>Ga0265297_10004277_pt1 | contig 23691 bp, 6 predicted proteins | sample Munlanlwell13791_FD_192502 | JGI IMG/M metagenome (GOLD analysis project Ga0265297, IMG submission 192502) | Leachate microbial communities from a municipal landfill in Southern Ontario, Canada - Leachate well 137-91 | ecosystem: Engineered > Solid waste > Landfill > Unclassified | place... | reverse complement strand
GGAAGAATATACCTTGCCGACTCCAGCGCCCCCACTCCAACCACCAACCGACTCTATTCGGTCTCCGGCGAGCTTTATTGGGACGGAACCAACCTCACTGGCGGGGGAGCTCTTCCATCCGGCGCCACCGGACAGACTCTTTGGAACAATGCCGGAACCTGGACAGCGACAAGCAATCTCTTCAACAACGGAACGAATGTGGGAATCGGCACAACTGCACCTGCTGGCCAATTTGATGTCAACGGAAAACTGACCGTCCTTTCTGGAGGAAACGTGGGAGTTGGAACCACTGCGCCAGTTGGGCTTCTTGATGTCGGCGGCGGCAAACTGACCGTCCTCACCGGAGGAAACGTGGGAGTTGGAACAACCAATCCAACCCACCTTTTTGAAACCAGAGGCAGCATTGCTGACTACACCGGATATTTCTACAACACTTCCACAAGCGCATCTGCCGGCGGCCTCTATATCCGAAGCGACGGAACCGGCAGCCTCCTCACCCTCAACTACAACGGCACCAACATTCTCGACATCACTCCAGCCCAAACGACCTTCTCCAACCCCGTGAACTTCGCCGGCATGGGAGACGTTTCCATTGCCTACGATCTCTATCTCACCGGCACCACGTCCGGCAACATCAATTTCAACGGGCCGGGATACATCCAGACCCAATCGCCGAGCGAAAATCTCGATCTCACATTGAGCGCCGCCAACTCTGGATATGTCGTCATCAATGATACTTTGCAGATGGTGGGGGATATCCTTCCGGATGCGAACGATACATACAATCTTGGTTCGGACACAGCCCGTTTTGCCAACCTCTGGCTCGGCGCGGAAACACTTCACATCGGAACTTCGAGCGCGGACGAATCTTGGATGTCCTATGACACAACAAACAACCGCTTCAACCTCGGTGTTGGTTCAACTGTTCCGGCGATGACCATCCGTTCCGGCGGCAACGTGGGGATTGGGACGACGAATCCGGGGGCAAAATTGGAGGTTTATAATGGTGTTTTCAAGCTAAATGACGCTGCAGATTCTGGCGGAACAAAATTAGAGCTTTGGAGAAACGGATCGCAAAAAGGTCACTTTAGCTCGGATGGTGGAGTTTTTTCATTCATTTCTATGAATAATACTGATATGAAATTTAACACTTCTACTGATGGAGGCGTTGGAACCAATCGTATATATATAAAAAACAATACTGGCAACGTTGGCATCGGGACGACGAATCCTGGGTATAAACTGCACGTATCCGGTGGCGCGTTAGGAATTGATGCGGGGCAGGTTATGCACTTTTATTCAGGAGGAGGTGCGTTTATTGGAACTCCTCTTGCGTCTACGGGAATCCAAATGACAGGATTTGGAGGAATAGATTTAAGAACATATGGGGCAAGTGATTATGTGAACCGCATTTCAATCAATGGGTCAACCTCTATCGCCGATGTCAGTGTTCTTAATTCCAATCTGAACGTAAATTCCGGGCAACTGTATGTTCAACAATCTTCAGGCAACGTCGGCATCGGGACGACGAGTCCAACAAGCCTTTTGCATATATCAAGCGTTAACACAAGCGCAGCTGCGGGTTGGGTAAATCAAGAAAATAGTTTACTGATGATCAATCCATCCTCTGACCAGCCTCTAGGCACATGGTCAGACGATCCAAGCGGATCAGTCAGAACTGCTATAAAAGGAATTGCCAGTGTCCCAGTTGCCAGCAGTTATGCCGTGAATAGTATTCGAGGAATTCAGGCTTGGGCAGAAAACAACGGGACAGGAACGGTAAAATACATAACGGGCATCAGTTCTTTAGGCTACAATGTCAGTAATGTCAATGTAGAGAACGTAATTGGATCTGAAACCTCTGCGGAATCAGACGCGGGTTCCATAAATTCACTTATAGGCGATTCTGTGTGGACTGGAGTTTATGGAGGAACTGTAACGAATGAATATGGGATATGGATAGGCCACGATAATACTGGCGGAACTGTACAAAATCGCTATGGATTATATATCTCCGCCAACACCGGTGCGGCCACGAATGACTTTGGTATCTATCAGGCCAGCAGTGCGGTAAAGAATTACTTCGCGGGCAACGTCGGCATCGGGACGACGAGTCCGGACTATCTCTTGGATGTGAATGGTGCTTCTAGGGTTTATACCGCTTCGAACAATGTCCAACTTGTTTTAGGTAACGGCACTCAAGATTCTGTCTTAAGGATGTACAAAATTAGTGGCGGTGCTGGCTATTCGGATGTAATCGCAATGTCAAACCCATACACTTATTTTTCAGACGGACAAATTACTGTCAACCGGAGCAACGGCAACGTCGGCATCGGGACGATGAGCCCGGGAGCAAAGTTGCATGTTAATATAGCCGACAACACAACAATTTCCGCCGGATGGCCGGGAACTTTCAGCCCTCAATCTACCGACGCTCTTTTTCTTGAGAATAACCAAACCAGTGGAACAGCAGAGATGACAAGTATTCTATTTAGAAACTATAACTCAGGGGATGGAACAATTTATCAAGCGGGAAGAATGGCACTTCTCAGGGGGGGCAATGGCAGAGGAGATTTTGCCTTTATGCTAAGAAATGTTGGTTCATATAATGAAGTAATGAGGTTAAAATTCGACGGCAACGTTGGCATCGGGACGACGGCGCCGAGCGCGAAATTAGAGGTGAACGGGAATAACGCTGATGTTCTTATGAATATCAGTACTAATAATGACACATACAAGGCGCGTCTCTCTCTTTCGGAAACACCAGGAGCGCCCATTAACGGTATGTATCTGGAGTATGACGGTGCAGCCAATATTGGTTATCTGGGTATGGGCGAGGGTGTGGATCCGACGGGTGCTTGGTCAAAACGAATTCAGATGAGCAGGGGCGGAACAGAAGTAGCGTTTATGGCGGGCAACGTCGGGATAGGATATGCTAATCCCGGTACAGCTAAATTAGCAATCAACGGCAATGTCGGCATTGGGACGACGAATCCGGGGGCGAAACTCGAAATCGGCGCCATAAGCGCCGACAACGCCATCGCCGAAAAACTCACTGTCTCCGCCGACACGGACGGGGACGACGTCTTTGGCCTCCATATCACGGCGAACGCCGGAACGGGAACGCTTGACACGGGAAACCGCCTTGCCTACGCGATCTACAACGACCTCACCAACGCCGCCGACCTTGACTTGGTGGACGGATACATCCCCATAACCTTCGGCCTCTACAATAATATGACCGCCACGGCCAATACGAATTACAAAATCATTGTCGGAGTGAATAACCAAAACGACACAGTTACCGGAGACGGCACTGAATTGGACGGCGTGGTGAATATATTCAACATCGGCGGAGCGGGCTCCTACGGTTACGGCGTTTATACCAATATATCGGTGGCCGGCGCCGACTCCTACGGCACAGGCAGCGAAAACTGGATAAGTCTCACCAACAACGACGGAGTCGCCCAAACCGGCTACGGCCTGGATGTAAATGTCGGATCTTCCGGAGCGGGAGACACTTTCTACGGCCTCAACATCGCCGATTACAACGCCAACATCACCGGCGGCACCGGCTACGGAGCCTACATAGCGATGGACGACGCCGACTGGACCAAATCCTGGAACATCTATTCCGCCGGAGCCAACACCAAGAACTATTTCCAAGGCAACGTCGGCATCGGGACGACGAGTCCAAATCAGAAACTCGAGATTTTTGGCGACGCGCCGCGAATGAAAATCACCGAAGACTCAAGTTCCAACTACTATCTTGAAACCCAAGTCAACTACTCTTCGACCGACTCTGTGAATTTCGTTGGACCATTTGGAAACGCTTTCCTTCAATACGACGCAACATCTCCCGAAAGAACCACGCTTGGTTACACGAGCGGATATACAATCCTGAACGGCAACGTCGGCATCGGGACGACGAGTCCGGGGTATGCTTTGGATGTTGTTGGACGAATCAGCGCGAGTACGGATGTATATGTTGGTAGTAAATTAATGCTGATGGATTCTTTATCCCTGCCTCAATCAGCATCTGCACCAATCATCTACCGCAATAATAATGATCTTGTACTTTCTGGCCGATCCAATCAAGCGGGTTTAAGTAATGTTCTTTTCATCACAGATGATAATTCAAGTGCTGCTGAGAGAATGAGAATCACAAGTGGAGGCAACGTCGGGATCGGGACGACGAGTCCAGGAAGCAAGTTGCACATTGTGTCTTCGGGCACAACAACATATCCACTTCGGATAGATGCATCCGATGGAAGTTATTTGTTTAGGGTGTATGAAACCGGCACTGGAAATGGGTGGGCAGAATTATCAGATAGTACCGGAGCAACAAAAATTTCCTTAAATACCGGTGGTGATACCTACTTTACAAATTCCGGCAACGTCGGCATCGGGACGACGAGCCCCCAATATCTCCTTGCTCTCAACAGTGGAAGCGGAAGCGGAAAGTTGGGATACTATAGCGATGCTACCCACAATGCCTTCATTGAATTGTATAACCCCACCACGGCGAATATGAATTTTCAAACGACGAATGCCGTCGGAGGCTCGTTCACATTCACGGGCGGCAACGTTGGCATCGGGACATCCGCGCCCGGAAGAAAGTTGGAAATTGTCGGCGACGCATCCATCAATGGCCAGTTGGCATCGAACCAGGCCGGCGGGCTATATTTCGGACGCTCGAGAGTCTCCGAAAACCAACTGGCTATCGATGAATCGAGCATCGGAACTGCCTGGTCCCAAAAAGGCTCGAGCCAGAGCTGGTATGGCAACGCCATGAGCTCGGACGGAAAATATCAAACCGCCGCCGCCTACGGTGACTATATCTACGTTTCCTCTGACTACGGCAACACCTGGGCGCAAAAGGACAGCGCCCGGACCTGGCAGGCAATTGCCATGAGCTCGGACGGCAAATATCAAAGCGCGGTGGCCTACAACAACTTTATCTATGTTTCCTCCGACTTCGGCAATACCTGGGTGCAAGAAGACTCGAGCCGGACCTGGCAAACAATCGCAATTAGCTCCGACGGAAAATATCAAACCGCGGCCGTGTTCAACGGAGGTATCTACACTTCCTCCGACTATGGAGCCAACTGGGCGGTGCAAACAACAAATCGTCGGTGGGATCAGGTCTCCATGAGCTCCGACGGCAAATATCAGGCGGCGGTGTATCAGCCCGGCTATGTGAATGTGTCCTATGATTACGGCGATACCTGGTACCAGACAGGCTCAAGCTATACTTGGCGGGGCATCGCCGTTTCCTCGGACGGAAAATACATGACTGGCGTCACCCTGAGCGGGTATATCTATACTTCCTCCGACTATGGAGCCAATTGGGCTCAGAAAGGAACCAGTCAGGTCTGGCTTGATAACGCCATGAGCTCTGACGGCAGATATCAAGTCGCGGTTGTATCTTCCGGTTATGTATATGTTTCCACCGACTGGGGAAATACCTGGAATCAGAAAGGGGACAGTCGGGCCTGGTCAAGCATTGCCATGAGTTCAGACGGAAAATACATCACCGGAACGGTAAGCACGGGATATATCTACACTTCCCAGACCAGCTCATATATGTATGGCGGGAATTTGGGAATCGGCACGACGAGTCCGGGGAGTGCTCTGGAGATCCGCGAGGATAGTACGGGATTTGACAACGGTACGCTTGCAAATTACGGACTGGCTGTATCATCCGCAGCGACTGTCGGAATCGGAATAGGCGATTTCGGAACATATAAGGCCATACAATCTTTTGGCTCAACACCTCTGGCACTCAATCCGGCAGGAAACAATGTCGGCATCGGAACAACCAGTCCGGGAGCCTATTTGGACGTCGCGGTCAATGCTTCAAGTTTGAATATGATAAGAATCCATTCCAGCACTTCCAGCACAAACAACTTGGCCGGCATCGGTTTTGGCGTGTCGACAGCTCCTTTTTACAGCAAGTCGGCGATTACCCATCAAAGAAAGGGCAACAACGGCTTGGGAGATTTGTTGTTCTTGGTTGACTCCAACAACGATGGTGCAGATGTAGGAATTCTTGATGAAAAAATGAGAATCACCAGTGGTGGAAACGTCGGCATCGGGACGACGAGTCCGGGAGCGAAATTTAGTGTTGTGGGAACGTCTGGCGGCATGGGATCAGTCGCAATGTCCGTTGTGGGAGGTAAAGGAGGGACTACGGTTACTGGTTATCCTGGCGAGTCAATCAATCTCACTGGTGGTTTGGGAGGTGACGGAACCGGGGGCGGAGGAACGGGAGGAACTGGAGGAACAATCACTCTGACCGGCGGATCCGGCGGACAAGGGACCCTTGTTTTAGGCACGGGCGGTAATGTCGTGTTGGATGGAGGCGCGGGACAAGCAGGAGGAACCGGAAAAGTTCTCTTGCAGGCAAACTCCGGCGGCAACGTCGGCATCGGAACGACGAATCCTACCTATAAACTTGATGTCGGCGGAGGAGCATCTGGCAATGATATTCGTGGCTATGATGTTTATACTCACGATGGAGCTGTCACCTCGTTCTCCGATCAGCGCCTCAAATCAATCCAAGGAAACTACGCTCGCGGCCTTGATGAGATCATGGCTTTGAGTCCGCAATACTATCACTACAAATCCGACAATACCCTTGGTCTTGCGTCTTCTGAAACAGTCATCGGACTCATGGCGCAAGACGTTCAAAAACTCATCCCCGAAGCCGTGCAGATGTCGAAGTCCGGATATCTCACTATGTCCCAAGGCCCGATTTTCTACGCTATGATCAATGCGGTGAAGCAGCAGCAGGGGATGATCATTGAGGAGCAAGAGAAGAACACGGAGCAAGATACGGCGATTGCCGACGTGAATCTCAAAACCTCGCAAAACGTCGAAACAGTCGGGCAGCTGCAAAAATCCGTCGATGAAAATCTCACCGTCATCTCGAGCAACTTCTCGGCCGTCGATACCAAGCTCGCGCTTCATGACTCGCAGATGGCCGCCGTCAATTCGCAATTCACGGCTCTCGACACGAAAGTTGCGGGCATTGATGTTCAGCTCGCCGATCTCGCCGCGCGGTATACGGCGCTCGACGCCGGCATGAGCTTGAGTGAAGAGGAAAAAGCCGATCTCGAAAACCGTCTCACCGTCGCCGAGAACAGTCTCATCGAAAACCAGCACGACCTCATCACTTTCGAAAAGGGGACCAATGACACATTGAGCTCGATGCTCGACACGGAAGACATGCTCACCAGTCGCGTGCTTGACCATGAAGACCGCATCAAATCTTTGGAAGAACAGTTGGCAACTGCTACCATCGCCTCGGGTGGAGATATCCCATCGAATGTTGTGACGCAAGACGCAAGCGGAAATGTGACGCTGGCAGGATTGTTCAAAGCCAAAAAAGTTGAGACAGGCGGCGTGGTCGCGGGAAGCTTTGAAGTGAAAAACGACGATCCGGAAAACCGGACGGCGGGAGACGGCGTGGTCGCGATGGGCGAGAGTGAAGTGGCGATCGACAAAGCGGCAGTGACCCAAACCTCGAAGATCTTTGTGACTTTTGAAAACGATCCGGGAGCCAGATATTGGATCGAGAAGACGACCAATCCTGACACGGGCGAGTTCACCGGATTCACCGTGAAGCTTTCTGATCCGACCAAAGCGGACGCCGCTTTCAGTTGGTGGATAGTGGAATCGAAATAAATTTTCAATGATCAATTGAAAATTAAAAATTGCGCCTCATGTCCCTTAGACAAAAAACCAAAAATATATTCCTCATCCTCTTTTACCTCGTGAAACACCCGAGGAAATTTTATGCTGCCCTTTCCGTCCGCGGAAAAAAATGGGCTCTGCGCGGTTTGATATTGTTGCTGATCATCCTCATCGCCGTTCCCACCGCTTTTTGGTACCAGGCCAGACATGCCAAAGCCGCCTGGTGGAACGAATCTTGGATGTACCGCCAAAAGATTCAGCTTTCCAATTCTACCGGAGCCGACCTCACCGATTTCCAGGTTTCAACCACCGTGGACACAGCTTCCCTCATCACAGCCGGAAAAATGCAAGACACCACTTGCGCCGATATGCGCTTCACCGACTCCAAGGGCCAGCCGCTCGACTATTGGATCGAAGAAAACAACCCCGGCTGCAACAACGCTGCCACCAAAGTCTGGCTCAAAGCCCCCAAAGTATATTCCGGCACCAACGCCACCTCTATATATATGTATTATGGAAACCCCAGCGCCACTGCCACCCAGGACGGGAACAAAGTGTTTGAGTTCTTTGATGATTTCAATGGGAGTTCGATTGATACGAAGAAGTGGAATACAAGCGGAGTAACTGGGTATGCGTTGAATGCAGGCAATCTTGAAGTGACATACAACGATGGAGGCGGAGGAAATCTTTTGACAACGGCAAATCAGTTGCCGAATAATTCTTTTGTCGCTCAATACAAAGTCAGTGACGCATTGGATATTAGATTGAATATATACGCCTCTCAGTCACCGATAAAAAGAGCTGCTGGCGGAGGCAATTGGTATATGCATCTTGTACCATGGAACAACACGGATAGCAGAATAGATTGGTTTTCTAACGGAAGTGTTCAAGCGGATAAAGTTATAACTGGATCTCCAAAATATACGGATTATGCAGGAGCATTGAAGGTGAGCTATTCGAGCGCAAGTCAACAATATGTCACTCTCGACACTTCGTCAGGACAAGTTTTAAACAATGTTTCCCTGAGCAAGTATAGCGTTTCAGCGAACTATCTTTCCGTGTCGCGAGACGGCAGTGGAACTCCTAAGGTTGATTATATTGCAATTCACAAATATGCCTCCGCCGATCCGACCACATCTGCAAGCGCCGAAGAAATCGGCCCCGGGCCGGTGGCGTATTGGAAATTTGATGACCCCGCGTCCACGCCTCCTGGTGGGACAGCGGGGCAAGCGACCAAGGACAGCACTGTCAATGGAAATGATGGAGTTCTCGGTTCGACCGTCAACGCGGACTCGGCAGACCCAACTTGGAAGCCGGAATCGGATTGCGTTGCAGGAAAGTGTTTGAGTTTTGATGGCGGCGACGACTACATTGATACAAATAGCGCAGGACTTGGTCTTCAAACCACCAATACAATCACTGTTTCTGCATGGATCAAGCCCCAGGGACAGAGTGGCGATTTGGGGCATATAATCAGTGACTATAATAGATCAACTCCAAAAGGATGGAGTTTAAACATGATTACGGACAATACTGTTTCCGCAACGAATTATGAAGCAATGGGCAATCAACGTCAGCGATATAGTTCGCCGTTAGCATTGAATAAATGGTATCACGTTGAAGCGGTTATTTATCCGAATAACACATTACCGGATATCTATATTGATGGTAAACTCAATAATGCAACCGATCTCACTCAAGGGAATGTGACACAGTTGAATCAGGGAAGTACGAATGTGATCATAGGTCGTCAATCTAATTACTCTCCTCAGGAAAGATATTTCAAAGGCTTCATAGACGAACCAAAAATATATCCCTACGCCCGCACGGCTTCCCAGATCCAACAAGATTACAACGCAGGCCTCGCTGGAATGGCGACAAATGAAGGTGCCAATGTCACCGTCGGAGAATCTCCCAAATGGATGACTGACGGGCTTGTGGGACATTGGAAGATGGACGAAGCAAGTGGGACCACCGTGGCCGATGCTTCCGGAAACGGAAACACCGGCACTCTTACCAGCGCCCAAGAAACGGGCACGGCGCAGACAGGGAGCAGCACGGCTGCGGCAACCGATCCTGCCAACGGCGCGCTATCTTCGACTGATGATGCCTACAACAATATGATTTTCAGAATCACTGGCGGAACCTGCGGCATAACCTCCGGAACAGAGCGGACAATCACAGACTATACCGGTTCTTCAAAAACATTGGCCTTTGCCGCTTTTTCTGCGACGACCGAAGGCTGCACTTTCGAAGTCCGCCACCAGACAGGAGGGAAGTTCGGGAATGGAATGGGGTTTGAAGGGAGCAACGATCATGTGTCACTGGCAAATGAAATTATGCCTGGCACCAGTAATTTTACAGCTTCCGCCTGGTTCAACTTGAGTAGTATGGAGGCATCAAGTGATAAAATAGAATCAATTTTTGGCAATAACCAGAACACTCCTTTTCTTGGCTACAGGCCGAACGCGAAAAGATTTTATGCTTATCGTCAATGGATCAGCGATAGTGAAATTATTGCCTCTTCTGTGACTACCAACAACCTGGCTGATTCTTCCTGGCACCATATAGTTATGACCACTGACCAGGAAAAATTTATTGTGAAGTTTTATCTGGATGGCAATTTCCTGAGCTCCGCTCCGATTGGTACGGAGGGCTATACGGTTAGCAACGGAGCGTTCAAGCGCATTGGCTATTCATATTTGTCTAGTGATCTGACTCAATGGCGAGGCAGACTTGATGATTTGCGCTATTACAATCGCGCTCTTTCGCCAGACGAAGTGAGTCAGCTTTCGCAGTGGGGACCGGGTCCGGTGGGGCAATGGAAGATGGATGAAGGAAGCGGCGGGACAGTCTCTGATTCCAGCGGGAATGGGAATAACGGGTCTTGGGGAGGAACTGGACTGAAATGGGCAAACGGGAAATTTGGTAATGCCGGTAATTTTAGCGGAACGAATGATTATATTCAGGTAGGGGATCCAGATATTCTGAAGCTTAAGCAAACTGGATCAATGGAAATGTGGGTCAATCCAAACGCCTACCCGACGTGTGCCTCAGGTAGCTATTGTTGGAAAATTATTGCCAATAAGGGAAACTGGGGTGGCGGATATAATAGTTACAATATTTATTACCAGAAGGACAGTTCTGACAATGTAGTTTTGAGATTCGAGGTTGATGGGTATGGCGGCAATCGAGGAATTAGCTTATCGAATACGAAGACCCTACTAAATACGTGGACGCACTTAGCTTTGACATGGGATGGCACAACCATTACGGCATATGTGAATGGGATTCGCGAAGGTACACAGACTATGCTTGGTTTTCCTGTAACCGACGGAATGAATTTACTATTTGGTGATCCCAGCCAACACTTCGTCGGTCTCCTCGACGACGTCCGCATCTACAACTACGCCCGCACCCCGGCACAGATCCAGCAGGATATGGCGGGAGGAATCGCGGCGGCGGAAAGCGGCGGCGGCCCGCTCCCGGACCCGGTGGCGCATTGGAAAATGGACGAAGGGCAAGGCGGAACAGCGCAAGATTCTTCGGTCAACAATAACGATGGAACACTTTATCCGGTTGGAGGCACAAATGATACAACTGCGAAGATGTGGGACAACGGTGGAAAATTTGGCAAAGCGATGGAATTCGACGGGACGGATGATTATGTGGAAGTGGCAAACAATACTTCCCTCCAATTTAACAGTGGATCGTCAATAACATTATCCGCCTGGGTGTATCCCAGAGATAATAATGGATACCGCACATTTGTTACAAAGGGTAGATATTCGGATACATATAATACGAATTATTCAGTTAGGCAAAACGGAAAAAAATTGGAATTATATTATAATGACAGTGGTTCTAACACGTGGCAAATATGGACAACGACTGATGATATTTTCAACACGACAAGCGCTTGGTATCATATTTCAATCACATACACATTTGGCTCTGGATCTAGTATCAAAAGTTATATAAACGGACAAGATAAGTCAGGGTCTTGGACAACGGGATCGGGGAATGTTGCTCCAGATGTCGATACTCAACCCCTGACAATCGGGAGCGAAAAAAATCAGGGAGAATATTTTAATGGTCTCATCGACGAAGTGAAAATATACAACTCCGCGCTTTCTCCTGAACAAGTTAAACTTGATATGAATCAAGGAAAAGCACTCCAGCTCGGCGGACAAACTTCTGCGACAGGCGCGATGGGGCAGGCGGCGGAATATTGCGTTCCAGGGGACACGGCGAGCTGCGCCGGCCCGGTCGGGGAATGGAAGTTTGATGAAGGGTCTGGCGGATCGGTGAACGATACGAGTGGAAACGGCAACAACGGATCTTGGTCTGGGACTGGAACGCGCTGGACAGTGGACGGGAAATATAACAACGCAGGGAGTTTCAATGGGAGCGATGATTATGCAAATATCAGCGATTCAGGAACAAGTTCCCTTGATTTGGGATCATCGGGCACTATTGAAGTTTGGGCAAAATCGGATCGGGCTTGGCCGAGCGATGATGCTACCAGCGCATACCGAGGTTGGGTCGATAAAGAGCAAAGTGGCGGACCTTCTTTGGACAACTCCTATTCCTTTCATTGGTATGGAAACGATACAACATCAAAGTTACGGCTGGCGAGAAGTGACGGGTCAACAAATATCGCTGACGATTATGCTATAGGTGCCTTGACTGTCGGACGCTGGTACAATTTCTCTGTTTCTTGGAATACTTCCAATGTTTTTTGGTATGTAGATGGAAAATTGGTAGAAACGGATACGCAAAGTTTCACTGCAACAAATGGAAATGCATCAGTGCACATTGGAGGGCGCGCTTTCAACAATCTCAGTCCGCCAATGATGTGGGACGGTACAATGGATAACGCGAAAGTTTTCAACTACGTCCGCACGCCCGCGCAGATCGCCTGGGACTATAACCGCGGAAAACCAGTTGGGTGGTGGAAGATGGACGACGATGTTTTAGGAGACGCAAGAACGCTTTATGACTATTCGGGCAATGGCAAAAACGCGACAGCTTATTGGGGAGCGAATAGTACAGGAATGGATTGCACGGTGCAGGGTAAATTTGGAGGGGGTTGTAATTTTGACGGAACAGATGATTATGCTCAAGTTGCTGATCAAGGTGCATCAGATTCATTTCGCTTTGGGCAAAATAGTTTCAGTTGGGGCGGCTGGGTGAAGACTACTGATAGCACGGCGGATCTGATTGGAAAAACCTTCACAACTGGTGGAGCCTATACCATGATAACCAGCGGAGGAACACTGAGAGTATATGTTATTGATACAAGCGGGACCTATTGCGTCAACGCAGCTGATACGGGAAAGTCTATTGTTGACAACAGTTGGCATCATATATTTACTGTTGTGGATAGGACGAGCAATCTTTCCAAAACATATTTGGACGGCAATATGGTATTAAGCACAGGTTTAGGAAGTTGCGGAGGAGTGAGTCCCGCGGCAAATTTATACTTCGGAAGATATTCAGGCGGAAACTATATGCAGGGCTCTCTCGACGATGTCCGAATCTACAATTACGCTCTGACTGCCGATCAGGTTAAGCAAGTGATGAACGAAGGAAGCGCCATCCGCTTTGGCGAATAATTTTTAATTTTAAATCAAATCCCAAATAAAATAATTTAAAAATTTAGTCATTTAAAATTCATTTCAAATTTAAAATTTAGCCTTTAAAATTAATAAGAGTGTCCTTCCAACAAAAAACCAAAAATATATTCCTCATTCTCTTTTACCTCGTGAAACATCCGAGGAAATTTTATGCTGCCCTTTCCGTCCGCGGAAAAAAATGGGCTCTGCGCGGTTTGATATTGTTGCTGATCATCCTCATCGCCGTTCCGACCACTTTTTGGTACCAGGCCAAGAACGCCAAAGCCGCCTGGTGGAACGAAGGCTGGATGTACCGCCAAAAGATTCAGCTTTCCAACTCCACCGGAGCCGACCTCACCGATTTCCAGGTTTCAACAACAGTGGACACAGCTTCCCTCATCACAGCCGGAAAAATGCAAGCTACCACTTGCGCCGATATGCGCTTCACCGACTCCAAGGGGCAACCGCTCGACTATTGGATTGAAGAAAACAACCCTGGCTGCAACAACGCTGCCACCAAAGTCTGGCTCAAAGCCCCGAAAGTCTACTCGGGCACCAACGCCACCTCTATATATATGTATTATGGCAACCCCTCCGCCACTGCCACCCAGGACGGAGACAAAGTCTTTGAGTTTTTTGATGATTTCAATGGGAGTTCGATTGATACGGGGAAGTGGAATCCTAATTCTCAGCCGTATACTGTTTCTGATGGTCAATTAAAACTTACCGATGTTGGTGCCAATTGGAATGCTGCTCTGCAAAGTAAAAAAAGTTTTTCGAGTTCCTACGTAGTTGAAACTCGGACATACACAACAGGAAATACTGGATATTGGTATATTTCAAATGATCAGAATGCTCCTGCAGGAGGCTCAAGAAGAATTGATATTTCCTCGAGCGGAGGAACTTCTTCTTGGCGGACAAATACTTCAGATGCATTAGTTTCTTCCGGAATAAGCTTTCCCCTAAGCCAGTGGAATATCGTTAAATTTGAAAGAAAATCAGCAAGTTCTTGGGATGTAAAAGTAAACTCAAACAATTATTCATTCACAGATGTCTATAATTTTCCAAATACCTATATAACTTTGCTCAGGTGGGATAGTGCTCCCGAAATAGACTTCGACTATTCATTTGCTCGCAAATACGCCTCCGCCGAACCGACCGCATCCGCAAGCGCCGAAGAAAAAGGCCCCGGGCCAGTGGCCTATTGGCGCTTCGACGAAGGGCAAGGCGGGACGGCGCAAGACGCAACGACGAACAACAACGACGGCACACTGGGAACCGCTCCGGCGAACCCAACTTGGAAACCGGAATCTGATTGCGTAGCAGGAAAGTGTCTTGATTTCGACGGAAGCGACGATTTGGTGAGCGCAATTGATGGAGCGAGCCTTGATCAAACTGGCGCTATGACAGTTCAGGCTTGGGTGAAGTTGGATTCACTCACCGCCGGAACAAGAATTCCTCTTCTTTCAAAATATTACGCCGCCGGAGGGCAAAGAGGATATATGTTTGAGTTGCAAAGCACGTCTGCGGCGACTGGATGCAACAATCTTCCGGCTTTCACTCTTTCTTCAACGGGACCGACTTTCACAGGAGGAACGCGTTGCGGTTCGACAGCTCTTCAAAAGAACAAGTGGTATCATGTCGCGGCAGTCTTTGATCCGAATACGACAATGAAAATATACATCAACGGGGCTGATAATTCTGGTTCTATGGGAACTGGATCTATTCCTTCGGGTATATTTAATAATGACAGGAATCTTTTGGTTGGCGCGGCAGATGATTTTTCAACAAAAATGGATGGTAAAATAGACGAACCAAAAATATATCCCTACGCCCGCACCCCGCAGCAAATCCTTGCGGATTATGCGGCGGGGCAAGCAGCTGCCAGCACAAACGAGGGTACATCCGTCTCAATCGGCGAATCGCCCAAATGGATGACCGATGGCCTTGTCGGCCACTGGAAAATGGATGAATCTTCGGGAACAATCGTCGCTGACGCTTCCGGAAACGCAAATACGGGAACGCTCACCAACGCCCAGGAAACGGGAACAGCCGAAGCCGCCAGCACAACCACAGCTGTCTATGACGCCGACAACGCCGCGCTCTCTGCCACAAATGATGCCTACAACAATATGATTCTGCGAGTCACCGGCGGAGGAGGCTGCGGAGTGGCGACCGACACCGAAAGGACCATCACTGACTATGACGGCGCCGGCAAATATTTCACCGTATCTGCCTTCTCCGCTGAAGCGGACTCTTGCACTTTCGAAGTCCGCCACCAAACGGGAGGGAAGTTCGGGAATGGAGTGGGGTTTGATGGAAATAATGATACCGTAATTGCCACAAACAGCTCATCGTTGCAGCCAACATCACAGATGACTGTTTCTGCATGGGTAAAGAAGAAGATTGGTTACTATGGGGGTGGCGCAGTTATCAGAAACAATAATCAGTATTTCTTAGATTTTTCGGATAACGCGACTACTCTACGGTTTGGAATAAATGGCCAATGGTCAATGGTCAATTCCGGGTATCCAGATGATGGTGCCTGGCATTTCATTACAGGAATTTACGATGGTACACACACGTATAGATATGTTGACGGCAAGCTTCTTGGGAAGACAGCCTATTCAGGGGCTATAGGCACGGGTGGAGGTTGGCCCTTGCGAATTGGCGCAATACCAGACTTATCATCTTTCTTTCCTGGCAATATAGATGATGCGCGTATTTATAACCGTGCGCTTTCGCCTGACGAAGTGAAACAGCTTTCCGAATGGGGTCCGGGTCCGGTGGGACATTGGAAAATGGATGAAGGAAACGGCGGGACGGCTTATGATTCGAGTGGAAATGGGAACAATGGGAACATTACCGGGGCCACTTGGGCAAATGGAAAATACGGAAACGCATTAAATTATGACGGGACAGTTGATACAGTTTCCGTGGCCGATAATGCCGCCGTACTTGATTCGAAATCGCTTCAGGGACTGACTCTGGAATCCTGGATAAAAACAACAGATTCAAGCGGCAGCTATCATCTAATAGCAGGCAAAGGAGGCTACGGGACGAGCAGCAGATATAGCATGTTTTATTATGGATCTGATGGATCCATAAAATGTGTTTTCGGGGATAATCAGGGCGGGTATGAATCAGTGACTTCAACAGGCTTTGATGTGAGGGACGGAAATTGGCATCACGTCGTTTTTGTCGCCGACAAACAACAATTAACAAAAAAGATATATATAGATGGTGTCCAAAACATAAGCCAAGCTTTGTCAGCTGTAGGATCTTATGAACGTTCGGCAAATTTATATATTGGCGAGGGTGATACTTTTGTTACTATAGGCTCCCTCGACGATGTCCGCGTCTATAACTATGCCCGCACACTCGTCCAAATCCAGCAGGATATGGACGGCGGAATCGCGGCGGCGGAAAGCGGCGGCGGTCCATTGCCGGATCCGGTAGCGCATTGGAAAATGGACGAAGGGCAGGGAGATACCGTCTATGATTCGTCAACAAACAATAACGATGGGACTCTCGATCCTCAAGCTGATGGAGGAAATCAAACGACCGCGGCCATGTGGGACAATGGCGGCAAATTCGGGAAGGCGATGGAATTTGACGGGACGGATGATTATATAAATCTTACTTCCTTGGGAGGTTTAACAAAAAATAAAGAACAAATAACCCTTTCTTATTGGGTGAATTTGCATTCATTGCCGACGGTTGGCAAACATTTTATCCCATTTATAGAAACCAATAGCAACTCTGGTTATACAAAATTTTCATCCGTTATTTATGATAACGGATCGGTGGCATTTGGTTGGCGTGATTCTGCAACTGGAACAACATACAACATAACAAGTGATCCCTCTCTGATAAGCACGGGGCAATGGTATCATATCACTGGTGTAGTGGATACGGTGAATGATGTTCAGTATATATTTGTGAATGGCCAGCTCAAGAAAACAGCTTCAAATGTTTCAGGCTCGATCTATAATGATGCCCCAGCCTATGCCGCTTTCTCAGGAAGGCCCAGTGCATGGGCGACTACGCTTTATCTCGACGGTTTTCTTGACGAAGTGAAAATATATAACTCCGCCCTCACTCCCGAACAAATCAAACTCGATATGAATGGCGGAAAAGCACTCCAGCTCGGCGGACAAACTTCTGCGACAGGCGCGATGGGGCAATCGGCGGAATATTGTGTTCCAGGGGATGCGACGAGTTGCGCCGGACCGGTCGGGGAGTGGAAGTTTGACGAAAAGACGGGAGGGACGGCGAACGACACGAGCGGAAGTGGGAACAATGGAACGCTTACTAATAGCCCTACTTGGACTAGAGGGAACTATGGAAGTGGAATATATTTTCAGGGTGACTCGACAGACTCTTGTGTCTATTTAGGAAGTCCTGCGGCATTACAATTCCAATCTGATAATCAAATCACCATAAATGCGTGGGTAAAATTAAATTCGGCGATCAGCGGTGGCAGTTACGGATCGATATACGATAGTCTTGATGACTCGTGGTCTTCGGGAGGTGTCCGTTTATATATTGATTCATCAAATCGTCTAGCTGCTTACAGCAGAACAAATAATTTTTACGAAAATGCGTCGTTCCCTGTTGGTTCCTGGCAATTTGTAACACTAAAAGTTATTGAGGGGACTGGAGCCTATCTTTATAGAAATGGTGTACTGGTTGCATCTGGAAGTGCCGGAGATATATATTCAAATTCAAGTACATTTATTCGCATTGGCGATCGAGCTGGTTTTTCAGCGGACGCATGCACTGCTTCTGCGGCTCATTTTCCAGGAATCGTTGATCATGTTCAAGTCTACAACTACGCCCGCACTCCCGCGCAGATCGCTTGGGACTACAATCGCGGCAAACCCGTCGGATGGTGGAAAATGGATGAAGGGGAAGGCGACAAAGCCTATGACTCATCGGGCAATGGCAACACCGGAACTCTCACTTCAATGGATCCGCCGAATGACTGGGTGGATGGAAAATTCGGAAAAGCGCTCGATTTTGACGCCGACAACGACAATATTCTTGTGAATGAAAATAACGTATTAGATCCACAAGATATTAGTGTATCTGCTTGGGTGAAATTAGCTGGAGATACTCCGAATAATTACCAAAGAATTGTTCACAAGACAAGCGGTGGAGCGGGTTATGAATTTTGGATCCAAAATGATGGTCGGATAAATGTTAGATTAAATGCAGACAACGATGAGAATTATCTGACAAGCACATCCTTAAAAGTTGCTGATGATGTATGGACCCATGTCGCTTTTACTTATTCAAATGAAACATTGAAGATTTATGCAAATGATCAAAGCGAAACATTCAGCAACAGTGGTTATGGTGCGGTCAACAATTCATCTGGCAATCTCTATATAGGCAATCGGGTAGGCGCAGACAGACCACTCAATGGATTGCTCGATGATGTCAGAATATACAATTATCCTCTGACGGTAGAACAATTGAGGCAAGTTATGAATGAGGGGTCCGCGATTCGGTTTGGAGACCAATAGGGAATTGAAAAACCATTATTTCCTTTTTGCAAAGCAAAATTTCCGTTTTTGTCTCAGGAAAGGGATTTTGGGAGCGGGAAGTTCCGTGAAACATTTTTATTCCTTTATATAAAAGAAATAATGGGAAGAAAAGGATAAATAAATTGTTTTCCGATGACGAAAAAAAAGAAAAAAAATATCAAGACAAACCTCAAGAAAAAACCCGTTCGCAAAGGCCGGTCAGTTTTGCTTGGCCGGATTGCAAAAATCACTGGAGTGCTGGCTGCGGTGCTCATTCTCGTCTATTTTTCTCTCAGCTTTGCTCTCGATAAGGGCTTTATCAAAAGAGATCTCAAAGAAAAATTTGGCAAAGTGCTGGGAGTGACCACTCTGACGCTGAGGATCATTGGTCCTCCAAACAAGCCGATCCTGGCTGCGATGCCCGCGTGCGAGAACTATGTTCCGCATATCGATCTTTACTGGTCATATGATGATCAAATGGACTATTTCGATTTGGACAGAAACGGCGGCCCTTTGGTTGCGGGTCTCACGGAAAATTCCTACAGAGACGAAGCGGTTGAATCTCTGGCAAGCTACTCATATACCGTCACCGCTTTCAATCCGCAGGGGCAGAATACTTCCGATCCGGTAGCCATTGTTATGCCGGATTGCGGAACGCCTCCTCCCGCGCCGGTTTTGACTGCGACGCCTGTTTGCAAAAATTATGCTCCGTATGTCGACCTCTCCTGGATGGCTGATCACCCTTTTGACTCTTATAATTTAGAGAGAGACGGCAATCCTCTTGCAGGAGGACTCACTGAAACTGAATATGAAGACGGGTTCGTCGAAGCGCTGGAAAATTATTCATATGCCGTGACCGGAGTCGAAGCAATGGGACAGATCACATCCGAAGTCGTGAGCGCCACCGCATTGGATTGCCCGGCGCAGCCACCGCCACCAGTCTTGACCGCGACGCCCGTTTGCAAAAACGATGCTCCATATATTGATCTTTCCTGGTCGTCGGATGACCAGATGAACTCTTTCGATTTGGAGAAGAATGGAAATACTTTAGCAGGAGGACTCACTGAAACCGAATATGAAGACGGGTCCGTCGAAGCGTTGGCAACCTATTCATATGCCGTGACAGCATTCACTTCGCAGGGGCAACACACCTCTGACACTGTGAGCGCCACCGCATTGGACTGTTCGGTGAAACCTTCTCCTCCGCCGCCGGTACTGCCTGATCCAACATGCGTGATCACAAAATTTCACCACACCAATTTGTCGTCTTTTGTTGGCGTGCCCAGCACGAAAGAAAGGCGTCCCACCTTCCTCGGAACAACAAATATGCCGGGAGCTGAGATCGACATTGTGATATCGGGCAAAACTTCCGTCGTGGCGAAAACTTTGGCCAACGGAAATGGATTTTGGCTGTGGAGTCCTCCGGAAAAATTGAATTTCGGCCTCAACAAGATCGAAGCGACGGCGATCGATCCGGAAGATCCGGCCAGAAGAAAAACAGCCAGCCTCAATTTCAAAATAAAAAGGCCAGAAGAAAAAGACACGGAAACGGAAAAAAATGAAAGTATCGCAAAAAACGTACCGATATTGACGCAGGAGGGAGAATCAATTCCACCTCCGCCAGAATCGGTTTCTCCGCCGTCCCAGAAGCAAACCGGGCTGGCGAATCTTTCAGTGAAGGTGATGAACGTCGAAAAAATTGCTTATCCCGGAAGAGACCTTTCGGTGAGTACGGAAATACAAATTGATGACGACGTGCAGTCCTTTGACACGGACATCAAATATTGGATAGTTGATGAGAAATACGGCGAAGTTTTTCAGACGGTTGACCGGATCCACGTTGAAGGCGACAAAACAATCGAAAAGAACTTGAGTGTTCCAAGCCTTCTTGAGCCAGGGAGATATAAAGTGATTGTCAGTATTTCACAAAACGGGACAGCCATTGTTGCCGAAGACCCTTTTCTTCTGAAAGATATTCCTCTTGTGAACATCGGAGCCGGCGTGACGATAACGGCGGCTCAGGTGATGAGCAATTTATTCTGGGTTATTCTCTGGCTTCTCATTTTGCTCATCATCTTCCTTGGTCTTCTCGAAATTGAATACAGGATCAGCGGACATGCTATAATACAAATAACCGAAGAAAAACTTCGGGAAAAAGGACTAATAACTAGGAAAAGAATATAATGACAAACTTTCAAATCATTGAAATCGCCGCGAATAGCCTGATCATTGCTCTTTCTCTGGCCGCAGTCATCTTCACGTTCGGCGTGGTCTGGAGGACCGAAAAAGAGCTGGATATTTCCTACAAGTTTTTTTTGGGAGCAATTCTTTCCTTCACTGCGTTTGAAATTTTGGAAATGTTCGCCTTTGAAGGGAGAACGGCGGTTGCGGCATTGGTGCTGACTTTTCGATTTTTGTTTGCCGCTTTTTTCCTGGCTGGAATTTTCACCGCGCGGGATCTTCTGAGAAAAATGGATGGAGAAAAAGGAGAGCCAGAAGAAAATATCAAGTCTTTTGAAAACTAGTTTTATGTACTCGATAAAATCGATAAAAATAACAAAATCGACTTTTCTGCTGGCGATCAATTCGTTTATGCTCTTGCCGTTTTTCGCCTGGGCGATGCAAAGCCAGACCTTTCAGATCAATGCCGACACAATCAACTCGGGGGGAAATTTGAGCGGGTCGGCTAACTACCGTGCCGGGGACACTTTGGGCGAGATGGCGACAGGAGAAGAACGCAGCGCCAACTTCAAAAGCAAAACCGCTTTTTGGTATATGCTGCCGGAAGGATCCCAACTCGGACTTTCCTGTGAAGCGTCAGACGTGTATATGATGGATTATACCTTAGGGACTGCAGGTGACAAAAATCTCCATTTATTTTCAACATCAGAAAAATGTACAATCACGGATAATTCGGATGCTCCTTGGGTGCTCACGATGCAGTCAACTGATATGACGAGCGCTAAAAACACCCTTTCTAACACGAATGTACTTCTCCAGACTGACTCGAATATAACTGCCGGGAATACTGTGACTGACCGTACGACAGGCATCACAGAATCGTTGCTTGTTGATCCGTCTGGCGGACTGAATATTCCAGAAACAGTTATTCAGGGAGATGTGACGGCTTCCGGAGTTTATGAAAATCAGCCGACGGTGGAACTCAAAAATCTTAATTCGCTTTTCGCAGAGACTATTTCCGGAACCATCACTCTCACCATTCAGTGATTTTCTGCGAACTTGGATCATATGCAATAAAAAAGTAAAGTTGAAAAATTGTGTATAACTTTGCTATTGCGTTATTTTTTCTTTGAAATTATAATTGAAGCACAGAAACAAATTAAATTACTTGTCATTGTAAACAGGGTGAAAAATAGGGTGACCGCTTTGAGCGGAAAAACAAACAAACAGCAACTCAAGCAAAAAATTGTCGCCACCTTGGTGGTGCTGTTCATGTTTGTGATGGTTTTTGGATCGGTCAATATCGATTTCACAAACGCCATCGGAACAAACACCACGTTGATTCAAAACCTGATTGCCGGAACGCTCTCAATGGAAGCGCCTACCACGATTGCTTTCAACAACATCAACCTTGGCAGCGCCGCCAACTCTTTGGCCAACATGAATCAGGTGAATGCCAGGGACTACCGCGGAACCGGAGTGGTCTGGTCCGTCACCGGAACAATGAACAATCTGACCACGGCGGGTGCCGGGGTGAACAACATTTCGAACGCCGCCATCGCCTGGGCGCCGGGAGCCTCTTTCGCCGACAACGGAACCAATACGGGAACAGCAGTGGGAGCGGCCGGGTACTTTTCCGCTGTCAGAACTCTTTTCAACACCTCCGTCAACAACGGAATGGGCAACTACAAGATCGCCAACACGACTTTGAACGTCGTCTACAACGGAAACCCGAACTTCGTGGCTGGAACGTATCAGAATACGATGACTATGACGATTCAATAAAAAGAGAACTTGCGACTTTGGCACATTTCTTCGTTGCAAGCTGCGGTGCTCATCGCCGTATACTGAAGATACGGCTTATTCCGCTCCTCACTTGCGTCTCGAACTGCACTCAAATTCGCAAGTCCTAAAATAAATTCAATTAGTGCTGGAAGCTTTTAAGAAAGCTTTTTTGTTTTGATAAAAAAGCTTGCATTAAGCTTCAAAACATGATATAATAAGGTATAGTAATGCAAATCTTCAGGAAATAAGGGCTAATTCCAAAATTCGGTATACTTGCCAAATGAAAAACGAAGCATCCGCTCGAGTTGAATTTGCTCGTTGCGGAAAAACAAAAAAACAATTGATCAAGCAAAAGATTGTCGCCGCCATAGTGGTGCTGTTCATGTTTGTGATGGTTTTCGGATCGGTCAGCGTCGATTTCATCCGGGCCATCGGGACGAATACCACTTTGATCCAAAACGTGATTCCGGGAACGCTTTCCATGGAAGCTCCTGCCACATTGGTTTTCAATAATGTAAGCCTGGGATCGGCCGTCAATTCTTTGGCCAACATGAACCAGGTGAATGCCAGGGACTACCGCGGAACCGGAGTGGCCTGGTCCGTCACCGGAACAATGAACAACCTGACCACGGCGGGTGCCGGGGTGAACAACATCTCGAACGCCGCCATCGCCTGGGAACCGGGAGCCTCTTTCGCCGACAACGGAACCAATACCGGAACAGCGGTGGGATCAGCCGGGTATTTTGACTCGGTCAGAACTCTTTTCAACACCTCCGTCAACAACGGAATGGGCAACTACAAGATCGCCAACACGACTTTGAACGTCGTCTACAACGGAAACCCGAACTTCGTGGCTGGAACGTATCAGAATACGATGA
>Ga0265297_10004275_pt1 | contig 23698 bp, 16 predicted proteins | sample Munlanlwell13791_FD_192502 | JGI IMG/M metagenome (GOLD analysis project Ga0265297, IMG submission 192502) | Leachate microbial communities from a municipal landfill in Southern Ontario, Canada - Leachate well 137-91 | ecosystem: Engineered > Solid waste > Landfill > Unclassified | place... | reverse complement strand
GCATCCCTCTATCGCTTCGTGGATTATTACAATCACGAACGATGTCACATGGGAATTCACAACCTTACTCCCTTCCAAAAGCTGTCCTCGTATATGCATGGGTGTGACAACGCTTGAAAAAAACACATCGCAGGAAGGGGCCGGGGGAAGGTCGGTCAAAAGCGAAGTTGATGATCAAGAAAAAACTCCAGATATTTTCTGGAGTTTTTTTAGATGATGAATCTTTTTCCATGATTCAAGAACATCGCGCAATTCATCTCGGCAATTTTCCAGCTTTTTTGCGTTTGCCCAAACTCCTTCGCATCCGGCGATCTCGCCGAAATACGTTCCATCTTCCAAGAGCTTGTACCGCGCGCGTTTCATTTGGCGCGAGATGAAGTCGCTTAACATATAAGAAGAAATTAGCATGGAATGCGTTTCATCGCAAATCAAAAAACTCCAGAAATTATCTGGAGCTTTTTGTCTGGCCCCCCTTCGCTAACCCCTTCGCTAAAGCTACGGGGTTCAAGAAAACTATGGGGGATGGAGGCGTGGGCGGGAATCGAACCCGCGAATACAGGTTTTGCAGACCCGTGCCTTACCACTTGGCTACCACGCCGGGAAGGGTAGCTGGCAGCTAGTATCTAGTAGCCGGGTTATTCGGAAGATTTTTTTCTTCCCAGCTTCCAGCTACCAGTTCCTAGCTACTAACGAGTCGCATCGTATCGGAAAGTGTGAAATCCGTCCAGCTTAGTAGCTGGGTGCTAGCATCTAGTATCTGGGGTTATTCGGAAGATTTTTTCTTCCCAGCTTCCAGCTACTAGCTACTCTATACGCTCCCGGTTGATTCACGATCGCAATCTCAATCCCCATGTCGGCAAGGCGGCGGGCGCGGCGCTTGGAACTACGAAGACCAAATGGCTCCCATGCGATCGCTTTTCTCCCTTGGCCTTCCAGCCACTCCACGCGGTGCGCTGTCCAAACGGTACAGGTGAGTCCGATGCCATAGAGTTTGACGTCTTGCATCCAGTCGCCAAAAACTTGAAGCCGCACCGGCCATCGGCGGCGAAGAAGAATGCGCGGAACTTCGGGAAGCTCGGCATGCGCGCGTTCAATTACATCGTGATTAAACGTTGATATGATCGACCGTTCGCGCAAGCCTTTGCTCGTTCGTAGCTTGCGAACAATGACATCAAGCGCTTTTGCATCTTTTACTTCAAAATCAAGCTGGACCGGAGCAGGCGTACAGGCCGTGACGTCATCCAGCGCAGGGATGCTTGATCCTTTCCGCAGAGTGATTTTTTGCAATTCCTCAAGCGTTAAATCTTCAACAAACCGGTTGTCCCCGGCAATGCGGCGCAGGTCTTTATCGTGCGTAATCACGGCAATGCCGTCTTTTGTGAGACGGACATCAAGTTCAATGCCATCAATGCCAAAATTGACGGCGGCACAAAAGGCTTCCAGGGAATTTTCATCCGCCTCCTTATGCGAGACGCCGCGGTGGGCGAAGATTTTCATGAAAATATGCTACCATCTCCTCATGTCCAAGCCCACCCTCTATCTCCTCGACGCAAACGCCCTTCTGCACCGGGCGTGGCATGCGATTCCGCCCATGAGCGCGCCGGATGGGACGGTTGTGAATGCGGCATACGGGATTGCATCCGTTGTGTTTAAACTCATTTCGCAGGAGCATCCGGATGCGTTCGTGGCCTGCTGGGATACGGCGGCAAAAACGTTTCGCCATGAGGAGTATAAGGAGTACAAGGCGACGCGCGAGAAAAAAGAACAGGAACTCTATGATCAAATTCCCATTGCGAAAGAGTTGTTGCACACTATGGGAATCCCCTCTTTTGCAAAAGATGGATTCGAGGCTGATGATTTGATCGGAACGCTTGCGAGAATCGGAAAAGAAAAAGAATACAAGGTCATTATCGTGACCGGCGATCGCGATGCGCTCCAGCTGATCGAAGACGGGGTGAGCGTTTTGACGTTTAAGAAGGGCGTGAGTGATACGAAGGTCTATGATGCGGATGCGGTGAAAGAGGAGTACGGAGTGACGCCGGAGCAATTAGTTGAATGGAAGGCGATACGCGGGGATTCGTCTGATAATATTCCGGGAATAAAAGGAATTGGAGAAAAAGGGGCGACGGAACTTGTTCAGGAATACGATACGTTTGATGGAATCGTGAAAGCGGCGAAAGATACATCGTCAACGATGCGGGAATCGCTTCGAGAAAAGATTCTGGCGTGCGAAAAAGAAGGAAAGCAGGCGCGCATGCTGGTAGAGATCGACCGTCATGTTCCGATCAAAGTGACGGAAAAAGATTTTGAGGGGAAACCGGATCGGGAGGCGTTTGTCGAACTGGCCGGAGGGTATGGGTTCCGGTCGCTGATTGCACGCTGGCCGTTTGGGGAAGAAGGAGATCGGAGATCGGAGATCGGAGATCGGAAAGGGAAAGGACGTAGGGGCGATCCGGCGGATCGCCTTGCTTCGCGTCGCCTGTCATCAAAGAGTGAGAAGGGGCATGCGTGTACGGATGGGAAGGATGCAACGGAGAGGATTGAGAAGATGTCAAAAGAGAAGCGGATTGCTTTTTTTGCCATGGAACAGGAACAGGGGTCTTTATTTGGAACGGGGTTATCAGGTATTGCGATGGGAACGGATGATAATTCGTTTACCATCCCCCATTCCGTTCTCGCGGACGAGGCGGTGCGGAAATCTCTCGCGCATCTTTTTCAGCATGCGGACGATCGGCTTGTGACGCATGATGCAAAAACGCAGATGCGCTTGTTTGATACGATTTGGGGACATGAAGCAGGGCGATCCGCCGGATCGCCCCTACGACACGGTGTTTCGCACGACACCTTGATTGCGGCGTATTTACTATCTGCAGGAGATCGAAAAACGGATCTTGATTTGCTCGCACTTCAGTTGCTCGGAAAAGAACTCCCAAAAGGCGAGGATCGATCCTCGATGATTGCGCAGGCGATTCTTGAGATCGCGAAGAAACAGGAAGCATTGCTGTCAGAAGAAGGCTTGGTGAATGTACTAAAGACGTTTGAGCTTCCTCTTTCGCCGGTTCTTTATGAGATGGAACGAAAAGGAATCCTTCTCGACTCGGAGTATCTTGCGTCGCTTGAAAAAGACGTTGTCCATCAACGGGATCAGATCGAGAAGAAGATGGAGAAGTTCGTCGATCATCCATTTAACCCTGCGAGTCCGTCCCAGCTTGCAACAATATTGTTTGATGAGCTTAAGCTTCCAGCGAAGGGAATTAAGAAAGGCAAGACGGGATATTCCACGGCCGCGAGCGAACTGGAAAAACTCGAAGGAACGCATCCGATCATTCAGCTTATTTCCGATCATCGCGAAGTTTCAAAATTACTCTCCACATATATTCAGACGCTCCCGAATCAGGCAGATGCGAAGGGCCGCGTGCATACCACATTCAATCAAGTGATTGCCGCAACCGGGCGGCTATCATCCTCCGATCCCAACTTGCAAAATATTCCGATACGGACTGAACTTGGGCGAAAAATCCGTCGGGCGTTTGTCGCGCCACGCGGAATGCGCCTGCTGTCATGTGATTATTCTCAAATCGAACTTCGCGTTGTTGCCGCGCTTTCCAGCGATGAAAAAATGTTGAGCGCATTCAAAAAACACGCGGACATCCACACATCTACGGCCGCAGATATTTGGGGCATTGATCCGGACAAGGTTACAAAAGAACAGCGCCGCGCGGCAAAAGCCATCAACTTTGGAATCATTTATGGCCAGGGCCCGATGGGGCTTTCGCGATCTGCAGGAATTTCATTCGAAGAAGCAAAAGATTTTATTGATCGCTACTTTGTCACATATCCGCGCGTCCGCACCTATCTTGATTCAATGAAACTTATGGCTCGCGAGCGCGGATTTGTCGAAACACTGTTTGGCCGACGCCGGTATATTCCGGACATCCACAGCGGCATGCAACAGGTTCGCGCCGCGGCCGAACGAATGGCAATTAATATGCCGGCCCAAGGCACGGCCGCAGATCTTATGAAGCTTGCGATGATTAAAGTCGCCGACGGTTTGTCAAAAGTATCAGCTGATTCGCATCTTCTTTTGCAGGTTCACGATGAACTTGTTCTCGAAGTTCCGGAATCTGAACTTGAAAAAGTCGCAACCTTCGTCAAACATATCATGCAGTCTGCCGCCGACATTGGTTGTCCCATCGTGGTAGATGCGAAGGCGGGAAAAAATTGGGACACGATGACAAAAATTGATGCATAGGACGTGTGTGGAGCCTGTCCCCCGAAGCCCGAGTCAGCGAGGGCGAAGGGGGATGGTAGATGCGAAGGCGGGAAAAAATTGGGATGAGATGTCGGCGCTTCGCGATTAAATAATTACGGATTGCGGATTACGAATTGTGATTTTTTCTAATTCGCAATTCGTCCCCCTTCGTCAAAAACACTTCGAGGGGCAGGTGATATGCAATTCGTAATTCCAAACCATGTCAAAATCCGAGGTGCATCGAGGTTTTACCAAGTCACACAAGCGGTACCACCGGGCGGCGAACATAGTCCGTAGGTGAATTGCATACCAGATCTAGGAATATCATAAAACTGATCATCAGGAGGGACTTTACTTTCAGTCACCATACGAGCAAGGATTTTGTACTGTTGTCCATCGGACAGATAAACATAACAGGATCCGGCGGGCTGCGAAGCTTGTTTTGGATCAACAGGTAAGACGCCAATATACTTTGGAGCAAGATTCGGAATATACCCGTTAGCGCCAGTTGTCGGAAAACCTCCATACGTTGCGCAGACCCCGCGCCAAGAAGCTGCTATGGGATACGCATCATTGTCGTTATAATAAAGCTCCACCGCTTTTTGTAAAGCCTTTAAGTCTGACTTTCGTTTTGCATCCCTTGCCTTTGATGTGGAACTGCTTAATTGAATAACGGCAAGTGTCGCCAGAAGGCCGATGATCGCAATGACAACAAGGAGTTCGATGAGAGTGAAGCCGGGTGCACGTCTGCGTTTCATGGAGAAAGTATAGCAAGAATAGATGCGAGATGCGAGCACGAGAAGAATAATCTTCTCGTGCTCGCATCTCGCATCTCGCATCTATTTTTTTTATTTATCCGCCAAATGTTTCGAAGCTCCCTCCGCATACATCCAGCGGATTTCTTCGCCTGTAAGCGAACGTCTGTAGATACGCAAATTATCCAGAATACCGGTATACATTACGGCGCCTGAACGCGTGCCGAAATACAGAGGCTGTGCATTCGTAATATTATTACTTACTGTCGTTCCTGAAAGTACAAGCGAGCCGTCAAAATACAGTTTTTTTGTGGTGTCATCGCGGATTGCAACGACATAATGCCATTTGTTATCTGAATAATTGCACGTGGTACAGGTAAAAGACGTATCAGGCGTTGACCAAAATTCAATCTGATTCGCTGATCCATTTCCGCGAAGCCCGTAGCCGGGGCCGGATCCTCCGAATAATTTTCCGATAAAAGCGCGGCTTACATCGCTGACCGTTGATGTTTTTATCCAAAAAGAAATAGTGAAATCCTGATTTGCGCCAAAGTTCAAATCAGGCGTATCTGCGAGAGAAAGAAACGCATCCGTCCCGTTGAATGAAAGGGAGCATGCGTTTCCAGATGCGGAATCCGTTGAAAAAGCAGGAGATCCGTTGAATGTGGCAGTACGACCATATCCGCTCGAATCTGACGCAGAAGTTCCAGAGCATTCATCAAAATCCCAGCGGAGCACAAGATCATCTCCAACCGTCCGCAGAATCTGACCTTCCTGTGCTTGTGATTTTGCGATACGCGCTTTTTCTCTTGCACCCGTTAATTGAACGATCGCGAATGTCCCCAAGAGTCCAATGATTGCGATTACCACGAGGAGTTCGATGAGAGTGAAGCCGGGGGCGTGTCTGCGTTTCATGGAGAAAGTATAGCAAAAATAGATGCGAGAGGCGAGAGGCGAGCACGAGAAGAAATGCCCTCTCGTGCTCGCCTCTCGCCTCTCGCATCTATCTTCTTATGTCAGTTCTCGAATCCGCCGACGACATAGGCGGGCGTAGGACCGAGTCCGAATCCTCCTGCGGTTGCCCAGTCTCTTGCGGGACAGGCGAAGCCAGGACTGTTGGGATGCGGCGGCGAAGCAATGGATTCGAATTTTTCTGCAACGAAAATATAAAAGTCGCCTCGTGCCGCATCGCATCCGTATGATCCCGCCGGATATTTATAATAGGCATAGGCATCAAGGATGGTTGTTCCGTTTGGATCGCACACGGTCTTTGAAAGTATTCTTGATGTACGCAACGGATCGATAAACACGTCTCCGCCCGAAGGCCCTCCAAGACAACCAATGTCATACCCGCCGGCACCGTCGCCGGCGTCGGTATTATCCGGAAATTTTCCATTCAGGTCTTTATACATCTCAAGTGCTGTTTGAATTTGTTTTATTTCCGCGATTCTTTTTGTATCACGGGCTTTCTTTTGCGTTGCTGCCACGCTCGCCACAGCCATGGTAGCCAAAAGACCGATGATCGCGATGACGACAAGGAGTTCGATGAGGGTGAAGCCGGATGCCGAGAAGCGTTTCATGGGTGGAAGTATATCAAAAATAGTAGGTGGTAGGTAGTAAGTGGTAGGTGGAAGATCTTTCCCACCTACTACTTACTACCTACCACCTACCTCTTTATTGACTCCCCATCGCATGGGCGTCACACTCACCACATGCTCATCGTCTGTAGTGGCAAGGATTCGTTTCGCGCTTTGGAGCGCGCACGTTTTTACGAGAACGGATACAAAAAAAAGTATGATGCGAACGGCTCGTCCGTGGATCATCTTCCCTCTGGCAAGGAAGGGATTGATCGCTTGCTCTCGCTCGGAGCGTCCGCATCGCTTTTTTCATCTCGACGTTTTGTCCGCGTCGACGGCATCATCACAACGTGTCCGAAAGACAAACGCAAAGCTTTGATTGCCTCGCTCTCCCGCGATCCAGAAATGACCATTGTCGTAACGATTGAAGAAGACGAATTGACAAAAAAAGATCTCGCTGGTTTTGATGCGATCCCCTCTTTTTTGCACGAGGCATTCGGCCAGCAATCCCCTGCTCAATTTTTAAAATGGGCGACGTCATTCGCGCAACAATTCTCCCCGGTGAACACAAACATGATTCGCGCCGTCGCCCAAGCTGTTCAATACGATTCATGGGCATTTTCGACTGAATATCCAAAAATGGCAGCCGGAGGAGCATCAAACAAGATCGAGGAAGAGCTGAATGTTTTCGGCGTTGTCGACGCGATTCTTTCACGCAACAAAGATCGAAAACACCTCATCAAAACATTCGATGATGCGAATGCAATTCTTCCGAGTGCCGTATCTCAATCACGATCTTTTGTTTCCGTGAAAGATGGTTTTATGAACGGCGTGCATCCGTATGTCGCGCAAAAATTATCGCGCGTTTCATCGTCCCATCCCGCGGAACGATTTCGCGCCATGATCTCCGCATTATTATTTTCACGAACAGGTTTGTGCGATGCAGAAGAGGCGATGGATGTGTTTGGGTAGGGGCACGCCGCTGGCGTGCCCATCAATTGCGCCTCACCGTGCCCGTTCATCACGAATCGGTGTGTCCGTTAATTGCGGAACGCGATATATAATAAAAATCGTCCCGATTTATATTGGGACGTTTTTGTATATTCGGGCACGCCATCCTCCTACGCTCTCGCCTGCCTACCGGACAGGCAGGAAGACTTGAGCTACGGAGGACAAGGCGGCGTGCCCTACTTTGACAACTTCTTTAACTGTTTCATCAACGCCGCTTTCTTGTGATTCGCGCGCTGTTTGGTGATTGCTTTTACCTTTGCGGCTTTGTCTGCCGCTTTCTGGAACAGGGCGACGGCAACCTTTGCTTCTTTGATCATCCCCTTTTCGATCAAATCCTGTGCTTTATCAAAATGAAACTTCACGTTCGTGCGAGCGAGAAGATTTTTTGCATGCTTTTTAACTGACTGACGCAAGCCTTTGGCGGCTGCTTTCGTATTCGGCATATCGTTGAGCCGTAGAGTACGCGGTTTAGAGGAAAACGTCAAGGTTCATTGTATTGGTCTACGAATGTACGAATAATACGAATCGGCTAATATACTTCGAGAAGTGTTCTCTGCGATTCGCAGATTCGTATCATTTGTACATTCGTAGACCAATTAGCAACCCCTTTACCTTTAGCCGTCTCTCAGTTAAACTGCCACGGCACTGATAAAAAATAACGGTGTTCGTACGGGATGAATATTTTACGACGCATGTCCCCGTAGTTCAATGGATAGAACGGGAGACTCCTAAGCTCTAGATGGAGGTTCGATTCCTCCCGGGGACACCACAGGGATAGTAGCTGGTAGCTAGTAGCTGGTAGCTAGGGTTATTTGGAAAGATTTATTATATAGCTAGCGTGACGCTGTGCTAGAAATAATTTATTTTCCATATTCCCCTAGCTACTAGTTACCAGCTACTAGCTACCAACCATGGGCTGTTAGCTCAGTTGGTAGAGCGCTGCATTCGCATTGCAGAGGCCAGCGGTTCGAATCCGCTACAGTCCACCACCCGTCACCCCCCGATAAGAATCGGGGGGTTTTGGGTGGCGCGGCCATCCTTCACCCCTACCCAAAAGGCAGGGGTTTCGGATGGCACGCCACGGCGGTCGCGACCGCCGTGGCACGGCCATCCATAATCTCAAAATGAGAAGTGAAAGATCCCCTTCCGAAGCTCGAGTGCATCCGAGAGCGAAGGAGGGCAACTTGAACATGCGCGGATTTCATGTGGAACGGCCGCGTCGTTCGCGAACGACATGGCGTAGCAAGAATTATTTGATAAATTGCTCGTTTTGTTTCACGTGAAACATAGTTTGATGAATCCACTTCATCATCCCCCATCTGTGATATAGTAGAGTTACTATGAAAACGAAAATATTGTTATTACAAAGCTTTGCCTGTGCTCTTGGAGTCTTGGTATATGTCTATTTGATTTCTCTCCTTGCGTCGATAAAGAATAAGCCTTTTGATGGTGATCCTCTTTTGGCAGTACCATTCGTTCTTCTCCTTTTTATCATCTCCGCAACGATTACAGGGTCGCTCGTTCTTGGTAAACCAATCATGTTGTTTATTAGCGGTAAGAAAAAAGAAGCTATTACATTCTTTCTTAGCGTTCTCGGATGGCTAATTTTGTCATTATTACTGATAGTTTGCTTTATATTTAGTCGTTGAGTCGATTTGGCTGGGTTTGAATGTTTCACGTGAAACAATGTCAATGGCAACCTCTCTTTAAATCGACCTTCCCCCGGCCCCTTCCTTCGCAGGAAGGGGAGCTCTAACTTAAGGTGGTTCCGTATGGGGAATGTAGATGTTTGATTGAATTGATTTTTGTTAACGTCAGCGTTTAATTATGCATAAAGATTCATTTAACAAACAATATCGATAGTATAGCTCCCCTTCCTGCGAAGGAAGGGGCCGGGGGAAGGTCGATTCAAACAAAAATAGAGACGTGCGAGTCGACGTCTCTATTTGGTAGATGTTTCACGTGAAACAGTTAGGTGATGATCACTTCCCTGATTTCACCGTTGGGTTTTTCGAAAAGAACTTTTGCACGTCTCCGATCGATCAATATGAAGCGATCAATAGCGCCTCGTAGAACCATAGTAACCGATGTGTGCCTCTTTTTGGCAAGGGCTTTTAGGTCAGTTAAATCTTCCGTAGGGAGGTTGAATGTGCTTTTTGTGAAGCCTTCCATGACACTTCTCCTTGTAGAACCTTAGAGTTTCTAAGCATGTACATCTAATGTATTTGCTTGGTTCTTTTGTAGCATAATAGTCTGATATTGTCAAGCGTATTTGGTAGATGTTTCACGTGAAACAATTATTATTCATTTTACGACTCTATTGAAAAGACCAGTAAAATATGCTATACTTTCAATATGCAATTCCGCACCTGGCTTGCTGTGGTTGTGCTTTGTTTAACCGTACCTGGTGCTGTTTTTGCGATGACAAGCGCCAATTATCAAATAAATTGGGATTCTTTGAATTCCGGAGGCGATGATATTTCGAATTCAGCCAATTATCGAATGCAGGATACGATCGGGGAGCAGGCGACGGGTTTGAGCAATAGTGAAAATTATCAGATTTCGGCAGGATATCGATTGGGTAGCTCGGCTACTCCTTTTTTGTCTATTCTTGTTCGAGCGCAGGAAAATGCTGTCAAGACAACATGGTCAACCTTCTCGAATAGCGGAAAAACCGTTGTTGTTGCGAATGCTGGTTTGTTTATCGTTGGGGACTACCTGGGGATAATTGAAAACGAAGGCTTTGGAGAAAAGGTTGCGATCGGAAAGATCTCTCTCATCAACGGATCAACAATTACGGTTGATGCATGGGAAGGGGAGCCGGGAGACTTGTCAGCAGTGCCTGATGGGAATGGAGATGTTGCGTATCGTTTGAATGGACGGACAGCGGATTTAGGGACGGTTTACTTTGGGACCGAGCATGAAGCACTGTCTTTTTCCAACGTAGATACGAATGCGGGGAACGGCTATACTGTCTCGGTGCAGGGAACCGGATCGTTTACAAATGGCACGCATGCGATGGATGATGTTCTGGACGGTGTTGTGTCACTTCAATCAGAGGAATACGGTGCGGAATCAATCGGATCAATTGGTTATGCGACCGGAACGGATCTCGCGATTCCGACAGCATCGCAGAGAGTGATCGCAACATCAACGCAGCAAGCAGTGAATCAACGCATCGGGCTGCTGTATAAAGTATCAGTGACGCCGGCAACGCCGACAGGAAATTATTCGCAGACGGTGATGTATCGGGTGACGGGGAATTTTTGAAAATGAGAGAAGAGAAGTTAGAAGTCAGAAGTTAGAAGTTAGAATGAAGAATAGAGAATTTCTCTAACTTCTAACTTCTGACTTCTAACTTCTCATGAAACTGAAACGTCTCATTCAACTTGGAACTCTCACCATTCTTTTTTTAATTGTGATTTCTTTTACTCCTGTGATCGCATCGGGAGTTGCGATAACATTATCCGACGGATCGGGAATTGCAGATGGGGGAAGCGGGGATCAGACCGATGTGAATATTAGCTGGACGAGTTCTGGATTTTATACGACGGGAACGACAATGACATTTACGATTTCTCCGGCAACGACATCGACGATTGCGGATTGCGGAACGCCATCAACGTCGTTCGGAGGATCGACAGGATCATTCGGATCGTTTACGACGAGCTCTGCCGTTTTTACCGCGGATCAAGCCGTGGCAACGGGAACGTTGGGTTCGCTTTGCCTTCGTTTTCAATTCGTGACGTCAACAGCGACAAATTATTCCATCAGCATGAACGTGACGAGTTCAACGACGGGATTTACAACGACAAATATCGGCGCGGCATTGTATTATGTCCTCGGAGGAAATCAAATTAATGTGATCGCAACCGTTCCGTCATCGATTTCATTCTCCATTCGCAATGAAGCGGATACGGCGGATACGAATACATGCGCGCTTGGAACATTGTCGCTATCACAAGTGAATACATGCAGTTATCGATTGCGGATTGCGACGAATGCGGTGAGCGGTTTTTTTGCAACCATGCAAACCGACGGGGGACTGACGAATGGAAGCGCGAGCATGACGCCGATTACGAACGATACGGCGTTTGCGGCAGGAACCGAGGCGTATGGCATCTCGTTGCTTCAGGGCGCAACGACAGGAGGATATTCCGGTGGAAATTTTGCCCAGCCGATTGTGGAAGCGGGTGCGGCCGTTGATTCGGGTTTAACGTTTGACGTTGATTCGACGCCGATCAATTTTACGTCCGCGACAACGATTTTGTCGTATGCCGGACCGTTTGAAACAGGCACGGCACCGAGCGCCACGTCAACGTCCTTGATTACGCATGCGGCATCGGTTGGCTCTGGAACGCTGAATGGAGATTATTCACAGCACGTGACGTATCGGGTGACAGGATCGTTTTAAAAAGATTAGTCGGTGAGTCGGTAGGTCGGTGAGTCGAGCAGTGCTCACCGACTCACCGACCTACCGACTCACCGACTTACATATGAAAGTTCAATTCAAAGTTCTCTCTGCCTGTACCGTGCTCGCGCTCGGTGCATTCGCAATACCCGCCGCTCATGCCATGACGGTTTCGCCGGTGATGTTTGACATGGAGATTGCGCCGGGTGCGCATGCGCAGAGTTCGATTCGGATTTTGAATGATACGAAGGAAGCGGCGACGTATTCATTTTCCGCGCAGAATTTTGTTGCGAGCGGAGAAAACGGAGCGCAGGAATATGTCCGCGAAGCGACAACGACGGATCTCGCGTCTTGGGTTCATCTGTGGCAGACGAGCGTGACAGTTCAGCCGGATGCGACAGCGGACGTATCGTTTGAAATCAATGTTCCAACGAATGCCGAACCCGGAGGGCATTATGCGGCGATTTTTTCTACGCATGGAGGATCGAATGCGGCAGGCGCATCAAGCGTGGGCCTTTCGGAACAAGTCGGCGTGCTCTTGCTCGTGCGCGTGCCGGGCGATGTGCGCGAACAAGCGTCGGTTGAATCATTCCGCATGGCTGGAGGAACGGTGCTGGATCATCTCCCGGCGAATTTTGATTTGCGTTTGCGCAATTCCGGAAGCGTGCATTTCCGTCCAACCGGCTCGATTGTCGTCAAGAACATGCTAGGGAATACGGTGGCGCGCTTTGATGCGAATCCGAATCATTCTGCCGTGCTTCCGAATAGCGTTCGCCGTATTGAAACAGATTGGGAAAAAGCTCCGATGATTTCTGATAAAGGATTTTGGAATCAGACAAAGAATGAATGGAATAATTTCGCACTTGGAAAGTATACGGCGACTGCCGAAATGTTATACGGATCAAAAAACGTCGCGTTGACTGCCACGCCGGTGACGTTTTGGGTATGGCCGTGGAGGTTGATGATGCTCGCCGTTGTTGGAATCATCGTCTTCATGATACTGATCGGAGGATGTAATAGGATGATATGGAAATCTAGGAGCGAGAAGCGAGATGCGAGAAGCGAGAAGAAAAAAAGACGTAAGACGTGAAATTGTTAAATTGTTGTATTGTTAAATTGTTAATAATACAACAATTTAACAATACAACAATGGAACATGCATCGAAGTCGTTCGTACGGATCATTGGAATCATCCTGATTGCGATCGTATTTGCGTTTCCTTTTTCGACTTCTGCGGCGGCATTGACGACGGTGAAGGATGCGATTGACGTACCGACGACTGGAAGCGCATCGAATCATGATATTTCATTCCGAACGCCTACGGGCGTGGATGCGCCGACGGATACGATGACAGTCTCGTTCGGGAGTTTTAGCCTCTCAAGCATCGTCGCTGGAGATATTGGCATGACATACGGCGCGACTGGCGTGGAAAATACGGCGACGATTGCCGGAGCGCCCGGAGTTGGAGTATGGGGAGCGGTCATTGCCGGATCAACGCTTACGCTCACAGCTCCGACCGATGCCGCACCCGGCTTGATCAGTCCGAATGCGTTCATTCATATCCTTATTGGAACAAATGTGAGCGGGGGAACGCATCAGATCGTGAATCCGTCGCCCGCCGGGCAGGTTCAGGTTTCGATCGCGGGCGCGTTTGGAGATACGGGAGCGTTTGGTACAGCAATTGTTGATTCGAACGTTGTCACGGTCACCGCTTCGTATTCGGCGACAACTCCCGGAGGACATCACGGCGATACATCGCCTCCATTTATCTATAACGTTCAAGCCACAAGCACGTCAAATACATCCGAACGGATCACCTGGCTCACGGATGAGAATGCAAATTCCGCAGTCAGTTATGGGCAGGGGGCGATCGCATCCGGAACCGTAAATGGGAGCGCGTATGTCATTTCGCACGCCATCGACATTACCGGATTAATCGCATGCCAGACGTACAATTATCAAATACGTTCAAGTGATGTGTATGGGAATGAGGGCGTATCAATCGTGTATACGTTTCAGACGCCATGCGATCATACGCCTCCGGTAATTACGAATCCGCATGCGGAAAATATTACCGACGGTTCGGTTTTAATCATCTGGTCGACGAATGAGCCGGCGACATCTATTGTCGAATATGGAACAACGCCGGCATACGGCGCAACCGGAACCGTTGACGGCCTTGTTACGTCGCACGCTGTTCCGATCGCCGGACTTGCACCGGATACGACGTATCACTATCGCGTTATTTCAACCGATGCGTCCGGAAACACGTCAGTCACCGAAGACCTGACATTCACGACCGGACCGGATGTGACGCCGCCGACAAACGTGTCGCTCATCGCAACGCCAGGAGATACGATCATTACCCTTACGTGGAATCATCCGCCGGAAGCGGATACGGCCGGCGTGCGCATTGTGCGGCGAACCGACCGCATTCCGACTGGACCGAATGATGGAATCGTCATCTACGATGGAAATGGCACAAACATGGTTGATACGGGACTGACGAATGGCGTGACCTATTATTACGGAGCATTCGCGTATGACACGCATGGAAATTATTCTTCAGGAGCCATCGCATCTGCTGTGCCGAACGGCCCGATTATTCCTCCGGTGCATCCGCCGACCTCGACGCCGCCAACCTACCCTCCAACCACAACGCCGCCAACCTACCCTCCCACCTATCCTCCCATTGGTCCGGCGACGACAACGCCTCCGGTTCAGCCGCAAACGCCCACGCCTGGAGCGACAATCGAGTTCACCCTCTATGGCGCGGGCGGACATCTGCCGCTCGGTACGGATGCGGACGGCCGAATCGGCGTGCGGGGGAATGCGAGCATTACCATTCGCGTTCCGCGAAACGCAATGAATGGCACGGCAACGAACGTGATTGCATTTGTCGGAGTCTTTGCGTTTCAGCTTGCGTATGATCCGCCGCTTGATGCGTATGCCACGACATTTTCCGTTTCTCCCGGGCAAGCATACAGCATAAAAGTTCAAGCCGTATTCACCGACGGACGCATTGCGCGCAAGGACGGAGTGATCATGGCATACGGAGACGGGCATGTGGTTGAGCGGCCGATATTCGGCATTGGAACCATTCCGGTTCCGGGCGCAAGCATCCTATTGTATCGAGAGATGCTCGGAACGTGGGTGCCATGGAACGGAGCCGAATACGGCGAACAGAATCCGAAATTAACCGATTCTGCCGGAGGATTTGTTTTCGAGGTTCCGTCGGGAAATTATTACGCGGAAGTTTCGAAAGACGGGTTTGAAACATTCAAGACTGATCCGATCTATGTTGATACGAACATATTCCATCCATTTATTCAATTGATTCGCTTGCCGCAGATTGTTCCAACGAAGCAAATGGGAATCATCGAGACAATAACGCAACAAGCGAAATATTTTTTTGATTCCATGGCGTATCGAATAAAAAAACTGGAAGAATTTTTGCAAGGAAAGGCCGTGCAAGACGTGAATGAACGGATTTTCGGCCCGGCGATCGTCGCCATCGCCCTCGCAAACCTTGCTCCGTCCGCATTCCAGTTGCTCTCGCTTCTTCAGTATCTATTTACGCAGCCGATTCTTTTGTTCAGACGCCGCCGCAAGCGCGCATACGGCGTGGTATACAATTCGCTCACGAAATTGCCGATTGATCTGGCCATCGTTCGATTGTTAGATGCGACATCGCACCGGGTTGTTCAAACATGCATTACGGATAAGCAAGGAAGATACTTTTTTCATGTTCCGAACGGCACATATCTTCTCGAAGTCGTGAAACCGGAATATGAATACCCATCCAAATTTATTCAAGGAAAGAATGAAGATGCCGGATATTCGGATTTGCACAGCGGAGGGATTATTGAATTGAAAGAAGATGCGATCATCGCATTAAATGTCCCAATTGATCCGATAGCTCGAACTCAAACGCCCCGGCGCATTCGTTTTACTCGTATTGGAAAAACCATACGGCATACCATTGGATTCTCTGGTGTGATTGTTTCCATTATTTGTTTTGCAATAAGCCCAACCATTCCAATGGCACTGTTTGTTCTCATGCAGATCGCCATTTATCGCATGTTTAAGCGACTCGTCATTCCGATGCCGGCAAAAAAATGGGGAACAATTATCGATGTTGATACAAGCGAGCCTGTCTCTCGAGCTGTCGTTCGTCTGTACGATACGGATACGGATCAGATTGTTGCCGTCAAAGTAACGAATCGCACGGGTTCATACGGCTTTTTGGTAGGAAAGAACGTCTATCGCATGACCGTAGAGGCGGAGAATTACCATCCGGAAGAAGCGACGTTTGATTTTCGGAAATCAACTGACCTTGTCGTACGAAAACAGGTTGGATTAAAGAGGACGGATTCGTTATCCACACTTTATACACATAAATAAATGGCTCAATTTAGCCAAGAAAGCGAAATTCTCGTACGCGTATATAATTAATGATGACGGATGGTGAGAAAAGTGGCAATCAGCATTCTCGCATAATATCATTGGACCGCTATGAATTAGCCCACAATTGTCGCGTTGAACGCGATAGGTGGGGGAATCGTAGAAATGGTCTCGGCCTAATGGTAAGCCGTCACGCGTGTCCGCCAATCTTCACGAAATGTGTTGCGTTGGTTCGGAAAAAAGCAAACAATTGAAGAAAGAGAGGATAAGCCGATATGACGCTGTCATTTGCATAGGCATATGTATTTGATAAAAGCGGATTCATATAATAAAAAAGGCTTAGAATTTCATTCTTCCCATTTTTTTCCAAATAAACAGCAACCTCGTGTCCGATTCGGTGTGACGAAATGGCATGCGCCATTGGTCAGAAAAATTAACGAAAAGCCTTTATAAAATAGCGCGTATCGCAATCATTGCGGTAGGTGTTTTGTTTGCTATTGCCTTACCGACGGGGAAAGACCAAATCCTCGCCGCGACGGGAATAAACGAACAAATCAACTACCAAGGGAAATTGCTTACCGCAGGGGGTTCTGCCGTATCAGCCGGAACATATAGCATTCAATTCTCGCTGTATGACTCGGCCGCAGGCGGAAATCGCTTGTGGACGTCGTCCGGTTCGCTCGCATCGCCGTCGGCGATCAATGTGAGCGTGACGAGCGAAGGGCTATTTTCCATTTTGCTCGGTTCCGGCGCGCAAAATGTTCTTTCAAACGTGGATTGGAACAGCAATTCCATCTACTTAGGCGTCACAGTGGGGTCGGATTCGGAAATGACGCCTCGAAAACAAATCGGATCCGTGCCACAGGCGTTCAATGCGCAAAAGTGGAACGGATATTCAACGGCATCATCGGTTGTATCCGGAGCTGAAGTGTTAAAACTCGTACAAACGGCAACAGATGCGGCAACATCGGATCGAACGACGCTATTCATCAGCACGTCCGGCACATCAGACACATACGATTATCTCCTGAAGGCCAGGAATGCAAGCGGAGATGTATTTACAATATCGGGAAATGGAAACACGACAACGACGGGGAACCTCTCTGTCCTCGGAAAGATATATTCCAACAGCATCTACGCTTCCGGGACGATCACGGGCGTAAACGAAACCTTGACTGGCGCATTGACGGTTATGGGTCTTTCATCGCTTGATGGCGTCACCTTCACAAATGCAACCGGTACAAACGTCACTTCCACGGCGCTCTACGTTTCAACGCTTGCACAACTTCCGGCAAATACGTTTGTAAACGGGCAATCTGTCTGTCTCGCAAACGGAACAGGTTGTCCGCCAGGAACCGGAGTCATCCCAACCCTCCTTCAGGTCACAAACGCCGGAGGAGTCTCAACATCCACGTCCATCTACTTCTACGGTGGCGTGACTTCTTCTCAACTCACAGTGACAGGTACGGCGGCATTGAACGGTGTGAGCTTTACGAGTGCGACCGGCAGTTCCATTCAGACCACCAGTGGAACTGTCGGTTTGCTCTCGTTTACAAGCGCGACAGGAGGGGATCTCTACGCGCTTGTGATTCGCGGCGGCACAGTCACCGGAACGACGGTCAATGGGAATGCCATCAACGGCGGAACGGGATTATTCGGAACGCTTACGTCATCCAGTTCAACGAGCAATCTCTTCAGCTTCGCAAGCGCGACCGGTTCGGATTTGTATATTGGAACGCTTCGCGGGCAATCCATTATCTTTACAAATGTCTCAACAACAAATTCCACATCAACAAATCTCTTCATATCAAATCTTCTTACATCCAATACCGTTACAACCACGAACCTCTACGCGAATAACAGCGTCATCGGACAGCTGATTGCCGCAAGTTCGACGCTTGCATCCGTATCATCCACGAATCTGACATTCGTGAATGCTTCGGGTTCAAGTTTCATTGCAAACACAATCAACACCGCCACGCTCACCGCAAACAGCGGAACAATACAAATCTTGAATTTCGGATCGGCGACGGGATCAGACCTGTTCTCGTCGACGCTTCGATTTACAACCGCAAGCGGTTCAGCGATCTATACAAACTCGGCGACGATCACCACGCTCTCTTCAAGCGCGATTACGTCGGCGAGTTCAACATCAAACTACATCTCATTCAACGGCGCGACCGGATCGACGTTATACGTTTCAACATATGTCACTTCGAGCGCGATCTACGCGAATTCGGCCGTGTTCGGGACGCTCACGTTAAATTCAAGCCTCACGGCAAACAGTTCAACGATTAATCTACTCACGTTCTCTTCTGCAACGGGATCGGATGTGTTTACGACAACGTTGCGGTTTGTGAATGCGTCTGGAACAAACGTTACGTCGACCGCTCTCTTCGTTTCAACCATTGCACAACTTCCGGCGAATACGTTCATTAATGGTCAAGAGGTTTGTTTGAAAAACGGTACGGGATGTCCGCCTGCGAACAGCGGCGTTCCAACCTTGCTCGATGTTACAAATGTTGGAGGCATCGCGACGTCGACGAATATCTACTTCTACGGCGGAGTTACGTCATCACAGCTCACTGTGACAGGGACGACGGCATTGCAAGGCGTCAGTTTCACGTCCGCAACCGGCACATCCATTCAAACAACCAGCGCAACAATACAAACGTTCAACTTCGGATCAGCAACGGGATCAGACTTGTTCTCGACAACAGGGCGATTTACCACGATCTGTATTTCCGGATCATGCCAGTCGTCATGGCCTTCGGGTTCCACAACAAGTTCTTGGTATGGTCCGATCATGTGGAGCAATGCCACGGGAACGAATACGACAACGACGAATCTTGGCGTGACAGGTTTGTCGTCGTTGCAGGCACTGACGTTCACGAGCGGTACGGGAACGGATTTCTTCAGCGAAACCGGACGCTTCACGGCCGTGACAACGACAAGCTTAACAGTGAACGGCCAAACTGTTTGTCTCAAGGATGGTACGAATTGTCCGATAAGCGCTGGCGCTATCCCAACCCTCCTTCAAGTCACCAATGCCGGCGGTGTCTCCACCTCCACCTCCATCTACTTCTACGGTGGCGTGACGTCATCTCAACTCACAGTGACGGGTACGACAGCATTGCAAGACGTGAGCTTCACCTCTGCCACAGGTACTTCCATCCAGACAACATCAAGCACATCAAATTACGTGAGCTTTAACGGTGCAACAGGATCGACGATTTACGCGACAACATACGTGACATCCTCCGCAGTCAATGCAAATACGTTGAGTGCAGGAACGATTACGAATCAATGGTTCAATTCCGCTTCCGCGACGATCACTTCTGCAACAACAACCTATCTCAACTTCTCTAGCGCAACCGGATCGACGCTGTATGCAACGACATACGTTTCATCGAGTGCGATCTACGCAAACTCTGCCAACATCACAACACTGACTGGCACCAGCTCAACATGGACCGGAGGCATCAACTTTGGAAGCGCCACAGGAACAACGCTCTATCTTTCCGGCTATGCAACATCATCAGCTATCTATGGAAACACCGGAAGCTTTGGAACATTAACCGTGAATGGTCCAGCAACCGTGAACGGAGGCTTTACGGCAAACAGTTCCACCATTACCTATCTCTCATTTAATGGAGCTACAGGATCGACGATGTATCTTTCCGGATATGCCTCATCAAGCGTCTTCTATGGGAATACAGGAAATTTCGTGACGCTCACTGGAACAAGTTCAACAGCTTCATACATCTCGTTTAATGGAGCGACCGGATCGACGATGTATCTTTCCGGATACGTGACATCAAGCGCGGTATATGGCAACGCTGGAACGTTTGGATCGCTCTGCCTTGGAGGCGTATGCAATTCTGCGTGGCCGGCAACAGCAACGTCTTCATGGTACGGATTGATCATGTGGAGCAATGCCACAGGAACAAACACAACCTCAACGAATCTTGGCGTGACCGGAGCGACGAATTTGAATGGCGTGAACTTTACGAGCGCAACCGGATCAAGCATCCAGACAACGAGCGGCACAATCAACTATCTCTCATTCAACGGTGCGACAGGATCAACGATATACGCAGGGACATACGTGACGTCATCAAACGTTTATGGAAATAACGGAACGTTTGGATCACTTACGGTTGGAGGGCAATCCGTCTGTCTCGCAAACGGAACAGGATGTCTCATCAGTTCTATGCCGACGCTTCTGCAAGTCACGAATGCCGGAGGAGTTGCGACGTCGACGAATATCTACTTCTACGGCGGAGTGACTTCTTCTCAACTCACGGTGACCGGTACGACAGCATTGCAAGACGTGAGCTTTACGAGTGCAACCGGCAGTTCCATTCAGACCACCAGTGGAACTGTCGGTTCGTTCTCGTTTACAAGCGCAACAGGCGGAACGCTCTACGCGACAACGTACGTCTCCTCCAGCCAAGTCTACGCAAACTCGGCGACGATTACGGCGCTCACCTCATCTAGCTCAACTTCAAACTACATTTCATTCAACGGTGCAACCGGATCAACGCTGTATCTTTCCACGTATGTCACATCAAGCGCGATCTACGGAAACACCGGAACCTTTGGCGTGCTCGTTGTGAATGCGGGCATGACGGCGAACAGTTCAACAATTGGACTCCTGACGTATGCGAGCGCAACCGGTTCAGACCTGTACTCGATCATGGGACGGTTCGGTACGGTGACGTCAACGAACGTGAATGGGAATAACGGAACGTTCGGAACATTGAACGCATTCATCTCTGCAATTCTTCCGGCGAATACGACGATCGGAGGAACGAACGTCTGTTTGGAAAATGGCACAGGCTGTCCCATCACGGGCGGTTCTTCCGATGCGAACTGGTCCTGGAATAGCGCAACAGGCATTTTGCGCGCAGTGACAACGACGAACAGCATCGCTGTCGGAGGATCCGGAGAGGCGACTTCGCCGTTCTTCTTTAAAGTCACTTCAACGATTTCGCGATTGATGATTGGTCAAAGCGGATATCTCGCCGATGTGACCATCGGTGCCGCGACCGCTTCGATGGATAATGCCGCATTCCAGCTGACCGGAAAAGATTTGTTCGTACAAGGCGTCATCGGATCCGCTTCATCTATATATGCCAATGCGTCCTTCGTTGCTGGAAACGGAGTTTCATACGGCATGAATGGAATCCGCACGATTGATTCGACAGGCGTGCTTGCGATCAACGCAACGGGAACGATTGTGAGCGGGCGGTTGGATGCATACGGACTGAACCGGTGGTTCACGTCGCCGGTATTGAGCGCGTCATTCGGGAGCTTGGCGACATCAACAATCACGCAAAGTAATCTCGTGCAAAATGGAGCATTTGACGGATCATTATTATGGCTAACGGATTTCAGCGTGAGCGGAAACGTGACGGTGTTTGATCCGCGCACCGAACAAGTTGTTGCGACCATTCCTGTCGGAGCTTCCACGTACGGCGCGGCGTTTGACGGATCAGCAGTGTGGGTGGTTGTGCAGGGGAATAATACGGTCGTGAAGATTGATGTTGCGACGCGTCAAATCGTTGCAACGGTTCCTGTCGGAACGTCTCCGGACAGCGCCGTTTTTGACGGGACGTATTTGTGGGTTACGAATTCAACGCAGTCCACAGTCAGCAAAATTGATGTTCGTACAAATGCCGTTATTGCGACGATAACTGTGGGCGGACATCCATGGGGCATCGCGTTTGACGGAACGAGTGTGTGGACCGCAAACAATTCCGATGCGACCGTCAGCAAGATTGATCCGACAACAAACGTTGTTTCCGGTCCGTACGCCGTTTCCGGCGCCGCATACCTCGCATTCGACGGGAGCAATATCTGGGTGACGGATCAGGCGCATGGATCGGTCAGCAAGCTCGATGCAGGAAGCGGCGCGGTTGTTGCAACGTCGACGGTCGCGAGCAGTCCGCTGGGAATCGCGTTTGATGGAGCGGATATCTGGATCGCGAATAATGGCGCCAGCCAAATTACAAAGATTGATGCACGCACCGGAGGAACGATTGCAACATACGCGTCTGCCGGCAATCCATCATCTGTCATTTACGATGGCGTGAATGTGTGGGGATTGAGTTCGACGGAAATCGAACGCTTCCCGGCGCACGGAGGATTTGGCGCGAGCGTCGTGTACAACGCAAATCTTGTTCCGGAAAAAACAGGAGCGCTCGATATCGGTTCTTCGTCAAAATCTTGGAAGGATATCTACGCAAGCGGAACGCTCTATGTTGGAACAAATGTTGTTGTGAATGGCCAGAACGTCTGTCTTCAAAACGGTTCTGGCTGTCAAACAAGTTCTATCCCAACCCTCCTTTCAGTCACGAATGCCGGAGGGGTATCAACGTCTACCTCCATCTACTTCTATGGTGGCGTTACTTCTTCTCAACTCACGGTGACCGGAACAACAGCGCTTCAAGGCGTGAGCTTTACGAGTGCAACCGGCAGTTCCATTCAGACCACCAGTGGAACTGTCGGTTCGCTCTCGTTTGGCAGTGCAACAGGGGGAACGATTTACGCGACAACGTACGTCACGTCATCCGCAGTGAATGCGAATACGGTGAGCGCAGGAACGATTACAAATCAATGGTTCAATTCCGCTTCCGCGACGATCACCTCTGCGACAACAACCTATCTCAACTTCTCTGGCGCAACCGGTTCCACCCTCTACGTTTCCACCTACGTATCCTCCAGCCAGATCTATGCGAACAATGCCAACATCACTGCGCTGACTTCATCCAGCTCCACATCAAATTACATCTCCTTCAACGGAGCAACCGGTTCCACCCTCTATCTCTCCGGCTACGCATCATCATCTGCCATCTACGGAAACACGGGAAGCTTCGGAACCCTGACCGTGAATGGTCCGGCAACGGTGAATGGAGGCTTTACGGCAAATAGTTCGACGATTACCTATCTCTCATTTAATGGAGCCACAGGATCAACGATGTATCTTTCCGGATATGCCTCATCGAGCATTTTCTATGGGAATACGGGGAACTTTGTCACATTAACCGGAACAAGTTCAACAGCTTCATATATCTCGTTTAACGGAGCGACTGGTTCCACGCTGTATCTTTCTGGATACGTGACATCAAGCGCAGTGTATGGAAACGCCGGAACATTTGGAACGCTCACCGTTGGAGGACAATCTGTCTGTCTCCAGAATGGAACGAATTGTCAAGGAAGTTCAGAAACCCTCCTCACTGTCACCAACCGCGGCGGCGTCTCTACATCCACCTCTATCTACTTC
>Ga0265297_10004274_pt1 | contig 23699 bp, 15 predicted proteins | sample Munlanlwell13791_FD_192502 | JGI IMG/M metagenome (GOLD analysis project Ga0265297, IMG submission 192502) | Leachate microbial communities from a municipal landfill in Southern Ontario, Canada - Leachate well 137-91 | ecosystem: Engineered > Solid waste > Landfill > Unclassified | place... | reverse complement strand
AGCTTATACAGCACGCGGCCGGTCGTGTCGGCGACCTCGGAACCGGACAGCGGCTCGTCGAGCATCCTGTTAACGAGGTCGAGGCGGTATGGGTCGTCAATCGGCCGCTTGTTGTAGGTGAGGTCCTTGCGTGTAAGGTTGGCCGCGTCGAGCGCGAGGTCCAGGGCCGCGAGTTCCGCGGCATTCCATGGGGCTCGCCACGTGGTGGAAATATCGGGAACGGGCTCTTCGGCGCGGGAGGTCATCCCGCCCAGACCGGCGAGTAACAGCAGTGCAACGGCGACAATGTAGCGCATCCGATTTCCTTTCGGCAAAGCCGGGGGCAATTGTACTCTTTAGCGCTTTCAGCGCAAGAAGCGAAGTGGAGATGTGCTTTTACCACGACCGCTTCGGCGGCGAGGCCGCAAGGCACGAGTCAAATACACGAACAAAGAGTAGCAGCCATTCTCACGCGGAGGCGCGGAGACGCGGAGAGAATTGGAGAGAGTTGGTGCGTGGCCATCCTCCTTCTATGAAGTTACGGAGGACTCGAAGCAGAAGAGCCGATAGGCCGTGAGCCAAGTCGAACGGAAAAGCCGTCTCACGCGAAGGCGTACCCAGTATCCCCCTGAAGGGTGACGGGGTAAAGGCTTTTCCTTAGCGGCGGCTTCCTCCGAACCCATATTGGCTACTCTTCCGGGCCTCGCAATTCAAGGTTTTTCCTACCCTCTGTGAACCTCTGTGTCCTCTGTGGTAAAACCCTCTTCCGCTCGTCTTCTCCGGCTCTTGGGCCTCGCAATCCACATTCTCTTCCTTCGCGGCATCGTCACCTTTCAGGGGGATACTGGGTACGCCTTCGCGTCTGCCGCCGCTGTTTGCAGCGGTGGATGACCCTGTGCGTGAGATGGATTTCGCCCGAAACGGCCTACGGTCTTCGGTCTCTTCTCCGTGGTTGCATTAAGAAGACATCCTGTTATCATTAACAAAACCGCATGAGAGACACCCGGAATTGGCAATAGGCGGCAGCAGATAATGGCTTGAATAAGGGGATTCGCTACATGAGCGATGAGAAACTGGCATTGTTTTTCCGCACGGACGACCGTGCTGTGGCCGAGCCGATCTTCGATGAGATTTATTCTGACACCAATCTACAGGTGCTCAAGATCGCGCTACTGTGGTGCAAGAACCGCGCCGACGCCGACGAGGTCGTGAACCTGACATATTCCGCACTATGGGAAAAGTGGGTCGCAACCCGAAACGCTTCTGTCCCGAAAATGAACCTCGGATTTCTTTACCACGTCGCAGTCCACAAGGCAGTGGACGCCCACCGGGCCGAGCGCTGCCGTTCCTCGCGAATGGCCGGCATGGACGCAGGCCTTATGGACAGCACTTTCGAAGGCCGCGATGGCCACGAGCGCAGGAAAGCCCTTGCCGCAATCTACTCCGCGCTCGAGGAACTCGATCCCGAAGACCGCAAGATGCTTTCGATGGAGCTTGCCGGTGTCACCGATACCGATGCTTCCCTCGCCTCAGGCGTATCCAGGGAAACTTACAGACTGGCCAAGGAGCGTGCCAAGGCGAAGCTTGGCAGGCTGCTCGAACTCAGGGAAATCACCTACCCGTCCATCTACTCCATCCCGATTGCGCTTCTGGAAGGTGCGCAGGCTCCTGCAAAGTCCTCTTCGCCTTCAGCCGCACAACAAGCCAAACAGCCTGGCGCCTCGTCGAAGCCGAAACCAAGGACAGGTTTCCTGTTGCTGCTGGCTTTCCTGGCGGCACTCGTCGCCGTTTTCTGCGTGACAGTGTTGTACTCCGGAACCCAACCGGCCATAGTAAAGAGCAGCGCCCCTGCCGCGACCGCCATGCCAACTCCGCTGGACTTTACCGGCTCCTGCGCAACTTGGGGAGCGAACTTCGCCGGCCAGCTTGGCACAGGTCAGAGCGGAATACCCGCGCGGTACCTGCCGGATGTGATGATCCCTGCTGCGGCATACGACGAAATCTCAAGCAGTATGCACAACCTGGCCATCGGTGCCGACGGATCGGTATTCAGTTGGGGCGATAACCAGCGCGGCCAACTCGGTCGCGATGTGGCTCCTCACGATGCCACGGCACAGCGTGTCGAAGGGCTCGCAGAGGCAAAGGCAGTCAGTGCTGGCTATATGCACTCACTGGCCCTGATGGCAGACGGATCTGTATATGCCTGGGGTGCAGGCACGGAAGGACAGCTCGGCAACGCGAAGAGCGCTGACAGCTTAAAGCCCGTGAGGGTATCGGGACTTCCCAGGATAGTGGCGATCTCGGCAGGCGGGGATCATTCCCTGGCTCTCGCCGGGGACGGCCGCGTATTCGCGTGGGGAGCCAATGCGCAGGGGCAGCTTGGCGACGGTACGATAGCCAACAATGCCACACCGATCGAGGTCGCCGGGATCTCCGGAATAAGGACCATCGGTACCGGTCTCAGAGCTTCGTTTGCCGTTGATGCGGAAGGAAGGGTCTGGGCCTGGGGCGACAACGCCGCCGGACAACTCGGCGACGGATCGAATACGGGCAGAAACCGGCCGACCCCTGTTGTCGGCATTGCCAACTGCCTGAAGGTCTGCGGCGGCGACCTGCATTCGGTCGCGCTCACGGGCGACGGCTCCGTGTACGCGTGGGGCGAGGGGCTGTCAGGACAGTTGGGGCTCGGCGCGACGCAGGCATCGCTCACCCCCGTTCGTATCGCGAGCCTTGCCGGGATTGCCGATATCGCAACAAAGAAGGACCACACGCTGGCCCTGGACAAGAGCGGCACACTTTGGGCCTGGGGCCGAAACACGTATTCCCAACTCGGCGATTCATCAGTGATTGACCGAGACACCCCGATCAGGGTGATGGCTGTGTCAAAGGTCGGCAGGATCTCCACTGGCTTCGAGCACTCGGTGGCACTGTATGGCGCGGAATTGCAGATGCCCCCGCTGTACGGCTCGCGTCTAACGCTCGACGCATTGCAGGTGAACGGCATTGACTACGCTCTGCCTTCGCCGGTAGTGCGCGTCAGACGAGGCGAGAGACTGACGGGGACAATGACCGTGTTGGTCGACCGGCGCGGCCCCGCGATAGCGATTCTGCCAATTGGCGGAACAATATCTTGGGACAGGAGCTACCGGGTCCAAGTGTTCCGCAATCTCAAACCGGGCGAAGCCGTGGCGAAAATGAACCTCGATGTATCCGCTCCTGCCGAGCCCGGTGAGTACTGGATTATTATTCTTGCTGATGCGGTGTGGGACTTCGACGAGTTGTTCGGCCGCGACCACACAACTGACCACGGCGGTCCCGATAACGGCCCGTTTGGCAACGGCAACGATGTGTGGGATTGGACAAGGGAGCAGTTCGAGCAAGCGGCTCGTGGTGAGTATGTGGATCAAATCTTCGACGGTGCTCCGTACCGGTCAGTTGCCCTGGCAGTCAAGGTGGTGGTGGAGTAGGAGGAGTTTTCCGGGCGAATGCCCAGTTCTCGCTTGAAGGCGCGCCGGGGGCGACCAACAGCCATTGAGGCCAGGCGTTTCGGAGATTGATGAATGCGGATTGATGAATGATGAATGATGAATGGCAAAGCCAGGCTGGAGACCGGAGGTAAGAAGGCAGCCAAGAGGGTGGGGCTGATTTTGTCCGTCGGCTGTCGGCTGTCGTCCGTCGGCCGTAGCGTTGAGCCAGCAGCCCGAGCAAAGAACGCGCCGGGACGGTCGCGTTTACTTTGAAGGCCAACAGCCAATGCCGCGCGGGCGCGCGGCGCTCCTACCCAGTATCCCCTTGAAGGGTGACGGGTTAAAGGCTTTTCCTTAGCGGCGGCTTCCTCCGAACCCATATTGGCTACTCTTACTGGGCCTCGTAAATCAAGGTATTTCCTACCCTCTGCGTACCTCTGCGGACCCTGCGGTAAAACTCTTGTCCTCCCGTCTTCTCCGCCTCTCCGGCCACGCAAAGGAACTTGGCTGCCCTTCGCGACTTCGCGGCTTCGCGTCTGCCGCCGCTGTATGCAGCGGTGGATGACCCTGTGGGTGAGATGTCCTTTGCCTGCTCCTGGCTCGACCTCCGCCTGGCTTCCTCCTATTCATCATTCATCAATCATCAATCAGCAATTCCGCAGCTACCCCAGCCGCTCCTTTGGATTGGGCTTGATGATGTGCCAGAAGTAGGCCAGCGCGGCGACACCTGACAGCGAGGAGACAATGAACATCGAGCGGTAGTCGAAGAATCCCGCGACCACGCCGAGGGTGATCGAACCGATCCCGATGCCGAGATCCATTGCCGTTATGAGTGTGGCGTTTGCAGCCCCACGCCTGCGGGGCTCGACGCGGTTTATCGCCATCGCCTGGTATGCCGGAGAGACCGTACCGAAGCCGATGCCTCCGAGTGTAGCCGCCACCAGATACCAGGCCTTCTCCTGCGTTATCCCCAAAAGAAGGACGCAGGCGCACATCGCCAGCAGACCCGGCGGGATGATTATGTTCTCGCCCAGCCGGTCGAACAGCCTGCCGGAAAACGGCCGGGACAGAAGCACTCCCCCCGCGAAGACAGCAAAAAACAGAGCGCTTGACCCGAGCCCGAACTGCTCGGCATACAACGGGATGAATGAGATGATCCCGCTGTACATAAACGCGCTGAAAAACAGCAGCAGCGCAAGTGGGATTGCCCTGACTTCTATGAACCTTCGCCAGCCGGTCTCCGCCTGCGAGCCCCTGCCCTGCGCGGCTGGAATTTTCACGAGCGCACTGAAGACCATTCCCATCCACACGATAGCGCCCGCCGCAGCGAAGGCAAATGCATACGAGCCTGCAAAGAGCGCCATCACTCCGATAGTGGGACCGAGGGTCATCGCAACGCTCGACGCCATTCCGTAGAATCCGAGCCCCTCCCCCCGCCGTGGCGCGGGCACGATATCCGCCGCGAAAGTGGCAAGAGTGGTGCCGAGGACTCCCCACGAGATGCCGTGAACGAGCCGCAGGATCAGCAGGGCGTTGAAAGACTCTGCGTATGCGTAGGAAACAAAGGAAAGGGAGAACAGGCTCATCGCCACGATCAACACCAGCCGCCTGTTGCCCCGGTCCACAAGGTTACCGGTGAACGGCCGAACAAACAGGGCAGAGATCGAGAATGCCCCGATGATCAGGCCAATCATGTTTTCATTGGCGCCGAGACTCTCGGCAAACTTGGGCATTACGGGTATCAGGCAGTAGAAGCCAAGGAAAGTCACGAAGTTGGCGAGGGTCAGAAGGACGAAATCCGAGGTCCAGAGCGGAACCTTGGGCGTCACTGCGCCGGGCGTAAATACTGAGCTGTCAGCGTCAGAGGAAGTCTTGTTCATCGTATGGGGCAAGCATAGCCATTTGCCGGATATTTCCAGCGCAGAAGCACTATTTCACATCGGTAAGCCAGCGACGGATGCGACTCTCCACCAGGTCCCTTATCCTTCTGAACCGTGCAACCTTCTCATCTTCAGTTCCTTCGAACGCGGCGGGATCCTCGAACGACCAGTGAATTCTTGCTCCGCCACCCATCACCACGGGGCAGGTTTCGGCCGCGCGGTCGCACACGGTGATGATGAAGTCATAGGAGGCTTCAGCCAGCATTGCGTCAAGGCTCTTGGAGTAGAGGGGCGACGTATCGCATCCGATCTCCTGCAGGACGCGAATTGTGAGCGGATGTACGTCCGCAGGCTCGGTGCCCGCGCTGAACGCTTCGTAGCGTTCACCTGCGATCGTGCGCAGCAGCGCCTCGGCCATCTGGCTTCGAGCGGAGTTGCCGGTGCATACAAAAAGAACCTTGCTGCGGGGTGCGCTCATTCTCGACTCCCTGAAAACCTACTGGAAAGAATACCCCCGCCTTGCGAGGGGCGGGGGTGTTTTGTGTCAGCAATTCGTTAAGAACGCGGGTCAGTCAGCCAACATGATACCCCAGAGCAGTTCGTTGTCCGAGAACCTGAACTGCCCATTGAACAGCGACATTTCGCTCGGGGTAAGGAAGAACAGGCCCGGCAGGTAGGTCTGCGTTGTATCGATCATTGTATACAGCCTGAACATGAACGGGATGGTCTCATCCCATTCGGTTGTGTAGGTCACCGGGATGTCGCCGATGTCACCTCCAACGAAGGTGAAGGTCAGATCCGTTCCAGACACTGCCACAACAGCGGACTCGACATCGAACCCGACTACCGCGGAAAGCACTGAGTAGGAGCCCGTGAAGTAGCTGATTGGTGTGTTCGTCGGCAGGAACCTGACCATTGCGGCAGTCTGCTCGCCTTCTCCCTGCATTCCAGTGTCAATCTGCACAAGAGCGTAGGCGTTCCCGGTTCCAACAGCAGGTTGAAGGAATGTACCGACGACCCAGTACAAGTAAGACCCGCCTGGCGAATCCGCCCGCAACATAATCGAATATGTGTTAGCATCAAGCATTATGATGCTGGCTTCCGCCGAAGTATCGCCCAGATCGGGAAGGATATCGAAAATGCCGTCGCTCCCGCAATGGCCGGTCATCACGGATAACGGCATATCCTGGTCGCTGTAGTCTTCCATCGTAACGTTGACCCTGTCGGTGGGGCTCGTGCACCACCAGCCTTCTCTCAGCGAATAGTTCCAGCCGGGCATGTCGGCACGGAAAATGTATATTTCAGCGGTTATTTCCTCAGTCTCGGTGTCAACTTCGATTGTGGTGCCATAGGCAAGTGAGGGGCTGATCATGCCGGACATAGTCGTGACATGCGTATCTCCACCGCCTTCATCGATTGTAAGGCTCATCGTGAACTTCCCGGTGGCTGCATCGTTGATTGTCAGGGTTCCACCCAGGACATCCGTCCCGGGGATGGGGTCGATATCGCCATCGCTCTGGATGACAATGCCCGTGACCTGGCTCACGCTGCCATCGCCCCTGTCCAGATGGACAGCAGACCAGGGATGAGCGAAGTCCGCCATAGTATAGGCCATACCGGTCGCGCGGTAGACCGTCGCTATCCCGTCGTGATCGTCAAAATCCGTTGAGAATCTGTATGTTCCGGTTGCCCAGGTTGTGGCCGTGGAATCGATCTTTCCAGAGGCAGTCGAGAAGTACAACTGCACAGCGCCGATCTGCGTTTCTCCTTCATAAACCGGCTGCGTGCCGAAGAACCAGGCTCCCCTGAAGAACTGCGAAGTACCTGCGGAATCAGGCTCTGAATCGAACGTGAAATCACCATCGGCTGCAAGGTGCATTACGGTAATCTTCTCTACTATGTACTCGTCGGATTCCCCGAGGAGCCGCTTGGCATCAACGATATAGTCGCCAGCCTGATCGCTGATCCCTGGCATGCGGGTCATTGTAATGCCGGATATCGAAGAGTCCGTCTTTGATGATTCCAGGAAAGTGGCTGTTGAGCCGGAAAGAACTGTGATCGTGCCGCTCATCGTGTACGGCCCGTCCATCCCCGACGCCCAATACGTGAAACTGCCCGTATAGACATGTGTGACAGCGTTTGTAAGCGAGAAACTCCCGGATGTTGTCCGGGGGTATGTAAGCGACGAGTGCTCGGACACAAGATCTCCGTCGTCTGCAAATTTCAGATACAGATACGATGATGATGGAACTCCGTCAACCTTCGCACCGTACGGCATGCGCCAATCGCCTGCAAGGGCAAGCGGCGTGGGCGTTGGCGTAGGACTCGGCGAGAGCGAGGTAGTTACAGTTCCCCCGCCACCACCGCAAGCAATGGAAAGCGACACGGCAAAAACCGCAAACAGAACCAGAGCGGCCAGACGCACGCGTTGTCTCATTTTTCCCTCCGGCAGGAGAACGACACAGAATCTTCAGGATGCAAAAGACCCGGGCTCAGGCGCCATTATAGAACTGCAAATGTGAGATGTCAAGCGGGCGGCCAAGAAGCGAGGGGCCTGCGATTTTCATCGCAGGCCGCGCTTCTTACATTGATTACGGGATTACCCTAAGGGAGGGTAATCACAAACTGAGGGACATTCATGTTGGAATTGTTGCCAAGGCCCAGTTCGCCAACGGCGTTGTAGCCCCACGCGTGGACATTGCCGTCAGCGCACAAGGCTATCCTGCACAGGATGGACTTGGAAGACAGGATCGCCTGCATGTGCAGGCAATCCTGTAAGTCTGCATTCGGTCTATTGCTTTGCGACGGCCTTCTCGATCGCATGGCCATCGTAGAAGTAGGTCAGGCGCTTCCTGAGTTCTTCCTCTGACCACATGGCGCGCTGGCCAGCCATCGAGGTGGAGAAACCATTGTCAACCACCCAGAACTTCCCTTCCTCGTATCCGACAATCGCCACGGCATGGGAGCCCGAGTCGATAACGGCAATGACAGGAAGATGGGTCTTGGCATATTCGAGTCCGGCATCCACGCGCGAATACCGTTCGCCGTATTCGTTGTGAATGTACTCCTTGCACCAGTTCAGGCAGTTTGTGGGCTGCGGTTCGTTACATCCGGAGAGCAGGAGTGCGCTGAGGATGATACCTATCAGCACTAAGAGGGTAACCCCGTCAAGTAGACGGGTACGCAAGGATCTGTTGTTCACGCCGACCTCCATGTCGGTTCGAACACAGCGGAGCGGACGCAGAGAGGGCGGAATCCTTTCCACCCATCGTGCAGATTCTACAATGCACGCCCTGGAATCACAGGCAAAATGTTCGATTGTGCCGTGCCCTTGCCAGCAGCCATTTTGGCTGTATTCAACATCATTATGGCAACCTGGAGACGCATTTCCGGAAACACTTCCGTACTCCTTTCCCGCGGAAGCAACAAAACAGCACTTCCCCATTGCGCCAAAACCGGTATTATTCCCGCTTAACCCAGCCCCGGAGACAGCTATGAAAAAGCTCTTCGCGTTGATCAATGCCAGAATTTTCCCAGTTGCAGGCGATATCATCGAGCGCGGGTCCATCCTGGTCAAGGACGGTCGCATTGCCGCCATCGGGGTGAATATCACGATTCCCAAGGGCGTAATGAAGATCGACCTCGCCGGGCGGAGCATTACCCCGGGGTTCATTGACGCACACTGCCATGTCGGCGTATTCAACGAGGGCGTCGGCGAGATCGGGAGCGACGGAAACGACGCCACGAGCCCCGTCACCCCGCACATCAAAGCGGCCGATGGCATCTACACGGACGACGAGGCATTCATTGACGCCCTGGCGCACGGAATCACAACGCTGTGCATCGGCCCGGGGAGCGCAAATGTTATCGGCGGGCAGATGGCAGTGGTCAAGCCCAGGAGCAATATCCTTGAGGAAATGCTGATTACGGACTATGTCGGGCTGAAATGCGCGTTCGGCGAGAACCCCAAGCGGGTCTATGGCTCAAAGGGAACCATGCCCTCGACACGCATGGGAGTTGCGGCCATCATGCGCAAGGCGTTCGCCGACGCACAGAACTATCTGGCCAAGAAACAGGCTCATGAATCCGCCCCCGCGAAAGAGGGCGAGCCGAAGCAGCCGTTTGCCACCGAATACGAAAAGGAAGTGCTGCTGGAAGTCCTGTCGGGGCACAAGCCGCTGCGGGCCCATGCTCACCGCACAGACGACATCCAGACCGCCATCAGAGTGGCCGGGGAATTCGGCGTGAGGATATACATCGAACACGGAACCGAGGCCCACAAGATCGCAGGCTATCTGGCGAAAAAGGGCGTCACGGTTATCATCGGCCCCCTGTACTACTCCAAGACCAAGGTGGAGTTGCGCGACGCCTCGATGGAGGCATCAGTCATTCTCGAGAAAGCCGGGGTTCCATTCGCCATAATGACCGACGCACCGGTTAAGAAGATCGGATCGCTGTTCGACGACGCCCGCCTGTGCGTGAGATACGGCCTGAGCAAGGAAACCGCGCTGAAGGCGGTCACGATCAACGCTGCCAAAGTCCTCGGAATGGAAGACAGGCTCGGGACCCTTGAGCCCGGAAAAGACGCAGACCTTGTTATATGGGAAGGCGATCCATTCGATTATCTGTCGAAGGTTCGCACGACATTGATCGAAGGCAAGCCCGTCTGGGGCAAGCTCGGATAGCGCAGCCGGAATCGTCAGCGCACGAAGACCGAGGTAACCGGAACGCGCAGCACGGAGGCACCCTCCGCGCTGTAATGGGTTATCTCGACCAGGTCACCCTCCTCCACCCCGCCGAATCCGTCAACAAGGATCCGCGAGCCCGAAACCGCAAACGGGTATGCTGACGCGGCAGAGCTTCCCGCCACAACGGCATTCGTAACACGAAGAAGCGATGGCCTGCCCCGGTGAATGGCAAGCGCGATGTCCCCCGGGCCGAACCAATCGGCCGAATCAAGAGCGGACGACCTGCGGAGAACCAACTCGGGTTCGCAGGACGAGGCTTTCAGAATGGAGAGCCTGCTCCCCCCGGATGAAAGTATTGCCTCCCATTCCGCCCCGGCTTCATCACATGCAGTGCCCCCATCGAATATCGCAATAAGCTCGGTGCAAGCCCCCGGATCAGCAGCGAACTGACCGAACGCTTCATCCGGATCGGCGCTCCCGAAGGGGATTGCCTTGCCGATTTCCGCAAGGGCTCGTGCGATTCCTTCCCTCGTGTTAGTGACCGTCAGGAGGCTGCTTTTTGCAGACGCAACGCCTGCAAGTACGAGCACGAACTCGCCGACCGATGGTCTGAGCGACAGCGCTGTCTCCTCGAAGGCTTCGATCCGGCGCGCATAGCCTTCCCCGCCACCTGAACGGGAGACATCGAGAATGACGGCCACCGCCCCCGCTTCAGCCTTAGCCGCGTTTCCCGTCGCGAACGGCACCATTATGCGATAGCGTCCGCTTTCCCCGGCGACAGCAATGGCGCCTGACACCGGGCGACTGACGACAAACGCTTCACCGACAGACAGAACGGAGGCAAAGAAGAACTCCCCCCCTGCCTCAGAGGCATCGCAAGCGGGTGACGTGCCGCAATCGATTCCGCCCGGCACGGTTACGGAAATGGCCGCTTTGTCCAATGCGGCAGACGGCAGCAGAATGTACTCCAGCCTGCCATCCACGAAGTCCAACTCCTGCTCGTACGACACCGCCACGTCCACGGTTGCTCCCGCCCCCAGCGAGAAGTCGCCGCGCACCCGGCGCTCGCCGTCCACGGGCTCGATGGCGCACCCGTCAATGCTGAGGCTCTGAGCCACCGCCCCGGCCGGAAGTACAAACGACCACGTTGAGGTCACGGGGGAATCTGAAGTGTTCGAGTACGTCAGGCTGATGGTGGTTGAGGAGTAGAATCCGACAACCGTGGCGGCAACTGAAGCGGAGATAACCTTGACCCTGTCAGGATTTCCCACCTCGATGTCGCCCCCAAAACTCGTGCCGCGCAGTGCAACTGCAACGGGAGATTCGGCTCTTCGGGGCTGATTGGGTCTGCGCCGACGATAGCTTTGGCCATGCGAACAGCAATCGCACGAATGGTAATTCCCGCCTCTTCTCTTGATGCGGTCGCCATGCCTGGTCCCGCAACTGCAGCCACCGGAGAAGCATTCATCGAGTTCTTCCTCCTCTTCCTCGATCGGCATGCTCCCAATTCCCCCAGGATGCAATGCTGCACCCGGTCTTGGCGCATACCCGGGATTCCCATTACTATCCGCGCAACGCACTTGCCATCCGCGAGGATGATCGAAGAAGCTGGATTCCGCCGGGGAGGAACTTGACGAAGCAAAGGACAGGCCGACAATCAGGAAAAGAAGTATCGCGCCGAGCACTGTTGCGACCACAATCCCCTTTCTGCGGTCGCGTCGAAGCACTTCGCCCCATTCTCCCGGGCGTTTCCCGTCCTCATCCGCATTGTGCTTCTCACTCATTTCCTACTCCTTCGCTTTTGGAGCGGGCTCTTCTTCTCTCACCTGTATATTCGCTCGAGGAAAAGAAGGTTCACGAGTTTTTGGGGAGGCTGAGCTCCGGGAAAACAAAACCGGCCGGAAGACCGGCCGGTTGCAGAAATTCGGAGGGAAAGGAAGGTCACTCGCCAAAGCGCAGGAAATCGGCGGTTCGCCGGGTCGGGCTGAAGCCGGTCGCATCGGCGATCTCGGCAAGGGCATCGGTTGTGATGTTCTTTGTGAAGAACGGGGACTGCGATGCAACGCCGGGGAGAAGGACAATGCCAAGGTCGTTAGCGCCATGCAGAACGCACTCGACAATTGTCTCATAGTCAAGGCCCGATGTGTTAAGACATATGTAGGGCACATCGGGGAAAAGCAGGCGGGTGGCCGTGACAGCGCCGGTGATGATCGACCTGTCGACAAAGACCTGTCTGGCCCCTTCTGTCTGGCTGTAGAAGGACAGCGTTATCGACTTAACCGGATTCCGCCCGTCACCACCGAACGAGTCAATGAACTTGCGCAGATTGGCCAGATGCTCGAACCTGATATGGTCGTCATCTTCCCAGCCGACATTGAACCACGTGTGAACAGGGAGGCTCAATTCCGTAATGGCCTCAAGCACCTTGACGTATTCCCTTACGGGAAGATGCACATTGGAGTACAGCGGGCGCACTTCGTCGCTCAGCACGTTGGGATCTTCATTGAAAGTGCGGAGACCTGCAAGCGCGAGCCTTCCGTACACTGCCCTGTAGCTGGTCAGAACTTTCAGAGTCTGGTAATATGCAAAATCTCCGCCCAGCCCGGCGACCTCAAGCCTCCATTCGGTGATAAGCCTGATTATCAGGCGCTCGTAGTAGCTCGTAGCCAATGCCGGGTCGCGTCCGCTCGTGAGATATACGGTCTTTCCGCCTCCGGCGACGAACATCTTGAGAAGCTCTGAGTCCGTATCCAGGTCAAAGACATGGTGCAGTAGCTCAGGCGACGTATAGTCGCGGTTCTTCCCGCCGCGCTTCGCGCATCCGTTGGAGCAGTCTATCGAGTGGGCTATCAGGTAGGAAAGGCCCGTGAAATCGGGGCGCTGCTCGCGCAATCTGGCGATCAGCTCCTTCTGCTTCGCAGGCGCCTTGGGGAAGCAAGTATGCTCGTAATCCCCGGTCGAGAATATCCGCCCGCTCACGATCTGCAGGAACAGGTCGTCATTCATTTGCCGCTCCACTGCTTGTTCGGACAACAAGACGCACTGGCATTCTCCCGGTCATCCGGTCACTTGGTCAGAATGTCGTACACGAACGTCAGCCCGGGGGAATAGGGATCATCTTTCCCGAATTCACTCAGCATCTTGTTGAAGAAGGCTGCAATCTCCCTGTCTTTTGTCTTGTCACGCTTATCGTCGCGCGACTTGCGCTCGTTCTCGGAAATCTGCACAGCAAAGTCGGCGAACTTGGCGAGCTTTTCCTTCGGGACCACTTCCTGGGAGGCAAGCTTCTTGTCGATCGTCATCTCGACCAGGGTCCACAATCCCGCTGACTGGGTCTTGAAGCGCAGAATGATTCGGGAGCTTACTACGAAGCCCTCGTCCAGCGACAGCCAGAGAGTGAAGTCGGCGGGCATTATGTCGATGTCCTTGGCAGGAGTGCTCGAGCCCAGGGAGCATGTACCAACAATCTTCGCGCACTTTGCGCCAAGGCGGAAGACTATGCTCTCGACCTTGAAGGTGTACACAATGTCATATTTCCCTATGCGCTTGGTGAATTCCCAGGCCTCGCCGACCTTGCGCTTTTCACCGGGGAGATACTGGATGTACGTCAACATTCCGTTGACGATCTCGCTCTCCTTCTCTATGGTCGTGGGGGTAACGGGAAGACCGTCGTAGCGCATCTTGTCCGCGTTGAAAATGTAAGTTCCGTACTTGAACAGCTTGAAGTCTTCAGACTCGAGGTAGCTGGTCTTGTCGGAAGGCATAGGCTTGTCGCCCTCGCTTGCTTCGGAAACGCTCATGCCCTTGAAGAGATCCAAGTGGAAATTAGTGAACGACTTGTCGTCCTCCGCACGAACGTTGGTCATCACCTGCACCAGAGTAGCTTCCGAAGTGAACACTATCTTCTGGCCGTCGCCAGATGAGGCTTTCCGACTTCTTATCACATCCACGTCGTACACTAATCTCTCGCCGACGGGCATTTTCAGGGACAGAGTGAACTCAGTACCTGGTTCCACATTGACGGGCTGTTCATCCGATCCACCCTCAAGCGAGTAGATCACGAACGCGGCCGCCATGGCCACAACAATCAACACCAAGACAATCAGAAGGACTTTTCTCATAATTTGAGCCTGGGTTATTCGGGGGGAAGCGGCCCGAAGAACTCCTCGAGTTTCTTCGTGACCTTGAACATGTCGGTTTTGCCCACTACAGTCAGAATGACCTTACCATCCTTGTCCAGCACGATGAACGAGGGAACGTACTCGACTCGGAAGTAAGCGGTCATAATCGCATCGCCGTCCAGCGCAATCGGATAGGTTATTGCGTACTCTTCGAGGTACTTCTTCACATTATCCTTTGGCGCACCGGTAACTGCGATCATAACCAGCCCTTTGGGGGAGAAGTTCTTCGACCAATCATCCCATGCCTTCCAAATCCGGGTACTGGCCGGGACACTGGGATCGAAGAACGCTATCAGCACGTACTTTCCGCTGCAATCGGCCATTGACACCGGCTTGCCGTTGAGCCAATCGGTGAACCAGAAGTTCTCGACCTTTCGGCCATCTATCGGCCAGTTCGGGTAGACTTCATCCGTCAAGAAGGCCCGGATTCCGCGATCAAAGATCGAGTCGCCCGTCTTCAGGATATCTTCCATAGCCCTGGATATGTCCGCGAAGGACGAGTTTTTCAGTAACCCCTTGCAGCGCTGGATGATCCCTGACTCCCGATCAGCTTTCTCCAGTTGCTTCTCGTCAAGCCGGGAGTAGTCCTTCAACTGCTTCGCATCGCTGATGATTCGCATGATCGAAACCTGTTCGGTGACTGCCTTGAATCCCACAGCAATCTGCGATTTGACCATGATTTTGCGGGAGGTGTCCAGATCGAATTCGAACGCGAAGTTCCTCAGGCTGCCAGCAATCGGACTGCCTTGGGGCAACCTTGGAAAAGTGACCTGCCCCTTCAGTGTCGCCACCGTGGTTCCCTCGACCACCTTCACGGAGTCCAGAATGTACCCAATCCGGATCTCATAGTCACCGGCGGTAAAGGCCCGCGACCATTCCTCGCCTACGGCCCGCTCCATTTTCGGAAGGAACATAATTCCGCCCGCGGCCAGAGCAAAGGCTTTTTCCATCGAATTGTCGAATCCTGACTGATCCGGTTCACCGGATGATGACATTACTCCGAAGGAGAACACCTCGGTCTTCGTGGTCTTCAGTTCCGCCTCGGTCTGCCCCTTGATTTTCTCGGCGTCCAGCGGCATGCCATTGGTCGAGGCCTCGTCAACATTGTAGCCCTTGAAAACCCGCTGTTCTACATATCTTAACCAGGCGCCGTTCGAGGGAAGGACCGCGTATTTCACCTCTGAGTTGAGGGAAATGGCGAAGATCAGGGCTTCTCCGCTGGTCTTGTTCTCGGCAAGCGTCTTGCGTTGTTCTTTCACGTCGTAACCGTAGCTGGACCCGACAAGCACAGAATACTCGATGGGGTACTTCTTCACTTCCTCGGCAGTTACCGCCGGGGCCGCGAGGAAAGCCGACAAGACCAAAACTGAGAGGATTCGAGAGAAGTGCATGGCAAAACTCCGGCTCATAGTATAGCGTACTTAAGGAGAGCTTCAACAAAACAGGCGGTGGGGTTTCCCGCGCGGCTTACAAGCCCCAGTTGCGGGAATCGAAATCGGCGGGGGGAACAGTGGTCGAGAACGCTCCGGTTCGCGGCGCAACCTCGGCAATTCTCCCGCCCTGGGAGAAGTTCACGGTGAATTCCACAGCGTCGCCGGGGCTGGCGCGGAGGAAAGACAGCGGAAGAGAGCATTCGAACACCTTCTCGACCGCGGCTTCTCCAACTGCTTCCTGGCCGCCCTTCACTAACAGGCTTCCCTTCCCCTTCCCTAATGGAAAAGAGAGGCTCGCGTGAATTGGATGGCGGAACTCGATCACTAACCTGCATTCTTCAGCCTTCATCTGCTCCGGGATCCTGAAGTCCGCGCGAACAAACAGGCTCGTGGCGTTGAAACCGTAAAACACGTCGCCAAGAGCTGTCTTATACACACGGGCCATCGCCCCGTAGTCGCTGGTCGAATCGTATCGTCCGGCAAAGTTCCATTCGAAGAAGGAACTGACCTTCCCGTCTATTTTGACGTTCAACAGGGATGAAGGTTGGGAATATTGAGATCGAACTACGGCTTTCTTGATGGGAACGTCGAGAAATTCCGGCAGAGGTTCACCCAGATGCCGGTACGCATTCTTCAGATGCATGCGGAACAATGAGTCGAAGGCGAGGTCCAGAGGCGAGGAATGGTCTTCGCCATACCACCAGAAATAGTCCGAGCCCTCCGCGATGTAGATTTCCTCCCATGCCTGCCGCGCCGCAGTTTCAGATACATCATCCGGAGGCGAGGTCTTCGCCCGGATATCCTCTCTGACCCGGTCAAGGTATTCCCAGGCTTTGATGTCCTCGGAGTGTCCTGCCCAAATAGAGAAATCGCCGTTGATCCACGAGCCCGCGGCGAGTTTGTCGATTCTCTGCCCCGGCGGATTGTGAAGGATGTAATCGCCGACGGTTGTAAGTTCGAACTCCGTGGAGTCTTGCAGCCTTCTGTAGAGGAAGTCGAAGAACACTCTCCCTGACTGCCGGTAGCACTCCCAGGCGTTTTCCCCGTCCATGATTATGAAAATGCAGGCGGGTCTTTCGGGGATGCGACGCGCGATATCGCGGAGTTTCCCGATGAAGTCCGCGACGGCATCCTCTTCCCGGTAGTACTGATACTGGAACGAGATAAGGTCGGAGAGCGCGTGGTCGCGGAAGACAATCGAGACACCGCAGTTCAGGCGATAGGGCCTGTACGGATGTCGATCAGCCATCTTCATGTCGCAAATGGAGTTCTCCAGAATCTTCTGGTCGGTGGCAATCCACTTAACTCCGGCCTCGCAGAACATCTCGCCAGCCGCTTCGGACACGCTGCCCTCGCTCGGCCACATGCCCTTCGGCCGCGAGCCAAACACCGACTGTGTGTAGTCCAGCGCGGTACGAATCTGGTGTTGAGCATCGACGGCCAACGAACTGCTTCTGCGCGGCAGTTGGGCGCCGGGCATTGCCTCCCAGACTGAACGCTCATCTATGAGAAGTGGGATGATCGGGTGATAGAACGGGGTCGTGCTGATTTCGATTCTGCCCTCTGCGAGCAACTTCCTATGCAGCGGGATCACCTGGGCCAGGATCTCCACCTGCTTGACAAGTATCTGCTTCTTCTCTTCTTCGGTGTACCCCCTGCCCTTTTCAACCATCGCATCAAGGAATGCATCGTCTTCCAGCGAGTACGGGTGGAACCACGCCAAGTTCGCAAGAACCTGCAAGTCCCTGTAGTCCCCCTCGGAGAAGCGGAGGACCGTCTTGTCGTCCACTTTTTCTCCGCGCTTGCTGAACAGCTCGAAAAAGCGCGGGAATGGACGAATCATATTGTTCAGGTTGGCGTAGAAGAAGGATTCAAGAGCGAATCTGCGCTGGCTGTCGGAAAGCTCACTCGCCGGGATGGCGGCCATTGTCGCCCATACATCCTGCTGCCCGTCGACGAGGTCCTGCAACTGAGTGAGAAGCGATGGGACGAAATTGAAGGTCGCCTTGATTCCGGGGTAGCGCCTGAGCGTCTCCGCCATCCCCCAGTAGTCCTTGATGCCGTGCAGGCGCACCCATGGCAGTTCCTGTCGGCCGGACAGGGTGTCCTTGTAGAAGGGCTGGTGCTGATGCCAGAGGAACGCTACATTGACAGGCATTGCTTACTTAGGCACCTCTCGCTCTCAATCGCTTCTGTTCGCAATGATGAGGAGCCTGAGCAAGCTCAGAATTGCCATAACGGCGCCAGCAACGTAAGTCATGGCCGCGGCGTTAAGAACCTGGCGGACCTGGGGAATCTCGTCGGCCGAGACGATTCCATTTGCTTCGATGAGTTTCAGCGCGCGAGATGAAGCGTTGAATTCGACCGGCAAAGTCACAAGGGCAAAAGCCACGTAAAGGCTGAAAACGACGACTCCGATCTTGATCAGAAGCGGGTGAGCCATTATTATTCCAGCTATCAGCAGGATCATCGAAGCGAACGGGCCGAAAGTGGCGAACGGCACGAGGATACTCCTCGCTGCCATCGGCGCATACCCCTGATGGTGCTGTATGGCGTGTCCGGCCTCGTGCGCTGCAATTCCTATCGCAGCCAGCGACGTTGATTTGTAAACGGGCTCGGAAAGACGCAACTGGCGCGAACGGGGGTCGTAGTGATCGCTTAGCGAGCCCTCTATTGCGGAAATGCCAACTCCCTTGCCTGCGTCCTCCCCGAAGTGCGCTTCCATTCCGGCGCTTTCAAGCACTATCCGCGCAGCTTCCCTGCCGGTTATCCCTCTGCGGGACGGTATCTTCGAGCATTTCGCGAAAGCGGAATGAACCTTGTACTGGGCATAGATCGCCAGCAGGATTCCGGGTATCAGGATGATCATCGTGGGGTCGAAGAAAAACACTCGTGCCTCCTGTTTTCCTCTGGTTGCCGAGGCAGCGAATTATACGGCTCTACCGCTTCCACATGTACAACAAAACAGGGGTGCCGTCGAGCTTCATCATAGCCTCCACCCGCTGCTCGATGGACGGTTCGGCCTTGACTCCCAAAAGATCCAGCAAGCCTCTTTTGCGGCGTTTCGCAACGAACGACACATTCTTTTTCAGGTCGTTCCTCACGTACTTGTACACTTCATCCTCGTAGGCGATCTGGTCAACCAGTCCGAGGTCAAAAGCTTGTTTGGAGGAGTAGATACCTCCATCCGCAAGCGCAAGCACTTTCTCGTGGCTCAGGCCCCGTGCCGCCTCCACAATGGCCACAAATCTGCCGTACTCCTCGTCAATTATCGACTGCACCTGCTTCTTTTCGTCTTCTGTCGGAGCACGGAACGGAGACAGCATGTCCTTCTTCTCCCCGCTCTTGTACACCTCAACCGACACTCCTAACCACCTCAGGAAGCTATGCATATCGTAGGACTCCATTATCACGCCAATGGAGCCGGTTATGCATGTGGGCTCGCAGAAGATTCGGCCTGCGGCGCAGGATATATAGTACCCGCCGGACGCCGCGAGCCCTTTGAAATGCGCATAGATCTTGAGATTAGGGTTGTCCTTCACTGCCTGCTTGAGTTGATAGTAGGCCCGGTCGCAGACTGCCACCGACCCTCCGGGCGAGTCAACACTCAAGAGAATTCCGGCGATTTCACCCTTGGATGCAGCATCCGCAGCCTCGGAGATTCTCCTCTCGATACTATCCTCCCCCGGCAGGGACATCATGCTCTGCATCCCGATAGGACCTGCAACGTCCACGACGAGAACCTTTGCGGAATCCGTTCCCGCGTCAAGGACTTCCTCGTATGCACTTCCCATGCTCGATCCGGTCGAGGCAACCATCGCCGCGCCGCCGCAAATCAGGGCCAGCACAAGCAGAATGCCGACGAACAGGATCACTAAGAAGGTCTTGAAGAAGCCGGAAGCAGATGAAGTTGTGACGACAGTTCTTTGTTCGGTAGCCATTTGTCCTCCTGACAACAGTGACATTGTACCATTAATCCAGGTCGGGGAGGTCAACATCTCCTCCGGGAGCCGGAAGGGGATAGCCCCTCAGCTTGCCGATTGCTCGGCCGACGCAGGGCGATAGTTCCGTATCAGGAAGTAAACCACGATTGTCCCGAGCACCGCGATTGTCCCATTGATCGGGAACACGAACACGATCCCAAGGGCGCTGTCATTCACTTCTCCCGCTACCAGGGGCGAGAAGACCAGGCCGACGCTCATCGCCATTGCGAACATGCTCATTGACGAGCCAATCATGTTCACGTCCTTGCCCATCCGCAGTGTCATCGCCATCGCAGAAGAGATGGAAAGCGCGCTGCCGATACCAAGCACCGAAGCGGCAGCAATCATTCCCCACAATCCCCCGGTAACCGGCAGCAGGATCAGGGCTCCGGCCGCAATGAAGTTGCCATACATCACCAGCGATACGTTGTTGAACCTGTCCGCCAGCCGACCGAACGGCGTCTGCAGCAACCCCACGAGTACCGTGTTGCAGGCAAGTATTATCCCGACCTCCGTGGTTGACATGTGGTACAGGCTCGCGATCAGCAGTGGGATGAACGCCATGAATCCGCCTCGAAGGAATGCGTTGATGAACCTGTACAGCAGGATTCCAGAGAATGTCCGATTGAGCAGAAACGCCCTGAACATCCCCTTCCTGGATGCTTTCTTTTTCGAGGGAACCCGCTCCGGCACAAAGAAGTATATGAGGGAGAACGAGATGATCGCCATGACGCCCATTGCCAGGAAGACGTATTTCGCATCGAACAGATCCGAGATCATGCCTCCGACAAGCGGGCCGGTGCCCATTCCGATGAAGGAAGCGGAGGTGATGGGCCCCATGTGCGCGCCCTCACGGCCATCCGGTGACAATTCCCCCACGTACGCCATCACCATAGGGAATACCATTGCTGAAGAGAAGCCCTGGATGAGTCTGACCGTTAGCAGGGCCGCATAGCTGTCCGCCAGAACATACCCGATGGACGTGAGAGTATACGCTCCGAGCCCGAAGAGAATGAAGAGCTTCCTCTTGCCGACACGATCCGACATGGCGCCAAAGAATGGCAACGCAAAGATTCGAACGAGCGCGTAACCTGAAAACAGCAGCCCTATCAGCAGACCGACGGACTGGGTCTTGCCGGTGAGCATTTCCGCGGCGTAGGTGGGCAACATGGGCGTGATAATCCCGAGCCCCAGCATGTCGATGAATACCTCGACCATAAGGGAGAAGTAGACCAGCTTCCTCCGGAACTCCGGAGAAAACCTGTCGCGCTTTGGTGCTTCATCGGCGGTGGACGGCGTGTGAACCTCCCGTTCGCGAATGCGATCAGCGAATTGTAAGGCCGTTGCGGCTAAGATGGTGTTTTGCATCAGCAAAAAAAACCCCCGGGGGGTTAGCCCGGGGGTTGAGTATGCCGTGTTGTCGGAAATTAGCGGTAGGTTACCATTCCGACGAAGTTGTCAACCGTGAAGTAGCGCATATAGATGTTGCTGGCCTGGTTGGCAAAGATCCTGATGGAAGAGCTGTCCGCCACGTCATTGGCGAGCTTGTTGTTAACCCAGGTGCTGCCTCCGGCGGTCCGGCGGGCGAAATTGAGTCTCTTTTCGCCCACACCTGCGGTGCGGAAAGCCACCACTATATCGCCGTTCGGAACATACGCGGCTGAAGGCTTGGTGCCCTGCTCAGCCACAACCACATCCCGTGCCCAGCCCAGCGCGGTCCACTTGTACGATACAAGGCCCGTCGAGTCGTTCGCGAACACAAAGAGGTCATCGCTTGGGGTAACCAGCCACTCGACTTCGCTGGTGGTAAGCACTCCACCGATCAGCGCATTGGTCCATGTGTCCGTGCCGGTACGCGTGCTGTAGCGCATCTCGTTGCCGGTGCGCCAGACTACGTTCGGAGTGCCCTGCACCATCTTCATCATGCCCCAGGTGACGTCGGGATTGGTTCCGACAACCGGGACTGGAAGAACGAATTCGCTGACATGCGTTCCGCCGATGCGGTCATAATGCATGTTCGTCTGCAACTGAGCGAAAACGTGCACGGTGTCGTTCTCCATATAGGCATTGATCCCGAATGTGTCAGCCTCTTGCGTGGTGAGGAGCATTGGTGTTATCCAGTTGCCGTCCTTGCCGTTAGCATAGTAGACGGGATAGGTGGCCGGAAGCAATTCATCCGGCTGGCTGCACGCGCGATAGACTACATGGGTGCGCCCAAATGAGTCGTTCGCCATCCAACCCCAGAAATTGGAGTACCCGTTCGCATTGTCTGCTATTGTGGCGATTGTCGTGCGGTTGACGAGTGTGCCGCTCTTGATCGAAACGTAGAACCGGGCCGTGGTACCGGACGCCGTTGCGACAAGGGCGAAGTCGTTTCCGTCATTGAACGGAATAAGAGCCAGCGCGGTGCACTTCGGCGCTGACGGGCTGACAACCACTGCCGATGAAACGGACAGCCGGTTGAGCATCAGCGACAGGTTTCCGTAGCCGGAGGCGTACATGTAGTGGACATCGTCGGAGTCATCGAAAATCCCGAACAACGAAGAAGAGAATCCCGAGGCAGTTACCGATGACGTATTCCAAAGCCCTGACACATTGGTCGTATGGTAGATACCCGAGGAAGAGCTTGCTGCCGCGTGCAGGGCGTGGTATGCGCCGACGCTGTCAACCCCGTCGAAAATCGAGAAGTTGTTGACTCCGGCAAGCTTGTTGGTCGTGAAGCCCGAAGGCATCAGGTAGCGCAATTCGATCGGGTCAGAGTACTTCGTAACGGTGTTCAGCCCGTCGTTTGCGGACACGAAGACACGATAGAAGCCTGGGGGCGAGTATGCGGTTATCCAGTTCGCGCTGTATGCACCGGTAAAGGTGCTGGAAATGATCCCGATGACGCCGTTCGAGTAAATGTCATCGTTGTCAATGCCGATCTGAACAATTGCCTCGGAGTCCGGGTCGGTCACGCTCCCGGATATGGCTATCGGGGTGCCCGCCGCAACGGCCATCTCGTGGGAGGGTTTGGTGATCGTTACCGAAGGAGGCTGCGTCAGTCCGCCAACCGGGTTGACGATGATCGGTTTGGTATAGACTTCCGTTTCGTTCAGCCCGTCCGATGCAACGACAAGGAAGAAGAACACGCCCGGGGAAATGCCCAGTGTGTTCCAGTCGTATGTGTGAATGCCTGGCTCGAGATTGTCATAGACGATCTTAACCCAGCCATTGGTCGAATCGGTGTCGTTATCCAGGATCAGCCTGCCGGTGCATGGGCTGTCTACATCCGTCATCGAGAACCGGACGTTGACGGTCGAACCTGCCGTAACCAAGATGGCGTCCGTGGGAATAAGGAACTCGACCACGGGGGGCGCGCCGAGGTTGATGAAGTCGGCGATGGTAACGGGGCGTGAATATACGTAGGTCGACAGGGAGTTGGCGGTGGCCCGCACAGCGATGTAGAACTTGCCGTTGGGCAGACCCACCGTGTCCCATTCATAGTCGAAGGTTCCCGGGCCGTTCCAGGTGTTGGCGAACCACTGGGTGACGCCATTGCCGTATACCTGGTCGTCGTCAATGCCGACCGTTGTTGCACAGGTCGCATCGCAGTTCGCGACCCTGAAGCGAATGGCAATTTTCGTCGAGGGATAGACCGTCTTTGCGGACAGTGGGGTGATCAGTTGAAGGGTTGGCGGAACGAGAGTGGGATTCTGGTCAACCAGATTGATCGCTGGAGCATAGTGCCGTTCGATGTTCTCGCCCACTTGCAGGGTGAACAGGAAGTAATATTTGCCGACATTCTTGCCGACCGTGTTCCAATCGAGATAGTTCGCGCCGTTGCCGTAGGTAACGGGGAACGTCTCAAGCACACTGCCGGGATCGGTGTCGTCATCCAGTGAAACGCGAACAACCAGGTTCGACGCATAGCCGGTGGCGCTCCAACGAACCTTCATCTGGTCGCCGGTTGGCAGGTACGACGGGCCAAGTGGCTCGGTGATGGCAAACGCCGGGCCGGAAGGAGGAGCGGTTGTAGGCGTAATCGTACCAGTGGGAGTGGGCGTCACGGTTGTGGACGTGCCGCTGCCGCCTCCGCAAGCAAGTGA
>Ga0265297_10004271_pt1 | contig 23705 bp, 34 predicted proteins | sample Munlanlwell13791_FD_192502 | JGI IMG/M metagenome (GOLD analysis project Ga0265297, IMG submission 192502) | Leachate microbial communities from a municipal landfill in Southern Ontario, Canada - Leachate well 137-91 | ecosystem: Engineered > Solid waste > Landfill > Unclassified | place... | reverse complement strand
AAATACCGCAGGGACTGCGGAAATCCAAGCCCATGGAGATCGTTGACTCTGGAAACAACCAGAATAAAAAGTTGTCAGATCGTTGAAGTGGGAAGCTCTGAAACTAAAGATTTCAGAGTAGTTCACAGAGAATATGCTTCTTACCGTAAAGGAAAAGCTAAGTGGGGAGAGGATGATGAAAAAGATAATCTATTTGTAGAGTTACTTGTTGCAGTGCAAGATGCTGTTATTGAAAAAAAAGGAACGTAAAGTATGTTATATAATAAGAATGATTCAACTGTGTATATTCAAGAATTTAAAAAAAGATTTACTAATTTCTGTGAAAAGTGTCCGATGTTGTTATCGTTTACAACTACTCCAAATGGGGTACAATTAATTAATGAAATTAGTAATGATGTGTACGAGATATCTTGGGATTTTTCTATTCCTGTCAAATCTTTCATTCATGGAATTAAAAGTTTATTGATTGATAAAAATTGTTATCCTATTATTCTAAAAATTGAAAGTACTGAAGAAGAGGTTACTAAAGAAGAACAACTTTCTATGGCTATTGAGGGAAAGTCTTTAGAGCGTATTCCAATTCGAAGATACAAGAAAAATCTTACTCCTTATAGGATTGATAAGATTATTGTGTTTAAGGATATTTTTATCATAGAGAACCAGAATACGGGTGCATTGAGTAGGTGGAAATTAAATAAGTCTTCTATCTTTTTTTTGAAGAACCTAAGAACAGGGAAATTTACAATAGAAGAAGCCGGAGCTTATTTTTTTGAACACGCTACTTTTTTGAATGATATTGAGCGGAGAAAAGAAGAGGAAGAGGGAGAATGAGAAGGGGGGCGGACGATCTTCAGTGGCAACAATTAGTGAAGAACATTAACAAAAGAGACAAGAAGTGTAGATTACTAAAAATTCTTTCTCTACGAGAGTTCTTACTATTTTCTAAAAACGCTAAAGGTCTTCTTTCCATATGTGACCCTGCTCATATTTTTGGAGCGGGTCCATACCCCCACATGATTTATCTTGAAAAAAATGTTGTATTACTTAATCGGTTTAGTCATGAATGTTTAGATTCTTGTAAAAACCCTATTACTGGAGAAGCTATTTCAATAACAGAAAGAAATAAGTGGTGGGAAAAAATTGTAGGTACAGAGACCTATCAATACTTATTAGATATAGCTTTTAGGAGAACAGAAGAATGAGAACAATAATGGTTGATGGAATTTCTGTAAGTGCAGAACATTTTGCAGAATTAGAAAAGAGGAAAGATATTCTCTTAATAAGAGAAGGTCCCTCGATTTATAGGACAAAAAAACAAAATAAGCCCCCAGAGGAAGAATTAAAAAAAAGTGATACAAAATATCCCTCTCATGTTTTAAAGGGAATGGTTGCAGAAAATAAACCACCAGAGGGTATTCCGGAAATTACAGTAATCAATGAAAAAGAGGAGACTGAACAGATGAGTGAAAAAGGTCAAGAATTATTTTTAGATAAGAAACACATAACAGAAGAAGAACTTGAGGAGAAAAAGAAGGAAAAGAACGTTAAGATAATTCAAGAAAAACCCAATTCTTACAAAACGCTGAAAAGAATGCACGGATAATTTTTCAAAAAACTATAAATAGGAGGACAATACATTAGTCTTATGTATAAATATATAATATTTGATACTGTAAATTTGGGATACTCCGTTTTTAATTCTACCGAGGGTCCCTCTGAAACCGAAATAAGAAAATCAACAGTTAAGCTCGGTACTAAAAAAATATACCAATTATTTTTAAAATCTCTTATAGAAAAAGTAGAGTTCTTGAAAAAAAAATATCTTGAAGAGGGGGGAGAAATAATATTTCTATATGATAATTATACCAGTCGAGAGGAGATTAAACAATTATTAATTCCTCTAAAAGAGTCAGATCGAAGAAAGAATAAAAATGCTGATTATAAATCCCATAGAAAAAATCAAAGATATGAATTTTATAATACGCTAGAAACATTTCGGTATTGGTGGCTCATTGGCGAAAAAACAGAGCATACTGTTCGTATTCCTAATTTAGAGGCTGATGATTTGGTAAAACCTTGCCTCTCTTTTTTAAGAAGAAAGAATAAGAATTCTAAGATATTATTAGTTACCAATGATTCTGATTGGTGTAGGTATCTTGATGAGGATACTCATTATTTACCAGAGTTGCATAAAGAACCAGTAGATCGACAAAAGTTTTTTGAAAAGTGGGGTTTTGATCCAGCCGAAGAGAAAATAATTCTTTACAAAATTATTCAAGGAGATCAAACAGATAATATAAAAATGGTATTTCCAGAGTTCAATCCTAAATTAAGAAATTTTATTATTACAAAATTTAATTCTACGGTCGATTTTATGTATGAGGCCTCTACGGTACCAGAGTTAGAACCTTTTACTTCTCTTATAAAAGAAAGAGAGTCTGAAATAAGAAGTGCTTACCAATTATTGAGTTCAATACCTGTGAGTGACTTACATTTTGTAAATGTATATACCTCAGGAAGAGGTTCAATAATAATGAGAAACCAGTTAAAAAAACTCATTTTTAATGATATTGAAGAAAAAGAAAAATTCGAGTTTGGGGATTTTGTCCCTCGCTATGATCCCAAGAAGGAAAATGTAGTGAATGAGAACCTATAAGCATAATATTGATATCGGGTGGATTGTTATTAAGTATAATAAAGAACCTTCTTGGTGGCAAAGAATTCTGCTTGAAAAATTTTTTAGATCATAGTATACTGTTCTATTAGGAGAAAAAATAAATGGTGTGTGCAATTGGCGATTTACATATTTCTGATGATAGGCCCTGGTCCTTTGAGGTATCAAAAAAAATGGTTAATTATATTATTAATCACCCGTTCAATAACTCTGAAAATATATTAGTTTTTTTGGGAGACGTAACTGATAAAGCTTTTCTTTCTGGGCCTGTAATTTCATTAGTTGAGCATCTTTTTAAGTCACTCGTGTGTAAGCATATATATGTAATTAAAGGAAATCATGAGATTACACTAAATAAGGCGGGAAAAGAAACTTATGTATTAGATTTTTTACGCTCTTCCGTGTTTCACAACGTAACATTAGTTGAGGAACAGATGGTTTTTGAGGACGGAGAGGACTTCTATCTTTTGTTACCCTGGATACGGCAAACCCACACTAGAAACATGAAAAAAGAATATGAGGCTTTACAATTCCCCTCTGAACAAAGGCCTTTTACCGCAGTTTTTGGACATCTTCAAGAAGCCTCTCTTAACCTTCCAGGAGAATCAATTGACCTTTCTCATATCCCAACAAAGCATTTCTGTTTAGGACATATTCATAACCCTTCTGAAAGGTGTATAGGGAGTGTTATACCAAATTCTGTTTCAGAGGCCCAGAAAGCAAGAAGTTTTCGATCCTATGAAAAAGGAGAAATGGAGATAATCCCAATTCAATCTTTATTAGATTATTATGAAGTAGAGTATCCAGAACCTCTTCCTGTTGTAGATTGTGATATCCCCGTATTTACCATTTATAATTGTGCTGATAAAACAGTTGCAAAAGAAAAATATGGTGATATTTATATACGAGATTGTAAATATAAAATATCATTAAATTTATCTAAAGAATCCGATAATAAAGAGGGGATGGACTCCTTAAGAAATATGAAACCTCTTGACTTATTTCAAGCATTTAAAAAAATTACTACTTTTAATCCTTCTGAAATCGGAGATATTGCAGAACAATATCTTATGATAACTAATTAAGTATTACAATGCCTGAGTCCCTTAGTGGCCGATAGGAACTGCCCTGTAAGCAGATGGAGTAACATCCCTCGGGGGTTCGAATCCCTCCTCAGGCTTATCTCTTGACTTTCAATGGAGAGTTTAGATATATTGTAAGTATTGGGAGAAAGGTAAACAATGGACTTTATATTACAAGAACAAGCCTTATCAAGAGTTCTTACTCACGCACAGAATGGTTTTATGATATTGTCTGCCTTTAGACATGAAAATAATTTGTCTACTAATCTTCAAAGACATGAAGATTTAAAGGATGCATTAAAAAAATGGAATTTAGGATTCTTTGAATTAATAGGGTACTGGGTTGAAGAAAATGCTCCTGAGTGGGACAGCTCTCAGGATTATGAATTCGAAGAAAGTATCGTATTAGCTGAATTACGTACCATGGATTTTAAAATAAACCCCAACCAATATCAAAAAATGAAGAAAGGTTTAGATACTGCCAAACATCTACACCATTCTTCTGGGGGAAATTCTATCCCTAGTGTAGAGTATTCTATTTTTGTCCCTTATGAAAATTCATCAACAAAAAAATCTTATTCTGATTTTATTAAGATAGGGTTATTTTTAAAAGATTATTTTGATCAAGATGCTATTCTTGCGCTAGATAGAAAAGTTAATAAGATTGCTTTAATCTCTGGACCTAAAAATAATAGAGTAGCTCATCCTGTCGGAGAGGTGTCCTTTAAAAAGATAGGATATGCCTACAGTCGCTTACGAAAGAAGCCAGATAAAACTTTTATGTTCGAAGGTGTTCATGTAGCATTATCAGTATCTGCAGAACAAGTAGGTCATTTAAGAGGGTATAATCTATCCGAGAACACCTATTTTGTTAATCTCTTAAAAACCCAAAAATTATTAAGAGGAGAATAATGATTTATTTTATTGGTAATAATCTTTCTTTATTAGAATCCTCTGCTGTAGACGGGTATTGGATGAAAGGAAGTAATGTGTTCGATGTTTCTACTTCTACTCATATTAGATTTATGATAGAACATCCTGAATATTTTAATCTTACTTTAGAAGATATCAGAAGGACCTATAAAGAATTTGGAGAGAAAATAGGAAAAGAAGGGAAAGCCAGAGAAAAGCTTATACGAGATGTTTCTAATGATGGTTGGATTCGAATTAGGCATTATTTTTCCCCTAAAGATTATTGGTCTATACAATGTGATGTTATTCGGAAAAGACGAAAACAATTACAAGAATTTTGTTTCTGGGCAATAGAACATAAACTTATGACTTATCATGACGAGGTTGTTATAATGGGGTATAACAATATTGATGATAAAGAATATTATGATTTTTCTACAGGTGGAGTTAAAAAATTTCTTGTAGAAAAGAAAAAAAGAACTAATTTGTAAAGGAGAATATGGAATATATGAGTGATACGAAGGGTACTATGGAAAAAGTTTATTTAGACATTGTAGTTTCTTCAGAAGACTTTGCCCAAATAGCTTGGATTATGAAAAAAAAGGATTTAGCCGATCAGGTGCTTCATACGTATAGGTTTCCAAATGAATCTGATCCAACTGTTGTTAAGGCATTTTTTCAGGCGGGGATGGATAATTTTGCCCAGGCTCAAGTAGAAGAGCAGTCTTGGTGGATGAAGGCTATACAAACATATAAAATTTCTCAAGAAACCTATTTTGATACAGCTATTGGAAAATTTTATAGATTTTCAACAAGAAAGCCCGATGATCTTTAGTTGTCGGGATGAATTGCTAACAACTAAATAAAACCACAATCTCTTGTAAAAAATTATATTAATTAAACAGGAGCAGTAAGGATAACTACATCAAGAATTATGGATTAAATAATTTAGGGCTGGGACAGCCCGATATTAAGCCTGTGGAGATGAAGATTGAGGTTTCTGGCTTGCCAGAAACAAGTCTTGTCGAAGAAGCAGGAAGATCACCCGTCTTTAGCGGGTGATTAGTTCACAGATTGGAGCCAGTAAAAAAGGCTGAAGAAAAACAAGAAGTTCCTGCTACTAATTAAGCATGGGAATTCAAGAAAAATTAAAAGAACTGTCTTTGCTTGATTTATCTAGACGAGCAAAGACAGATATAGCCTCTTTAGCAACACGCCATTTCTCTACTGAGCGACGCGGAATAATGGGGGATGCTCCGAGAACAACCAAACTTATTAATTCAAAAATAGATTTTGATAAAGATTGGATTACTTTTAATTTTTTAACAGAGTCTACTGAAAAATATGGACCTGATTATGAATATAAAGATGTTGTTCCTGAAGAAGATTTTCGATTCGAGACAAACCCATCGAAAACCTATGAGATTCAATTACGATTTTATCATTTATCTAAACTAGTCAAATCTCTAGAACCTAAAAAACCAAAAAACCCTCCGATACCCACAAAAAGTGATCAAGATCAAGAAAAACCTATTTCTCCTGTTTCAGTTTCTCCAGAAATAGTTACTCCTGAAGCTCCTATGCAAAAACCGATAAGTTCTCCCGAGAAACCTATTTCAGATATAAGGGATACAAAAATAACCCCCTCTATTTCTCTACCAACAAAAGAACCTACCTCTGTAAAAAAACCTGTATCTACAGGAACCCCTAAACAAGCTTTAAAAAAAGCTATTCCTCCTGTCACTATAGAAAAACCTGAAATAGAGGCACCCACCTCTTCTTTATCGAAGGAGGGAGGAGATACACCCCAAAATATTCCTGCAGGAAATAAACCCCCTGAAAGTCCTTCTCCCGAAGAGCCTCTTGAAAAAGAAGAAATAAAGAATGAATCTATTTTATCAGAAGAGAGTATTTCTATTCAAAATGTAAAAGATTGGCTCTGGAATACTGATATGGCTATTTGGTCCAATTCTCCTTCCTTTCATTGGCAGGGGTTTAATTATAACTTATCTCAACTTCGGGCGGCAATTGAACCAACAGATATTGCCCCTCAACGCTGGGATAAAGTTCATGGAAATGCTCTTATAGATAAACATCTATTTGATTTATTTATTCATATAAAGTTTTACTTAAATCAAATGGCTGGATCACTATTGAATAAAATTAGAAATAAACGAGAGTCTACCGAGGTTATTATGAAAAATACTTTCACAACTCCATTAATTTATATTAATGAAAATTTACCCGCTCCTCAAAAAATTACGTGGGACACCTCAGGGGAATACGAAGATATATTTTCTTTTGAAGTCGCTGGATCAAAATTTATAGGTGAAATTGTATACGATAGTGATTTTTTTCAACAAACCTTAATGAGTTTTAATGCAGAAAAGGATGAGTTTAATTTCTCTTTTGAAGAACCTCTTGATTGGAAAAAGCGAAAATTTATTCATGATATAGTTAGTTCACACAAAGAAATTTCTATCTCTTTTTATAATGCTTCTTCGGAAAATTTTGGGTATAGTATTACGGGGGGAGGTCATGTAGGGGATATTTTTTCTACGGTGTGTTCTGCAATTACTACATTTTTAAATAAAAATAGAAATAAAGTTGATATTATTACTATCGAAGCTAATCGAGATTCCAAAAGCAGAGCGATTTTTTATTTAAGATTAGTCGATGTTTTTTTACCCCTTTTTCCTGAATACACAAAAATGGTAGTAACAGCAAAAGATATCAATTATATTTTTATTATCAAGAAATCTCTTTATGAAAAGTTTTTTCCTGAAAAAATAACTGAAGCTACTCAAACAGCTCTTAAGACAGAACTTATTTGTACCTTTGGAACTTTTTGTCCTCCTACGAGGGAGCATATTAATCTTTTGGGAAAAATGGTAAAAGTTGCAGAAGAACGGAATAGCTCAAACATAGTATTTATTAAAACTGATCCCTCTTTTCAAAAAAATGAAATCTCATCAAATCAAAAAGCAAATGTATTAGTAAATTTAGTTCCTAATCTTAATGTTTGTATTAATGAAGGAATAGAAACTTTTTATGATGCAATGCTTTGGGCATATAACCGTAGTTACAAAGATATTGTTGTTTTAGTAGGGAGTGATCAACAGATAGAATTTGAAGCAATCTTAGCAGATTATAACGGAAAAAAAACAAATAAAGGGTTTTTTAATTTTAATAATTTTAATGTAGTTTCTTATGGGAAAAATAATCCGGATAAGAGTCAAAGTTCTCTTAAAGGAAAACAAGCTATTGAAAGTGACGACATTGAAGCATTTGTAGACGCAGTTCAATTACCTTCATTGAAAAATGCAAAAGAATTATTTGCTATTCTTAGATATGAACTACAAGCCAATATTGGATTAGATGAAGGTATTATTTTGTCTGAAATGGGGCCTCGAGCATTACAAAAAATTATTTCTACAGATGATGGATTGAATAGATTAAAAAAAGTTCTTAAATCAGGAAGAACTTTAATGTTATTAGGACAGGGTGTTGATAATAATGGAAATCTTATTTCTTTCGAAAAAACATTAGCAATTTATAATAAACAATGGAGATATAATAGAGAACGAGTCTCGGCTTCATTATTTGAAGATTTATTGAGAGTCTTCTACCCACAAGAAACAGCAGAACTTCCTGATGGGTTTTTCCATAAACAAGCTATGGAAAGAAAATTAGATAATAGTGATCTTGCGTAGAGGAAACCTCTCTAAATAGAGAGGTTTTTTCTGATTACTTTTTTTCATTAACTGTAACTTTTTCGTCAATATTTTTTATAAGCTTTGTGCCAGAAAAATCACCCGTCTTTAGCGGGTGATATGAAGGGCACTTTACAAACCTTTTCAAAAATCAATACTAATTAAAAAGAGGATACAAGATAATAGTAATGGGAACAATCCTAAGAGCTCTAAAAATAAGAATCTACCCAACTCAAGAACAAGAAACCCATATTCTTAAAACTATTGGTTCTTGTAGGTTCCTATATAATAATATGCTTGCAGAAAAAATCAAAAACTATGAATCTTGGAAATCTTCTGGTCAAGACAAAAAAGTTCTTTTTAACCTAAAATATAAAACTGAAAAAGAGTATAAAGCTGAGTTTAAATTCTTGAAGGAAGTCTCTTCTGTTGCTCTGCAACAATCAAGAATGGACTTGTCTTCTGCTTATCAAAACTTTTTTAAGTCTTTGTCAGGAAAGCGAAAAGGAAACTCTGGTTTTCCTAAATTTCATAAAAAAGGTAGAAAAGATTCTTATAGAGAAACTATTACAAATGATAACATCAAAATTGACTTCGAATTAAAAAAAGTTAAACTACCGAAAATAGACTGGATCAAGTTTAAAGACTTGAGAACAAATATAAAAGGAGAAATTAAGCAAGCTACTGTTAGTAGGACTGCAACTGGAAAATACTTCGTCTCAATCTTGTTTGAACAAGAACTAGAACTGAAAGGTGTTGAACTCAAATCAAGCCTGAAAACCAAGGGCTTAGATATGGCAGTTCAAAACTTTTTTGTAGATGATGAAGGAAATAGTCCAGCCTATGAACAAATTTACAGAAACAATGAAGGAAAATTAAAGCTTCTTCAGAGAAAAGTTTCTAAAAAGGTTAAAGGATCAAATAATAGAAAAAAAGCTCAATTAAGAGTGAATCTATTGTATGAGAAAATAGCTAACAAGAGAAAAGATTTCACCCAAAAACTATCAACTCAACTTGTAAAAGAAAACGATGTTATAGTGGTTGAAAATCTTAACCTGAAGGCAATGGCTCAATGCCTGAACTTAGGAAAATCTGTAAATGATTTAGGCTATGGTGCTTTTTTGAGTCAGCTTAAGTATAAGACACTTTGGAATAACAAAATTTTAATTGAAGCAGACAAATGGTTTGCATCAAGTAAAACTTGTTCTAAATGTGGATTTGTTCATAAGAATTTGACTTTGCAAGATAGGGTATTTAGTTGTCCGTCTTGTGGATTTGAGATTGATAGAGACTGGAATGCAGGAATCAATCTCAAAAATTACGGGTTAAAAGAATTAGGGCTGGAACAGCCCGAATACAAGCCTGTGGAGAAAAAATCCTCTGTTTCTGGCGAAAGTCAAAAACAAGATTTTTCTGTGAAGCAGGAAGCCTCGAAGTCTTTAGCTTCGAGGTAGTTCACCCACCACTATGCTCCGATGAATGTTATGAAAAAACCGGATGGAGTAAAATCAACTAATAGAATATGGAAGCTTCATAGAGCTTTTCTGTTGAAACACTTTTGGAAGGAACATACGTTTTTCACTGATGGGTATTTTGTTTCATCTATTGGATATGCAAGTCAAGAAACTATTGATGAGTATATTAGAAACCAAGGATAGTGCCCTTCATATCACCCGCTAAAGACGGGTGATTTTTCTGGCACAAAGCTTATAAAGTGGAAAGCCCATGCAACCACAATTTTGGCCATCACAACAATATTCTGCCTCAAATATAAATTCTCTTCCACATACTATACACTGATGTTTTTCAAGTTTTTTCATGTTTTTCTCCCCAAAAGTTTTCTTCGTCTCTTCCAATAGGTAGGGCAAAATTTTTCCTCGGCCCACAGTATCCACATTTGGTAAATCCCAAAAAGTATCCTCCTCGGTCGAATACCATTCTTTCCCCATCGTGAGAATAAATACAAATTGAATGCTTGGTTTCTCTTCGAGGAGTTTGACAATATACCGTTTCGTGGAATCGAACATTCCGGTGCTACCAGTTAAGTCGAGTCCCCCAAAGTCCAAAAATGCAATATCCGCGCCCAGCAAATTTTCCTCGAACTGATTGGGTGCAGAAGAATAGACTGTACAAATTTCTTCGTCGGGAAATTTGCTTCGCACCACCTCCACACTTCTTTCGAAGAATTCGGAGTCTTCTTTGAAATCCACATAATCAAAAAAGATTGAAATTTTCATGTCATTGTCCTACTAGGTGCTGAAATATAAGAATTCCCAGCTCTGTTTCGTATCGTTCCTCTTCTGAAGTAAGTGTCATCCTCGAAATCTTTGTGTATATGTCAAAAAGAAATCCATTTGGCATTTTTGCAGTTCCCTTCAAGAGCCAGCCTCTGTCTGTAAATTCAAGAGTTCTTTCACTCAGAGAAAAACAATCGATGGGATTTTTGGAAGATTGAACAGGCTCAGACTTTCCCACGGTGTTTTTGCAAAAATCTGTAATTTCTTTGCTTGATTTTTGTATCATCGAGACAAGCTCTTCGCAGTGTCTTTGAAAAATTTCCAATTTTTCTTTGACAACAGATTGAGATGTATCTTTTGTGGGATACAAAAAATATTTCATCAAGAATTCTATCGTCGATGGTATATCATTGCGAATGACTTCCCAAGGCATGAGAAAAGTGTCTGGGTCTCTGTGGAGAGAATAGTATTCATCCAGTTCTTTTTGGGAAATATGGTATGTGGAAAGTTTTCTGTCCCTATAAGGCAACGAGAATCCACAGCTGCAGTGAAATTGATAATAGGGAGGATACGAAGTGAGACATTCTTCTGAGCCAGGTTTCTCACAACAGGGACAATGGAGTTGTTTAGTTTCAGAGGTTGACCTGACGGTCGATTTATTTCGTCGTGAAAGATATTCCTCGCTTGTAATTGGTTCAACATACCAAGAGTATGTGAAATTTTTTCGATCCCATCCATCTGGATCGAGAACTATTATTTCTGGGAATTCTTTCGACCATTCTTCGGAAGTTTTCTTTAATTCCACAATTTCCTCCAATCTCCATAGTAGAGATTAACGAGTTTGGAATGCTTGGTTAAAAATCATTTCATCCTTCAGTGTCAATGTCTGTCTCGTGCACAGATTCCAGCTTCTTTGGAAGCTCTCCAGTCCCATGACAGTGGGGGCATTTTACGTACACAATATTTTTCTTTTTCCAGTAATTCCGTGTTACAGTCGCAACCGTTGCAGAATATCCACACGCGGTACAAGAAGCAACATCGTCTGGATGTTCACCATCACATTCTGGATCATAGTTGGTGTCCCATATTGCAAAACTCTCGTTATTTGCCCCACACTTCGGACACTTCCAATCTTCACTCGGAATAGGATTCTTAATGTGTTTTTCATTGCAAAGCATAATTTCCTCTTCTCATCGTTGTTCTGATGCTCACATCACGCTAACAACAAATTTAGTTAATGACACTGTACGTATTTCCACCGTCCGCCTCAATCAATAAATATCTTCGTCGTCTTGAATCACCCAATCCTTGCTCAATCTGTTAAGCAAAGAAACCTGCTTCTTCAGCGGTATAGGATGATTCTTTGCATATTTCTTGCTTGGGTCTCCTTGCCGATAAATTTGCTCCCTCACCCCGCATACGCTCGCTGCATCTCGAAATGTGCGGAGACTGTAGTAAGTGTCTCCACTTTTGTAGGTGGTGAGGCACCTTTTGCAGACAGAATTATCCCCCTGAAACCACCACGTCTCCCCCTTCTTGTGCCCAAGAAACCTACAAAGAATCTTTTTAATCGAAATGATCAAATCGGGCTTCATCCTTCTATCTCCTTCGCCTCATGGGAGGCTGGTTGAAGCAGTTGTTAGGCTTTCTTGTTTTTATACTGCATTGCAAGCAGGTCGTTTGTTGGTATTCCCATAATTGTAGACCTCTTAAAATCCTGTGCATCATTGTCGTCCGCAACTTTGCACAATGCCGTGTTTTCTTCGTTTAAGTTGCATACATCGTTATATGCACAATTTCTGAAACAGTATTTATTCACCTCTTTTCTCCTTTCGCAATGCGTCCAGAATGATTTATTATTCTGGCGCTTTGTCGGTCTAACATTTGCTTAACCTGCATCCGTCCCGCCATTGTCAGGTTGAACTTGTTGTTGGGCGTTGCCGTGTGCTTTGAGTAATGCTTCTATTTGAGTAATGCTTCTAATTGACACCTACCGCACGGTATTTGTCTTTTCTGCGCCACCTGTCTGCGTTCCATTTTGTAGCCAAGCGTGACATAATCTATTGTATGGCCACAACTGTGGCGCACCGATTCTGTGTACTCCGTGCGCTTGCCTATTTTCTTTGTCGTTATCACTGTAGTCTCTCCCGGCAATTTAGTTGCCTGCCCGTGTAAATCGCCAGATTTATGCGGCTGGCAATCCGCCCAGCATTTGCTTAACCTGCACCGAAGGTGTCAGGTTGAAGCGGTTGTTAGACCTCTTTTACTAAATCGCGCGGCCTGAAATACTTTATCAAGCCGAACGAATCATTCTTTGATAGCATCCATTCGCATTTAACGCATACCGTTTTTATAGCTTTTTCGTCGTCTGTTAATCCGGCATACTGTTGCTTGTATTTCGCCATTGGTCTGATAATTTTTAGCACCTTCGCATAAGCATAATTTGGATGATCTCTATGCCTGTATGTTTCACCAATTACAATGTCTTGCGTTCGCATATAAACTCCTTTGCGGCTTGTAGGCATAACATCCTACTCCCCCAGCTCCTTCGCCTTCTCCCCGCTCACCTCGACGCGGGAGACCTCCTTGCCATCGATGGACTTAACGAGGTGGTAGGTGGGGACGGGTTCTACACGTTTCCAGTATGGGTAAGTAGCGTAGATTTTTGTTCCATACTCCTCGCCGTAATCAAAAACAGGCTTCCCCCCTATCACACCGAGAAAAACGAGGCAACAGTTTTTTGGATAACTCTCAGTGATTAACTCATTGTCTGTATGGTATTCTTCCCCCACGATCATCTCCTCGCCGTCCACATAGCAGACTTCGACGAGGGTAGAGAGGTCGATGTCGTCGGGCCTCACAAGCGTGACTGCTCGCTGTCCTCGGAACATCACCCCGTGGCGTATGCCAGACTCCTCTCCAGGTATCTCATAATCGTATATGTACATCCAAGTACGCCCGTTCGGTTCCTTGTACCAGTGTCCCACTTCAAGTTTCGTTATCATGATCCGCTTCCTCATTCGCGATCGAAAAAATCAAGCCCGAGATGTCTTTTGTACCCATCTGCGACAGAATCTGATCCACGGTCGCCGACGAGTCGAAAAGACCCGTTGTTACCTGTCTCTGATAATCGTCCGGTGACACCTGACGACATCCGATAATCGATACTGCGATTTTCATAGTTCACTCCTCCCTCGTCTCGTACTTTGTTTTCCGTAGAGCTTGCATCTCCTCGTAAGACTTTCCCTTGCGCTCTTGCTTAGACAACTGGACTGAGTCCCATGGGTACTGCAGTTTCGGCGAAGGGCTATTGTGTACGACAGACTTGTCCCATCTTCCTCCAAGTCCACGATACCATGATGCCTGTTCAATTAGGTCCATCATACCTCATTCCTTCCACTCCTTTAGGACTTCATACGCCTCGACCATCGCGGGTAGGTCACCTGACATGACGGCCTTATCAGCAGCTCGTAGGTCGTACTCGATGAGCCACACCTTGACTCTGCCTAAGACTCCAAGCAGAGAATCACGGTACACGACTTTCAACTTGCGCACTCGAGCCATCTCCTCGGGTAGTGCTTCTCCGAGGGTCTTTAGGTCTTGTGGATTGGTCATCACTTACCTCCCTTCTTTGGCTTCCTCACGCAGAGGACGTGGGTTGCTGTTATTCCACGACAGTAGGGACACTCACCGCACACCCATGAGCCAACCCATATCATCACACCATAAGATGCTTCACCATGAGGGCATATCGGCCTGCAATATCCGCCCTCTATAACTCGATACGCGATCTTCCTCGGGAATAGGTACCTGTCTTTCATCCTTGGTCCTCCTCGTGGATAGTCGCACCATTAGGTACTATGATCTCTTCGTAGGTCATTCCTTCGCCTTCTCTGTGTCCTCTTCACCGTCAACTTCGTCAAGAATATAGCGATTAAAAGATGCAGTTACAATTGGCTGTCTACTGCCTTTCTCCTTCCACCACAGGAACCCGTCAGCATCTTTGTGTGAGTACATTGCAACGATTCCAGTAGCGAACTTGTACCAGTGTCCCTGTTCAAGTTTTTCGATCATTCCTTCGCCTCCTTATTCTTTACGAGATAATCTCTGATATGCAAATCGAGGTTATTACTTCCGAATGATGTCTGTGTTTTATCATCGAGGTACCATACCTTTTTCTCTCCCCGAATATGTTCTGACTGGATAATGATTCCAGCATCCAGAAGTTCAGATTCATAATGTAATACCCACTTTGGTGGACGTGACCACTCACTGAGTAGTGTGCCTTTCTGTACTTTCTCCAGGTACCAAGATAATGGTTTCACCTTTCACTCCTTCCTTGGTCTGTACACGAGGTCTTGCGGATCGGTCATCACTTACCTCCCTTCCGCTTTGGCAAGGGCCTCTTCCGCCTTCCTAACACAAGGTTCCCAATCATGCCACTCTACATTTTGCATCCAAAGGCGATTCATTTCTTTAATAGCTTCATACAACTCAGGAGCGGAAGCAATAAGTCTTGCATTAGCTATTCCCATAGCACTAGTTGGGGTTGCAATGTCTTCATCTTTTGGGGTGTCATGTACCAATATACTTCCGTCTACACCACCCCATACAGTTTGGCATTTTCCACATTCACAATGTCTCCAAGGTCCTGGAGTAAATTTAGTATTATTTAATTTATCCATTCTTTTTTTCTCCTGCCTTAAAACTATATACAGGTCGTATACTTTCTATAATATACACAGTTTCTTTAATATTATCAAGAATTAAATTCATATCTTTATAGGCATCCGGTGATTCATCTAATGTAGATTCATTTGCCGTAGTAGTATATACACCAGACTGTTTCATATCTTCTTGAAAATATTCTACATCAAGCAATTCTTTTGCTTTTGATCGTGATAATATTCTTCCTGCTCCGTGAGGTGCAGAATAATTATACTTTTTATTACCTTTACCCTTACATATAATAAGCCCATCTCTCATATTGAATGGGATAATGACACGCTGGCTCTCGTGCGCCGGGGTCGCCCCTTTGCGAATCATTCCATCACTATCAATAAAATTATGTATAGATTCAATTATATCTATAGGAGGACTCTTAAAAAATCCTTCAATTTTCTTCATCATTACCTTTCGGTTTAGTTGTGCATACCTCACCCCTAATTTTTGATCGTTGATATAATCTCTTCCTTCAAGTGAATCTACAAGAAGAAAAGGTATCCCACAAGTTTCGGCTCCCCACTTCTTACATAATGTTTTAGCAATTTTTGAATGGTATTCCGCTATTTTAAGACCGAAGTTTCTAGACCCTGAATGAATAGTAATCCATACTTTTCCATCTGACCCATATCCGGCCTCAATGAAATGATTTCCTCCTCCTAAAGTTCCAATTGATTGAAGAACCCTCCCCTCATCAATGTTTAATTTTCTTACTGTTGAAAGAAATCGCCAATACTCAGATATATCAACCTGTATAGTATTATTAACCTTAAACCCTGCTGGAATGTTTTCATGTATATATTCATCAAATTTAGTTCTATCAATATTATCAGCATCAAATTTTGCTGAGAGCATTCCGCAGTTTCCAGTAATAAATATATTATTGTTTCTACGAGCAATAAAATAGCCTGAGGGTACCGTAAAACAATATTTTTTTCTATCAATTGAAGAAATTGTTTCAATTTTTGTGGGAGGGAAACCTACTATTGGGTTTTTAGTACCATAACAATTGTAAACAGCTTTATAAGTTGTTTTATCTTTAGAAACTACTTCAGTGATTCCCATTCTTATTCCTGTTGTAGCATAAGCATATTGTATAATATCTGCATTTGTTTTTAAAGTTGTACTAAAAGTAGGCTGGCCCCAAATTGTTCTACTTCCGTCCCAATATTCAGATTCTTCTGCCACTATTTTAAGCTGTTCTTGAGAAGCTTTCCAGAAAATAGAAAGATTCTTTGTATAAAATTCTTTTCCAGAAAAAGAGAGAGTAGTAACCCCATCCTTAGAAAGATGTTCTTTATATATTAATCCCCCTTTCTCTAAAAGTTCTTTAGCTCGAGTTATTTTCCTACTTTTTTTGAATCTAAGCTCTACATGAGGTTTTGTTGGAATATTATATCGGATTCGACCATCTGCAGATATCATAACAATAATACGAATATCTTCATTTGTTATATCTAAGGGTGACATCTTTACTCCAAAAACTGTTTTTACCCCACCTTGAATACCTTTTTTAAGAATATTATGATGTTTTACAAAATCAGAAGCAATTATATCTTGGACAGAGTATCCTCTTCTTTTATATCCCAGCCAAACAAGCATCTTATGTTCTTCACTAAGAAGCATATCTAATCCATTATGTCCCTTAAATTTAAAAAAGTGATCACAAGGAAGAACTATATACTTTTCTGGGGATACAAAAGACATCGTATCTGTTTCTCTATGATACTGAGCTACTTGTTCTCCCTTATATTCCGATATTTTTATCCAACCAAAAGGAGATAAAAATTCCGTATCTTTATCTAAACAACCAATATCAACGCCGACGACATCAGGAATAATTCGATCATTCATCTGCATGGTAAACCCGATGCAGGAGCCTTCCCCTTTATGAGCATCAGGCATAATAGCAATGTAAGGTCCTTGAAAAGATGGATTATTAACAAAATCCTGAATCTGAGATCGAGTAGTATCATCAATTTCATCAATCATTACATGAGCTTGATTATACTTTCCTTTAATTATCTGCATTTTCTTTTCCTTTTTTACCAAGTTCCATATTCAGTTAAATTTATTGTAAATTCCTTTGGTTGACCTGAATTAATAGAATCCTCGGTTTTATAATAAGTCTTATAAGTAGCTATCACTACTTCTCCTAATCCGGTTTGAGAAAAACTAAAAGTTATATATCCATCCGATCTAAGATTTTCATTAATAGAAACTTGTTTCACTATGTTTAACCATTCTTTATATTTCTTTACTTGCTTTTCTGATAAACTAAATAGCATTTTACTTATCCTTTTCAATATTATTTTTCTTTTCATCCGCAAGTCTATGCAAAGGTTCTAAAAAACATAAAGGGATTACAATTGCCCAATACTCCCAATCAGATAGAGTGTATTCGGCAAACTGTGCTAAACTTATTCCAAGATATATAACCCAAGCATAGTTTAGAAAAAAGTTCTTAATCGTTTTCATTATTCTTTTCCTCATTACTTATTTTGTAATAATGACCTAATTAAATCGCGGTTGGCCCACATTGACCCGTCATCACCCAACGCCTTTGCATATCGTTCGTCGTCCCGGTCGAGTATGGCTAACCATTCTTCTTTGCTTTTGAGCTGACACCCAATGCGAGCATGAGTGTCATAGACAGAGATGCGATATCGGAATCGTCCTACTGATGACATGTAAGTAGTGGTCTTGATCCCGTCTATCGTCATATCTCCACCGACCTCAAGCCACCCGCCGACCTTAAGCAGCCCGCCGACCTCAAGCGACCCGCCGACCTTAAGCAGCCCGCCGACCTTAAGCCACTCGCCAACCTGAAGCCACTCGCCAACCTCAAGCGACCCATCGACCTCAAGCGACCCATCGACCTTAAGCCACTCGCCGACCTCAAGCCACCTACCGACCTTAAGCGACCCACCGACCTGAAGCGACCCGCCGACCTTAAGCAGCCCGCCGACCTTAAGCGACCCACCGACCTGAAGCGACCCGACGACCTCAAGCCACCCGACGACCTCTACTGACTCGTTGGTAACGATACTCCCTGGATAGTAATGCCATCCACCTCGATCCTCTACCCCTGGATAGTCTTTGTCTATGACCATTACTCACCTCCACATTTAATTTATTATTTTTCTTTGTAAAATTCAATCAGTCTTTTGTGAAATTCTTAAAATCATCAATTATTTTTTGATATTTGGCAATTACTTGATCTTTAATATCCTCCCAATACATCAGCTCATATTGTAATCTAGTCATATTAAACTCTTCATTCATTGCATCTTCAAGTAAATACTTATGGCTATCTCCAGGTTCTCCATATCGATTATGTGCTTCTTCATCTTTATAAACCCGAATTACTTTATAAGGTCTAATATCTATTAACCTTGTTTTACTCTCCCCAAAAAACGCAGATGTTATTACTGGTTTTATACAAACTATATCACCTTTCTTAAATTTTGGTTTATAGTTATTCATGGTTTTTCCCTCTTTTCGTCAACTATATAAATGAAAAGGGATCATTACCTACTTGATCCCAATTAGAATTAAGTTTTGGTATCTCAAACCCTTCTTTTTTTAAATTTCTTTTTAAAACACGGAGAATAAGCAAAGATATACTATAATTCTTTCCGAAGAAAAGAGAAAATAATATAGAATGCTTGTTTTCAAATTCTCTAACGTATGCTTTTCCTGCTTTTCCTTCTTCTGAATCATCCCATCCATAATAAAGATCAAAATAAAGATTGGATACTTCACGATTATTAATGGATTTCTTTATTTTTTTATAATAATTAATAATCTTTTTTCACCTCTTTAAGAATTTTTCTCAAAATTTTGCATCCTGCTTTTTATATTTTTCCAAGTCTGAATATCGTTAAAAGAATATTCTTTTATTTTCTTTATGGGATAAAAAAATTCATTTTCACCATATTTTCTTTTCTCTTTCTCTATTTCTTTTTCTGAAGGAGAAAGATAAAAAAATCTATCTTCTTCTGTTAGAGGTTCTTTATTGAACCCTCGGTATACTTCAACAGACCGAGAATCAAAATTAACAAGATAAGCCCATTCGCAAAAAAGAGAATCTTTTGCAAAGTCAGTTGAAAGATACAATGGAAAAGGCTTTTCCGCAGAAAGAATAAAGTCGAGAATTTCTGCTCCCATATCTCTATTTATTTGAGGGTACTGCCTGTCATATTCAGAGTATAGCTTCGAATAATTGTTATTATCTATACAACCCTTAATATAGACAATATTTAAAGATTCGGCGATCTTTTTTAATATTTCCTCTTCCTGCAAATCATTGATTGAATAGGATAGATTTACCTTCTGTTGAAATATTTGCTCTTGATGTGAATTCAACATATTTCTAAGAAAAGTAAAAATACTAACCCCTGATCCCGTAGGGTAACCGTCCCATTGACCATATTGAGCAACCCTAATTTCATTATTCATTAATACCATCGTAAGATTTCTTGTTCCCATATAAAAACTCCTTTAAAAAACTTTTTAATTATTTAAAAAACCTAAACCACCGGGATTCTCTATTTTTTGTTCTTCGCTATAAAGCTGCATTATCATCGATAAACCACTAGTAGCAAACATTAATAAATCATTTCCGGTTAATTTTCCTTCCTCCAGTCCTTTCACTACCCAAGATGATAATGAATCCTTTTTTGAAGCAAATAAGTCTTTCATCAATTCTTGGAATCTTTCTAAAGACACATTAAAGATTTCACCTAAAGGTGTATTTGGACTTTCTATTTCTTTATTATAGTCATAAGAAATTATTGCAGTTTTCTTTTCCAAAATATTTCTCCTTAAAAAACATTTTCCAATTTTATTCTCGATAATTGTGTTTGTTTAGTATCTTGATAAACCTTATGATCCTTAATTACACCTGTCATACAATACTTGTTTCCAATTATTGCTTTTTCAATAGTTTGGGAAGTTGAAAACGCAGTAAATATATTTTCAGACGAGTCTTTTAAAGTAACAAGAATGGACTTTCCATAAGGGCCATCGATTAAAACTTTATTAATTAACGTAACCATTATGGTTATTTTTTCCCCTACTGTACCGATAAATTCAGATACCTTTTTGTTGACTTCAACAGAATGGTGCATAGCTGAAAGAAGAGCATACCCTACTAACCCTATAGACACTACGAAGTCTCGTATTTCTCCGCTTTCCTCAAATAGGCTATTCCAAAGATTATAATCGAAAGCAGAAGAAGGAACCATATCACGATATTTTTTAATAAGGCTCTCCTTCACCTCTGAAAACATTTCTTCAGAAAACTGATTTTGCACCCTCACTCGTTCTTTTTTGGTTTCGGTATCAAATTTATCTGGATACAGTATGTATAATATTTGGGACGCGGTAGATACCTTCCCTCCTATTCCGACATCTTTTTTAGAGACCCAGGCCTTCTGCCACTTATTGGTGACCATGTAGGTAGCAACGATGATATCATTCAAAAAAATAAACCGATCAGCTCGAGATTCTATATCCATGAAAAAATCATCGGCAAGTTCGTCTGCTACGTGCTTTACATACAGATATGAGTCTAAGTACTTTTCGATATCCCAACCAAAATATTCTTTCGCACAGGAAGACCCAATACTAAGAATTTTACCTTCTTTCTTGAAGAAAAAATACTTATTTCTTTTCCGGTTAACGTTGCAATGATCGCAGTGAAGATTTTCGGTAGGGGTGCTTCCTAAAACACTTGAATATTCTTCGTCAAAAGAATAAATATGTCTAATCCCTTCGACAAAAAGAATCATTCCTACATATTCACAGTCTTCCTTTAGAGTAGAAGGACCCTCTAAAATAACCTGTGTCCACTTATGAGATAACCCCGTAGAATCTTCTACCTTCACTGAATCTTCTTTCTTAATTACAATTAAAGGAAGATTTTTTTCGGCAAGCTTTTTATTAAGAAAATTGAGTTTCAACATAAAAGTGTTTCTTTGCTCGAAGGGAAATTTTACTAGGGTCATGATAATCTCCTTCTCTTTCTTCTTAATCTCTACATAAAATGTAATAAAAATTTAAATAAAAGTCAATTATTTTTGTAGAAATTATAGTAAAAAGGAAGAAATTTTTGAATTTTCCAGAAAAGATTACTCCACCAGGGAGCTTTCTTTTTAAATCGATATCTTTGTAATTCATGCAGTTTCATTACTTTTTCCTTTCTTATTTAAAGAGGACTATCAACAAACAAATCGAGCTGATGACCCCTTCCCTCAGTAATAATTAAAGGATAATTGGGAAGAGCCGTTAGTGGAAGCCAAAAATTTCCCCAAAAGTTCTCCTCACCAATAATAAAGAGACCCGCTTCAAACAAATTATGTGTAAACCTCTCTCCCCATACCCCAATCATAGGATTAGGGATAAAAGTTTCATCTTGTCTAATAGGAAGGTACACAAAAATGACCTTTTCTCCTTTTTTTGGCTCCCGTTCCTTTAGCGAAATCCAATTTTCCATAGTCTATCTCCTTATTACGAATATACTAACAAAAGTCAAAAACCATTTACTTTTTTTATGAAATTGCCATTTCTTGAGAAGAATTTTTTCCTTCAAGCTGATCATTAAGAGAAAGGTTACTGCCATCTATTGCACCAAACATAGCTCCCTCCAAGGAGGAATAACTGGATGTTCGAATTGTACTTTCCGTAAGACCTTCTAGGGAAAATATTTTTTCAATTTCCTGTTTAGTTGATAGTACTAACGCAGTAGTTTGAGAATTTTTCTCTTTTTCTTGTTGAATTATTTCAAGTCTCTTTACCACTTTAGCCGCGAAGCTGAGTTTGTAGGACGCAATAAACTGCCGTCCCACTCCTTTGAATCTCTTTACTTTTTGTTCAATTGCCTGAATGACATAATCTACCATCATTTTTACTGCAACAACATTATGCTCTCTCCCTACAAGTCGAATAGTATAGACTTTAGGTGCAGTAATTACTCGATACATGCCACAATAATTTATTTCAGCAATTTGTGAAACTAATATATTTATCCACATTCGGTTTGTTTGAATATAATCTGAAGTGATAAATTCAGACTTGTTAGAAGTTACTTTAATATCATCCATTGATAGATTATATCTTTGCAGTAAATCGTGGGCTTTTGCAAGGGAAGATGCCGCTTCATTTTCTGAGGGAGAGGAGGAGAGAGCCAATAACTTTTGTATTTTTTCAATAATCTTTTCATGATGTGACATATAAGTCTCCTTCTTCAAGAATTTTCTCTATAAAAAATATAAAACATTTTAAAAGAAAAGTCAATCATTATTTTTTTGAATTAAATTTCCATTTACATATATGGTACCGAATAACTCATTTCTAAAAGGAACATAAGAAGACTTTTCTATACTTGTTTTTAATCCTTCATCAAAACCTTTTTGAAATTGTACCCTATCTATTTCAGCACGAACACCTAAGGAAATACCAAAAATAGCCCCCATAACACAAATAACTACTGCAAGCACTTTAAGTCGAAATCGTTTTCTTTCTGTAATTTCTGTATCTGCTTCGTCACAAAGACTCAATCCTCGCTTAATAATGCCATCCACTAAAAGGGAATCATATCCTGTCCAATATTGACTATTTGCTTTTAAATTTAAAAAAAGCTCTTTATCTTGAACTCCTTGTCTACTCATCTTCTTTTATCTCCTATATATTCTACCATTTTTCATTCTTCCTTAATTATTTCTTATACCTATAGTATACATAAAATAATTATTAAATGCCATAGTTCTCTTTTAGTTCTTTTTGAATGATTTTTAGAGAGTTAATAAAATCATTAAGCCCCTCCTTTTTGAGCTTAATAATTGTGCAGTCCCCGATATACAGTAGTATGCACTCATCGTAAACGTCCCCATCGCTATCATGCAAGTCTACCGAAAATGTTACCTTCATTACCTTACCTCCGTTCATTTTACTTCTCCTTTGCTCATGGAAGGTCAGCGAAGCAGTTGTTAGATGCCGAGCTTTGTTTTAAGCTGGCAACTTTTACAACTGCAAGCATCTACTGGAACCTTTTTAAGTTTACCGTTTATTCCGCAAACTTGGCAAAATGGAGCAGACACACCTTCTGAACCGGCTACACCATATACATAGCCACGGTGCCCACAAACCCCGCATTCGCAAAATTCCCCACTTTTTATTGGCTCTTGTTTCTGGTTGTTTTTGAAAAACATTTCCGTTACCTCCAGTTTAGTTCGTGTCAGTATAATCGCCGTAGGCGGGTATACTGCTAAAGAATCCATCTAACATTGACTTAACTTGCGAACGTAGTGAGTCAAGTTGAAGTCGTTGTTATGTTTCTCTTTGTGTCGTTCAATGCAAAAAC
>Ga0265297_10004270_pt1 | contig 23708 bp, 42 predicted proteins | sample Munlanlwell13791_FD_192502 | JGI IMG/M metagenome (GOLD analysis project Ga0265297, IMG submission 192502) | Leachate microbial communities from a municipal landfill in Southern Ontario, Canada - Leachate well 137-91 | ecosystem: Engineered > Solid waste > Landfill > Unclassified | place... | reverse complement strand
CGACTTTTCTAATATATCATTCATTGTTTCTATATATATTCTTTGTAGGGTTTTGATAGTTTCTTTATTTGGTTTACTATTATCTAAAAAAGTATAATCTTTACAAAATTGGTCTAAAAATATATCATCATATAAGCTTACATTAGTAAATGCGGTTTGTGCAGCATCTCTATAAAGCTGATTGCATCTATATATAAAAGATTGTATATTTTGTTTTACTATATTATCTAAAAACGACACTGGAATTTCTTTATTTTCTTTATATAGTTTATCTACATAATAAGAAGCAACTATTAAAGTATCTGCTATAGATGTTGCTCCACTTTGATTGTTTCCAGCAAAGGCTACTAGTTCCATTAATTGATTAAAATAAGTATCTAAATGTTTAGGACTAGAAGATGTGACTCTTGTTACAAATGGCAATCCTAAGTACATAATATCTATGCAGCTAAAATTCCAGCAGTTATGTTGTAACATTCCTTGAGAATAAAAAGTTCCTGTAGATGTTGTAACATCATAAACCCATTCTTCTTTATCTTTTAAAACTTGTATTTTATTTAATTTGTTAGTTTCATATCTTCCGTCTTTAGCTCTTTTAATATAAACTAAACTTTCATTATCTTTTACTTTTTGAGAAAATTTTATAAAGTCTCTATCATTTAATCTAATTGATAACCTATACATTTCATAATTTATTTTATATCCTAATTTAGATTGAAACTTTCCAGCAAAAGAAGTTCTTATTTTTCCGCAATTTAACAATTTAAATAATTCTGCACATTGTTGTATAATAGCAAAACTATTAACTCCTATTTTAACTTGTCCAGTTCCATCTATTTGTCCATCTGAATCAATTAGACCAGACAATAATTGTTTTTTAGATTCATCATCCCAATTTAAAATATCAATAGGTAAGGTTTTTTTATTGCTTTTACCTATAATTCCCAAATCTAAATATCTTAAAAATTCTTTTTTGTTTCCATATGCTACTTGGTCACAATTATTTTTATTTTTACTATATATTAAATTATATCCATTTTTTTCTAATTCTTTTATAATTTTATGTTTTTTAATATTGTTTTGAGAAATATATAGATTGGCACTTCTAATATTTCTATCTATTAATTCTTTTGTTTCTGCAGAATCTGTAAATTTATAAGTAGACCAGCCGTCTCCAAGATAGAAACCTATAATGTATGCATCTTTTACAGAAATATTTCCTTTAGGCAAAGAAAGATGACATTCTTTTAAATTATCAGATAAACTTATTTCTTCTGCATCTTTAAAATTTCCATTTTCTAAAATAACTGGATGATTTTCAGTTACTACAGTACACAATCCATTTTTTGTTTCTAATTTTATTAAATCATTATGTCTTTTGTGTCTTAAAACTACCAATAAATCTATAAATTTATTTTTATCATAAATTTGAATATTTTTATTTGTTTTTTTAATATTTATTTCTTCTCTATCTGGAAAGATATCAACAAATTCTTTAAATTTTAAAAATAAATTTTCAACAGTAATTAATGTAAGTCTATTATCTATTTTTAAAATTAAGTTTGTAGCTCTATAATATGAATAATCTAATCCCCCTCCGAAACTATGAAAATCATTTATGTAAATTTCTTTAGTAAATTGTTTAGTTATAGCTTCCAATGAAAACGATTCTCCAAATAATCTTCTTCCGTATTTCCAAAGTATATAGTACGAGTTTAATCTTTGAGCTGGTTTAGAAAACTCTTTATTATAATGAACTATATTAACTGAATCTAAATTTGCATTTGAATCAACAGAAACATCAGCAGTAGCAGTTCCTTTACAATTAAAAAACTTTTTACTGAATTCATTAACATCAAGTTGTTCTCCTATTCCGTCAAGTTCTCTTAGTTGATAAGATTTATCCATCCTATCTAGTTTTTTAAAATCTTTTTTAAATTGTTCGTCAAATGAATACTCTATTATCATTTATAATTTCTCCAAGGATAAAATTGCTTGCAGTTTAAATATCTCTTTATCATTTCTTCTTATTCCTATTTCTAGTAGCGGTTCTTTACTGGCGTTTAACGCTTCATTCCATAATTTTTCTAATATCGTTAGTGTTATCTTAAATCCTTTTTTATCCGTAAATTTACATTCAATAGCAAAATCATCCATACTTAAATCTGATTTCTGAAACCAAAGCTGACCGCTATTTATACATTTTTGAACTTTATCTTCAAATTTATTTCCTTTTTTCTTGCTCATTTATAAGATAGCCTTTAATATAGGTGGGGATTTCTCCCCACCCAATACTTTATTTTATATTTTTGATTCGTCTATATTTTCAGGTTTTTTCAAAGAAATACCTTGAGCTTTCATAATCTCAGTTTGATTAGTTCTAATATTATGCAACAATTTTACTGCTATACTCATTAGTCTAACCATTCCGCTTTTATATGCGTCTCCTAATACCTCTACTGCTTTATTTGCTGTTTCTACCTCATCAAAAATATCTTTACTTGTAATCATTCTCAATCCTCCTTGTTGTTTCCGAACTCAATATTTGAATCCTGTTTAATATAATTTTTGGCATCATATATACCATTTACATACAAATCTTTTATACTTGCTATCCTATAGCTATCATCATCATAATTTTGTAAAAAAATACCCAAATCTTTAACATTATCAAAGGTGACAAGTTCTGAAAATTCTAAATTTACACCATCTCCCTTTGGAACTATTTCAACAACCCATAACATAATTTACCTCCTGTTTAAAACAATTTATTTTGTTCAATACCGCTTATACCGCTTTTATCCCAGTTCATAGCTTCAAAAATAGTTTCTGTTTTATTAACAATACTTCTACATATAACTTTATTCCAATCTACATGTTTATCCCATTCTATAATATTTAGACAATCTTTATTTATCGCCAATACATCAATATTATTATATAGAGATTTAGTAAATATATAGTAGAATAACTCTCCAAATTCAACATTAAATTTCGGTTTTAATATTTTAGTATTATCTACAGCTCTAACAAATATTGGAATATTTTTATATTGCATATTTCTAATTTTACAAGGAAATCCAACATCTAAGATATTAGAATTTTTAATGTTTTCTTTTTCAGCTCTTATCCAAGATAATACCTGTTCTCTTGTTTCTTTATTTAATATCTTTTCTAGTAATTGTTCTTGAAATTTTGCTTCATATTTACTAGATGAACTTCTTTTAATTTCTATTCCTTTAATTTCAGGTTCTTCTTTACCATAAATATATCCATAATAGTGACACTTAGAATGTAAAAATAGTTTAGTGAAATATCCTTCATAATCATAAGCTAATTTTATATGTCCTTTAGTATATTTTTCTCTCCCCCATTCTTGTATCCAATCATTTAATTGTTCGCTTATATCTTCTTTAGTATTAATAAATACACTATCTGTATCAAAATATAATACCTCATACCCAACTGATTCTAATTTTGTTCTAGTATAAGAAAGTAAATCTCTAACTAGGTAAGTAATAGATGAGGCAATTCTATTATCATATAATCTAAAGAATTTATTCCCCATTACTCCAAAAGTAGAATTTACTATTGCTTTAATTGCGTCATATTTAAACTTTAAACTTTTATCTTTTTTTACCTCTATCTTTAAATCATCTTTTAATATTAATATCTTTTTAACAATAGAAGGCAATAACGCATTTGGATTTTGTTTAAAATATACTCCGTTAACATCTATAGCACCCTTATTACTCTTTTGTATATTCTGTGGGTCTAAACAAAAACTAACAATCATGCTAGGGTATGCTGACGTTAAATCGAATTTACCTATGTCAAATTTAGCACCAGTACATAAAGAATCTCTTGCTGCTCCTTGAAATTCTTCCTTTTCAATATCTTCTTTCTTTGACGGAAGAATAACATTTTGTATTTTTGCTTCTTCTAATAGCATCATCTCTACTAGTCTAGAATTATAATATAAATCTTCCCATTTAACTTTAGTCAATCTTCTTATTTCATCATAGTAAGATATTAGATTATATTTTTCTTCTAGTAATACAAGTCTCTTAACATCATTAATATTTTTATCTTTTACTGATTCATCCAATTCTCCAAATACTTGATTTCCCCAACTCTTTTCTTTTAAGTGTACTTGAGATACATAATCTAAAGCATAGCTTGCCTCTCTCATATGAACTTTTTTAAATAACGAAAGATAATCAACTATACTTATTCCACCTGGATAAAAGATATCAGTTCCTCTACCAGACCTACTTAATCCAACAGGACTAATCTTTTTAGAAAACCGTTCTACTCTATTATGTAAATAAGTATAATCAAAATCTACATTCCAAGCTAATATTATATCTGGAGCTTCTGTTTTTACATAATCAATAAAAGAGTCTAGCAATAAACTTTCTCTTTTATAGTCATCAAGCCACCAAGTTTTATATTCTTTATTCAAAGAATTCCATATCGTTATGCAGGACACTGGATATTTGGCTTCTTCAGGTTCTGGAAATTCTTTGGCTAAAACTTCTATATCAATAAAAAAATATTTTAATTTACAAGGTTCAATAATATCTACTTTATGAATCAAATAATTATTTTCATATTTGATATCTGCACTAAAAGCCTTAGGACTTCTCATATTTTTAATATCATTAGGTTCGTTTGCTATTATTTTTTTAAGGGGAGTTCCGTCATAACCTCTATATTCACCATTACTGTCTGGTTCATAATAAAAAGGTTGAAATGTAGAATCTTTTCTTATAATTTGGTTTCCCTTATCATCTCTACTAAAAAGATATATAGTACGACCTTTAGAACATATATTATTTAATTTCATATTTATTTTGGTTGATTTTGTACTAAACTAGCATTAAATTTAAGTAATCCATTTCTAGTATCTACTAGCTTTTCCAATCCTTTATATTCCTGTTCTTTTACAGTATAATTAATCATAGCTTCTTCTAATTCTTTAGATAAAGTAGAAAGTTTTACAAAAGCTTTATCTTCTGACATACTATCTTTAATACTTCCATCATTATAAGCTTTAGCTAATTCAATTCTTAAATCTTTTAAAGCTGTTGCATATTTTTCTCTTGCTTCACTTGCTTTTTCAGCTAATGTTACAGTTTCACATCCAAATTGCCATACCATTGCACTATCACTAAAATCCATTTCTAACATAAATTGCTCCTTTCTTCTTCTATTTGTTGTCCAATATCTATAAATCCTTCTTCAACGCTACTGTTGTGATATCCATAAGAAACCAATAGTCCTTTAATTTCATTCAATACTTCATAAATATTTAAATCATTATTAACCTCTATAATTATTTTTTTATCCTCATTTTCTATTGATATTTTCATTTTATATCCTTCCAAACCTTTTCTTCTATTATTTCCCAATCTTTTACTTTCAATTCTTCTATTAATTTTTCTTTCCCTTGAGCTCTAATTTCACCATATTCGTACCAAGCACCAGACCTAGTAATCAAACCTGCTTTAACTCCAGAATAAAATAAAGCTTTTGTGTTATCTATCTTTCCATCAAAATATAAATCTACCACAGCTTGTCTATATGGTCTACCCTTTTTATTTTTTATACATCTAAGATTTATCTCATAACCAACTCTTTCTTTATTTTCACCAGTACCTTCTTCAATAGGTTTACCAGTTTTAAATTCTATTCTAGTATTATACATATGTTTTAATGCTCTCCCACCTCCAGAAGTATTGGGGGAACCATACATAACTCCAACTTTTTCTCTCATTTGGTTAATAAATATCATAGTAGTCATCTTTTCTGTTAAAGAATTATATATCTTTCTAGTTATTAGAGCATTTATTCTAGCTTGAAGTGCCATAGTAGGTTGGTTAGTATCTCTGTCAATTTCTCCTTCTGGAATCAAAGAAACTATACTATCTATTACTATTAAATCTGCTTCTGGTATTAATATAGGAATCATATCCCCAAATTCTTCTAAAGAATGAGGCTTAACTACCACTAATTTGCTACTATCTACACCTATTAGCCCAGCCCAAGTAGCGTCATAACTCTCTTCTGCATCTATAAATATACAAGATTTTCCAAGTTCTTGATATTTTTTTATAATATGTAAAGCAAATGTAGTTTTTCCACAAGATTCAGAACCCCAAAATTCTATTCTGTGTCCTCCTTCACATTGGGCTATACCTCCAGATAGAACATAATCTAAGGGAAATATACCAGTCTTTATTTTTGGCTCTTCAATAACTTCACTTGCCAATTTTATATTATATCCCTTTTTAGCTAGTTCTTTCTGTAGTGTTTTTATATTCATTTTATCTCCTTATTCACTTTAACCCATCTTCTATACTTCTTCATTAATTCTTCAAAACTAACAGGTCTAAACTTATTTACATCAACTCCAACATTTATACAGCAAGTCTCTTTATTTGCCTTAACTAGTTTAAATATTTCCCAATCAGTATGTATATGACCAGTAAAGTTTATTTCATAATTAATATCTGCATATTTTGGATTGTGAATTAAACATATTTTTTTTCCTCCGTATCTAATAACTAGTTTTTCTATAATGGTTTTAGTACTATTAGAGTAATCGTGGTTTCCTTTAATATGAATAATATTACCATTTAATCTAGCTTCCCATTCTTTAGCTTTAACTTGAATTCCCTCACCTACTTTACCTCCAGCACTATTTCTAAAACAGAAATCTCCTATTAAAAAAATAGTGTCTTCTGGTTTTACTCTTTCATTATGATTTTTAATAATAGTTTCATTCATTTCCTCTAAAGAACCGAAGGGTCTATTACAATATTTAATTATATTAGCATGACCCAAGTGATAATCGCTACTAAACCAGTATCTCATTCTAACACTCCGTTAATAGCCAATACAATAGAATCGGCTATGTCGTCATCTGTTATATTTAAGTTTAAAACTTCCTTTAAATAAACAGCTACTTCTGCTTTTTTACAATTTCCTTTTATTCCCAAAGCTTTTCTCGCACTTGTAGCTAGAAGATATTTAGCTTTTTGATGATTTAAATGAGCTAAAGTATAAGCGGTGGCACCAATTCTGCTAATCATTTTAAACATATTTGGATTGAACCTGTAAAAAGTATCTTCTATAATTACAATATCTAGTGGAGTATGTAATAATTCATAAAAAGTATTTACTATTTCATTATATTTAAAATATATATTTTTACTGTCTATATTAATAAACCCATAATTAAAAGATATTGTTTTTGTATTAACAGATATTTTACACCAGCCAGTTCTACTAGCGGTATCTATTCCTATTGCGTTAATATTACTTTGTAATTTAATTCCCACTTTATCTTCAAATTCTTTTTTATTTATTTTCATATATCCCTTTGCTTCTACAATCTTCACATCTATTTATTAGCTTATTTCCTATAAATTCTCCAATTGTTTTAAATACTTCTTTTTTACATATATCGCAAATAACTGGTTTCTTATCTCCTATTCCGTTAAATGGAGTTCTAGGTATTTGGTTTGAACCTGGGCTAAAATATTTATTAGCCCACTTCTTAAAGTCTGGTTTTCTTTTTCTAACTTCTTTTTTACTTAACTTTCTACCTGGTTTTGAATATTTAAGATTTTCTTTCATTATACTTCTTTTCTTAATTCTCTAGTTTCGTAATTATATATACAAGGTATAGTTACATTTTGTTGTCTAGTCTTTGATTCTCTTATCTTAACTGTTTCAAAATGACTCTTTTCTCCATGTGTCTTTTCGCTATTATCATAATAAAACTTAGCTACTAATGAAGCAAAGAACTTAACCATATCTTCTGCATAGAAACTACCTTGTTGTTCACCTCTACTTCTTAACTGAGAAAATACTATTAATAATCCACCCTTTCTAGTTAATTGTTTAGAGAAATGCTCATAAGTCTTATCAGTTGCTGCATAATCTCCTGGTAATAACCAATCTATTATAGTAACTGCATTCTTTTCTAATTCTATATGTTCTGGACTATAATGATTATCCCAATAAAAAGAACCTTCTTTCAATCCTAAGTTTTGAGCTATTATGCCAAATCTGCTTCCACATTCTAAAGATACATAATAAGGTTTTATTCCTTGGTCTATAAATTGTTTAATCATATTCATGGCTATGTGAGTTTTGCCCAGCCCGCTTGCAGCACCTAAAACTATCATATCTCCACTTCTTATAGTTGCAAAATCATCAAAGTAAGGTACTTTATATGGTAATTTATCTACAAATGACATATAAGTATCTTTCCAATCTGCTTTAGTCATTATAATAAAGTTATTCCCCTTTTTAACTATGAATTCTTCTTTTATTAAATAATGTAAAGCCTTACCTAGCTTTGTTTTATCTTCTCCTTTAGTAAAATGTCCTTTAACTGCTAATTCTATATCTGATTTAGTTGCGTTTCCAACGTTTCGCAAAAAGTCTAAAATCTTCATAGCTAAATCTTCATCATCTACATTAATATATCTTTCTAAGCTCTTAATTACATTAGTAAGTTCATTAGTTGAAAGAGGTGGATTGCATAATTTACTATTTATTACATTTAATACATAAGCAGTATCTTTTATATTTAATTGTTTTCTTAATAGTCCTCCAGTATGCATAAACAGATGATGTCTACTTCCATCTTCTATTATGGGAGTAATCTTTGCTCCTTCTGGCAATCCAACTGAAACGCACCAATTATTTGGTTTATTGGAGGGTTTGCTTAATGTAGATTTAATATATTCTTTTATATCTTCAGGCATTTTAATAATCTCTTTATCATTAAAAGACCTACTCACTTTGTCAATTTTAGAGGGGTATATTACAACTTGTCCTCCGTCATTTTCTATATCAGTATTTAAAGATATTATTCTTGTTTTTGGTAAATCTTCTTCATATTTAAAGAATAGATGCCAACCCTTATTGGTTTTTTGAGTTAAAGTATCTATTTGAAACTCTTTATGTAATGCTTCTTGGTCTATATCTACTACAGTTATTCCGCTTATTTTTCCAGTTTTAACTCCTATATTAAATCCTTCATCTATCCATTTTCTCCATTCAGCTTTATCTTTATGTATAATATTAGTCCAGTTTTTTTCTAAAGGATATTTTCCATTAGTAACTATTTTAACTAAATCAAAACCATTTCTTTCGTAGAAGTCAAGCATTTTATCTATTTCATCATCTATATCAATATCTAGTTTTAATTCATCTCTTATTTTAGTAAGGGTTTCTAGCTCAGATGAGTTATCTAAATCTATAATAGTACCAGACCAGTTACAAGCTAAACAATTCATTCTATACTCTTGATTTGTAAAATTACAAGTAGGAGGAGACATTTTACAATTTGGACAAGTAAATACCAATCCGTCTGATTCAAACATAGGTATTATTTTTTTTAAATAGTCCTTAGTGTAGCTCAGCAGTTTTAATTTACTCATACTACAAGTCCTTCATATATTTTATATAATTTCTTAATTGTCTCTTCAACATTATCCAAAGTAACCCCATCTATTCCAGATATTGTTCTTGATACCATATTACCAATAGATTGTCTTTTTATTCCTGCACTTTCTTCTGGAGTTTTTGGTTTCATATACTCAAATGGCATCTTTAATGTACCTTCTAGAACTGAAGTAGGCTCACTTACAGTTTTTATAAAGGTAAGTATCTTGGTACCATCTTCTTCAGTTTTAAATTTAATTTCAACATTATCTAATATTTGAATTTTGTCCATAAATCCAGATATTTTATCTGATATTTTAAACCAGTTTTTAGTATCTTCTCTATCTCCAATTCTTAAAAATTGTTTATTATCACTTATAGCGTAAACTTTCATCTTAACTCCTTTTATTAAAAATGTGAGGCAAGGATTTGACAAGACATCTCAACGACTGTCGTTGTCTAGTGTGTCTTTAGACTTAAATACTCGTATAGTCACCTTGCAATTTGCCCGACTTAACACGTCAATTCGTGTCCGACTTTTATATCGCCTTCGCAACAGGACTTTGCTATATCTAGCACTTTGTGTTACCTACTGCACCACTCACCAATTAATATTTTAATTATTCACCAGCTTTTTTAACTATTGATACTATATATTCTCCATGTTTCTCATGATTAATATTAATAATATCTCCCTTATCAACTCCAGAAGCTTTTAAAGCTGATTGTAATGCATAAGTACTTACACTGATAGTTCCCTTATCACAAACAAATTCAAATAAAAAACCCTGTCTTACATTCTCTTTGTTTTTTGGTTCAAACTCAGGTTTATTTGTAACTTTAAGAATATCAATAATCTCTACAGTTACATTAGTACCTACTTTAGTGCTAACATAATTACCTCCACCAATTTCATCGCTCCATTTTCCCATACATTCCTCCTTAAATTTGCATTCCCGCAGGAAGCTTTTTGTTTATTTCTATCAATCCTTTCAATACAGTTATAGACAATACTCTATTCAATTCTATTTCTTTTTTTAATTGTTCAATTTTTATATTTTCCTCTTGTATTCTTTTATGCAAAAAATTTATTCCAATAGCATTACCAAATATCAAACAAATCAAAAGAATAATAATAATTAATTTATATTTCATACTATCTCCTTTTTAAATGGGGGCTTGAGAAGATTGGATAAAAGATACTCTTGCCCCCAAAATCTATATATAAACCTATTACTTAAAATAGGCGAGAATCATAATAGATTTTTTCAAATCTATCTATCAATTTAGGGTAAGGGAATAGATGTAACTTGTTTTCTTTTTCTTTTATATTGTCAAGTTTGTCTACTACCAATCCTTCTACCCATTCAGGTAGTTGTAATAGGTTTACACAAATCTTTCTTTTTTGATAGTCTTGGTCAGTTATTACAGGAGATGTTAAATTATCGCTTGCTTCTTTTTTGATTTTGCTTCCAATAAGTTTATATACATTGAAGTTTTTTGGTGGGATTTTATACTTTTTTGATTTTGGATGGGGGCTAAATATTTTTACGTTGTCGTATGCCCACATTTGTTCTAAATCACTATCGTAAGTTACCAAAACTACTTCTCTGTCATTATAATACCTACTAGCAACTGCCATTATATCATCTGCTTCCAATCCTTTAATATTAACTATATGCCAATTAGTAGATATGTCTATCTGTTCCAACAACCTATCAAAATCTTTATATAATTGAGTCCAATCTTTCCCAGATTTCTCTCTTTGTTTTTTTCTATTAGCTTTATATTCTTGCTCGTAATCTTTTCTCCAACTTCTTCCGCCGTCAACAGCTACTATTACTATATCATTTTTATTTAATTTTATTAATTTTAAGTTTGATAATATCATACTCATACATAAATAAGCAGGAGAAGAATTAGGTACATTAGCATACCCAGCTCTATGAATTGCAATACCCCAATCAATAACTACTACTTTATTCTTCATACTCTATACTATCCTCAACTGAAATATCATTAATTAAATACCAACAACCGATATGATATATATATTCTCCTTTTACTACATAAGTTTCATTTTCATTAATAGAACTATTACAATAAGCACAAAAATTTTCTTCAGTATATTCTATGTTGTCGTTATTCATTTGTAAACTCTTTTATATGCCATTTATGACTTTCTGGTAAATTTCTATATTTAATTATCATTCCACCTATAAGTATAAGGTAGTTTCTGAGGTCAGATATTCTTCCGTATATATCTTCATTACTAAATACTTTCTTTTCTTTAATAAATGAAGTTACACTATCTTTATGTTTTGCTGCATAAACCCAAGCTATTTCTATTGGATGCAATCCCAATTCGTCTGACAATCTTTCAAAATTAGCAAATCTATTTACTTCACCAGAATATTCATTTCCCTTTAGTGTAAATATTTTTATTTCTTCTTTTACGCTATCATTAAAAAAGTTTAAAAAATCTAATGCATTCATTTATTTGGTACCTCCAACTTATAATTTTCATAACATTTATTACAAACATTAGCTTCAAATAAAAAAGAATTTATAACCTTTTCTGTTTTTGTATTATATTTTAAACTTAAATATTCTTTTAATATGTCAGGTCTTAATAATATAACTTGAGTTGTACTTAATTTTATATCATTATCAAATAAATATTTATTAAGTCCGTTTTGCATTTCAAGAATACCTATATTATAATTGCTTTTATTTGTATTAAATCCAATTCTATATATATTATAACTATCCTTTGAAAATCTTAATTTATTACAAAAATCACACATTTTTATATCTTTTGTCTTATCCATTTATATCTCCTTCTCTTTTATCCCCACAACAATAATATACCGAAATTTTTAAAATTGTAAAGGGGGGTGAAGAAAATTATTTAGTATATAATTTCTAGTAATTGGTGTAACTAGAATGATTTCAGTACTTTGGCACAATTTCCTTAGTTTACTAACAATTTTCTCATCATCTTCATAATATTTGTCTAGTCCCAATTCATTTATCTTTTCGCTTTTATATTCTATCATATTATCTCTTGTCCTAGCTCTATCTATAAAGTGTATAGATATAGGACTTAGAGACGCCAGCACAAGCCACTGAAGGGTGATTTCAGCGTACTTTTTGTTTCTAGCGGTAATTATAGTATATTCCTTTTCAACTGGTCTAAAAACCAATTGTGCAGTCTTATAGTGGGTTTCTCGTATTAGTTGAAAAGCCTTCCTTTCCATACCGTTACAATCTCCCCATTTCTTATCTATTGAAGATTTCTCGCAAATAGTACCATCTAAATCGTAGCCTACTATCATTTATTCTCCTGTGCTTTTATTATTGCATCTGCTAATTCGCTTTGTTCATTTAAACCAAAAGACTTACTTTTTAATGTTAATTTTTTTATAAACAAGTTTATAACGTGAATTAGTTTATCCCTACTCAATCTCTTAGCCCGCTCTTTGGCTAGTTCTTGTTCATGGTATTGTTCCCATTGGTTGTATAATATGTTTAACAGTAATTCTTCTTTTGATAAAAACTCTTTGTTTATTCTTTCTGGCTTCTTACCTTCTCTCATCTTTCACCTCCCTTTTGTTTGACTCTTTTATATGTTGTGAATAATATTTGTCTAATAAAATAGCATGGTTAGCGTCTAAGGCTTTTACCAACTCATATACTAAGGCTTCTGTTATATTCATTCCAAGGTTATTGTTTATTGCTTTTCCTAATTGTATTATTATATTTATTCTTGTTTCTACGTTAATTTCTTTCATTCTGAATATGTCAATTAAACTTTTCATCTTTCACTCTCCTCTGCACATTGGCAGGTTTGGGTTTCTTTAATTGCATCTAACACTTCATAAATAAGAGTTTTTGATATACTATCTAATAGGTTAGCTACCATCATATCAACAATAGCATGAAACATAGGTAGAGAAATAAAGGTATCTGTTTCTTTACAGTATTGTTCATATGGATAGCCAATAGGTTTTCGCAAAGTATACTCGTCTTTTAGCGTTCCTATAAGTCCTGTTTTTATCTCTTTGTGTAGTTTTTTTATATAGTTTCTTTCATATAACTTATTCATTATTTTGTCGACACTAAAAAACTGTTCATCTTTCTTCATTTCCCACCTCTCTTTTTATTTCTAGCTTCCACGATTGCTTTGGCAAAGGCTAATGCTTGCTCTGTATCTGTTAACTGTATATCCTTTGCTGTACTTGCCCCATCTCCAACTGTTCTTTGTTCGGTAAGTATATTGTATATCTCCATATATTCGTTAATGATTCTATCTTCGTTCTCTTTAATCATTTCTCTCCTATTACCATTCAATCCATTGACCTTCTAGCGACATATCACAAGCATCACTAGCCATATCTCTTGTTATTTGACGCATCTCTGGTTCAGCATTATTAGCTTGTTCTTCATACATATAACAGTCGTAACAAAGACCAGATGGTTCGCCAAATTCTAAGTCATCTTTTGTCATTTCTTTTTCACACGACCTACATTTCATCATTTCTCTCCGTTGGGGTTAAAATTCGCATAACTGTTCTTCAGATAACCACTTTTTAATTTCTACAAACATCAGACGTAAAGACCAATCGGCATAAACTCCCAAAGGTATTCTTGGGTGCTTCCAAAAACCGATGCTTTTCTTGAGATTGAAGTAACTTTTCCAACTTTTTCCTTTTAATAGTAATATCTGATACTTTCCGTGTGGATAGTTTTTGCTTTTAAATAACATCATTTCCCTTCCTCCTATTTGTTAATGGTTTCCCTGTTGGATTTAATCACTTAAAATACTGTTAATTTTTTTCTTCTGTGATTCATTAAATTTCGGGATACACCTGCTAAATGGTGCAGCCCGTTCATTCATATCTGCCATTTCTTTATAGACTCTCTGAGCAACACGAACCTTACACATATCCTTTATTGTTTCTTTATCAATGCTTGCAAGTATCTCCGTCCCATATTTTTGCAAACAAGCGTCTGCTATTAAATCAGACGTTTTTTCAACAACAGATTGAAATATTGCACCAGATAGGTTGTCTTCTGGTATAATTTCCAGTGTAATGTTCATACTTGTTGGGCTTGCTGTCTTAATTACTTTCATTTTTCCCCCTATTCGTTAATGGTTTTATATTTATTGAGTGCTGATTCTGCTACAACTCTAAACTCGTGAATCCACTTTCTTAAAGTTTCAACATCACCTATCTTTTCAATATAATCTCGTTCTTGTATATACTTCAAAGCCCCAACCAACTCGCTAATCTCCTTATCCTTTTGGGTATCAGGTACGTCTAGCTCGCCCATATCCTTTAAAGCTGTATTATATCCGTCTATCCATATATCACTTTCTCTGCCATTTTTTAGCCAAGTGCAGATACCTCCACCGTCTTTTTTCCAAATATCAAAATCAACTCAGTGCTTCCACATTCAATACATTTAGTTATCTTCATATCACCCTCGCTTTTCTAGAAAACTGCCTATAAAAATAGACAAAAAATAAATAATAAGTAACCAGCTTAACAAAGATAATATCATAATTTCAATTAACTTCTTTTCATTACCTCTATCTTCAACAACTAAAGCAATTGTTATCCATATAAGAGCTATAACATACCCTATCCAATAAATTATCCAAAACATATTACTCCTATTTTACACTTCCTCTACTTTGTACCAATAGGGAAACAATGTGTTAGCCACACAAGCATATTCGCAATAACCTAAGGTAATATAACAGTATTTTTCTTTGTCTAAAATTAAGCAATAGCTATAAGTCTCATCAAATAAAGGAGATACAGCACCTGTCCTAAAAGCCAAATCGCCTATCTTTAAATCTTCTCTATTACATTTAGTTAGTTTTAGTTCTCCGTATTGATATAAGAAAGGGTTTCTATAATTAGTCAGTACCTCATATACACCTGAGTCTAAATTTATAAATAATTCTTGTTTTCTGTTATTGAATAAAATTCCTTTGCTGACCTCTTTACTGCCTTTTTCTGCTATTTTAATATTTTTTGGCACTAAAATTATATCGTCTTTCTGTTTCTTAACATATTCTTCTCCATTAACGAAAACTTTACCATTAACTTCAATTACTACTTTTTTCATATTACACCTTACCTCTTTAAATTATATGTTATTTAACCATTTATCTTCTATTCCGCCCTTTCTTTCTGGTATTAAAAAGTCTTTTGTATATTTAACATCTATTGTAGCGTTTTTTATTCCACTTGGAGGTCCAAATAAAAACGTTTGACTACCATCAGATATTAAATTATTATATTCTCTTGGTAAATATGCATATATAAAATCTCCATTCTCTTTAATATATTTTCCTGAATCAGTAACTGGATATATATAATCTAATCCACTAAAAAATCCTTCAGGTTTAGAGTCTTTCCATCCGTTCCATAAACCTCCCGCTAACCAATCTTCTCCCTTCATTTCATAGTTTATATCACTAGTATTACAATTACATATTCCTTCCATTAAGTTATTTATTCCGCCTTCATTTGTTCTTATTTTATCTGGAAGATTTATATTTTTATGTCCTATCTTATTCCAAAATAATAGTTGAGGTTTATCACTATTCTCTTTTATCTTTCTCATAATAGGAATAGCAGTAAAATCAGTAATTCCATTTTTAAATTTTTCAGGTAGATTATCATAACACATCTTTCCATGATATGGATTTAGTTCAAACCATTTACTTTTCATACCTACTACCTGAAAATCTTTATCTCTGGAAGTAGCTATCTTTTGTACTGCTTGAAGAAATCTTTTTCTTGATTCATAACTAGCATGATATCCTCCTGGAAATGATTCTAAATTATCTTTATTGTCTTTTACATATTTTTGCCAGAAAGGATTTTGAAAAGTCTTTCCTTGCATATAAAAATCTCTAAGATGTGCACCAAGAATACCTGCATCCAATAGAGAGTTGGTATATTTCTCTGGGTCTAAATCTGTAACTCCTGGCATAAAAGGAGAAATATATACAATAGTTTTAATATGAGAATATTTACTTAATTCTTTTATTGTTCTTAATCTTTCGCTTGGTAATGGTGCCATAGGTTCATAAATTTTTCCTAGTTTATCATCTACCGTAGTCAAGGTTAAGCAAATAATTATTGGTGCTTTATGCGAAACCAATAACTTCATATATTCTTCGTTTTTACATATTAAATTTAACTTAGTGTTTATAAATATTGGCATTTCATAAGCAGAAGTTAGATTAAAAAAATTCTTTGATACTCCAATTTCTAAATCTTCTTCTTGAAATACCTCACCCATAGTACCCAACTCAATAAAATACTTATTTCTGATTGCCCAATTCATAAATGGAGTTCTTTCATCATTTTCGCTATAAGCAGTTTCAAATATACGAGCAAGAGCTTTAATATCTAATATTCTTGCTACTTGTAGATTTTGTTTTATTCCTGTTCTTCCAAGAGTTGAAGCTCTCAATTCATTAGCGTAACAATATTTACACCAATTATTACAAGAACTCCAAGTGTCTGCTTTTAATGGTATTCCATTACTCCACATCTTAATTCCAGGTGCAAAAAATGTTTTTTCTTTTATATATTTATAGTACATTAAAATCCTTTATTTAATTATTGAAAGTCATAAGATAGTCAAAATATTTTCTATCTATAATATAGCATATTGCCAATAAAATACTTCCAACTAATAAGAACGGTATTGATAATAATAAACAAATTATTATAATAGCCAATCCCAATAAAAATGTTAATAAAGATAATAATATTGATAATATTCCACCTACTAATCCAACTACTCCCAAACCAATAAACGCCACTGTTCCCAATAAATACTTCATACTTCCTCCTTTTTTATAGATTCAATTAAACTGTTTTTTTCTACAGGGTGAGCGTCAATATCATAAACAATAGATATTTCTCCTGTCTCATCTTCAGTAATAGTTGCATTAAAAACTATTGATTGAAAAATAATATCTTCTTTTTTAGCAATATTTTCTAATTCATTAACAAACTTACAAATCAATCTATTAATTTTTGAAAGACTCATTTTATTCTCCATTTTTAAGTTTTTCATATTCCTCAACTGAAAGAACTACAACTCTCTTATAGTCACCAATTGCTTTAACTCCAGCTCCATCTTTTTCATCTCTTTTATTTCCTTTTGGTTTTACAATTTTTATTTTATCAGAACCAGAATATTTAGTACGCCTTTGTACTTTATCTTTATCTAAATTACAAGCATTTAAAGTATCTGAATCTTCAGTAGCTTTTAGTTTATCAACTATATCTAAAGTTTCATATAAATTATGTTTCCCCTTTATGGTAGTGGCAAGTATTAGTTTGGCTACTTCATCTTCAGTAGCATCTATTATTTTAGCTTGAATATCAGACGCACCTATCTCTTTACTTGCTCTATATCTCCATTCTCCGTCTATAATTTCATATTTATCATTTTCTAATCTTCTAACTACTATTGGCATCATCATTCCAAATTTCCTTAAAGACATTTGTAGTTTTTTAAATGTTTTATCTGGCATTCTATTTGGATTTATTTTATTGGGTTGTATCTTTTCAATAGGAATATACTTTATCTCATCGTTGAATAGTTTCATCAAATAACCTCCCTATGTCTGTATTGTCTTTTTCTAATCATTATAGCTACTACATAATCAATACTTCTAGTAATCCAATCATCATATTTACCATCAAAATATTTTCTTTTTCCAGTTATATTTTTCATTTAACTCCTATCCTTTTTTTCCACTCTTTAATATCAGATACAAAAATCATATTTAATATCTCTTTATTGGCTTCTACTTCTCTATTGGTCCAACCAAGTATTTCTTTTATTCTGTCTATAAACAAATCATCTTTTTCTTTTGCATTGTCTATCTTCTTTAAAAATGGAGGATATTGACATTTTGGTATATTAGCAAACAATAAAATAAAATACTCTTTTGGGTCAAGATAATAAAAATATGGTATTACTTTTTTTAGATGCTGGATATTATTTTGATTATATCCCATCCATTTAGTCATAACTATATTCCAATTATTATCTATATCAATATCATATTTATATTTCTTATATAGTTTATCATAATAATCTTTAAAGGTCATAAATATTCCTCCAATTAAATATATTTGCTTATTTCCATCATATTAGCAATAAATATTACTTCAAAGTTTACATTTATATTAGAATATTTTTCAGTATCAGCTAATACGCCTACTATCTTACTTGCAGTTTCAAAATTATATTTATCATAATTATTAAAGATATAATTAAATATCCATTTATTAAACGCAGGTATTCTAAAATGTGTAGAATATACAACTTTTTTTATTTCTTCAAACTTTTTATTTTTAACCAAAGTTAGAAACTCCTCAAATCTTAAATCACTAAAATCCCACATCTTACCAGACAGTTTACTTTCTTGTAAAGTAGATATCATAGACCTCATATCAGGATAATAGTGTTCTACTAAATTTTTTATATCTCCTCCAATATTTTCAGCATCGCAAATATAATCTATATATTTATATACTGCGTCTATATTTGGATTTTGAAAATTTATTTTCACACATCTACTCTGAATAGGTTCAGTTATTTTAGATATATCATTACAGCTAAAGATAAAGAAACAATTATCGGAATATGTTTCCATTAAGTTTCTTAAACTATCTTGAGCTTGCTTAGTAAGTCCATCCGCTTCATCCATAAATATACATTTCTTTTTACCATTACTACTTAAAGACCTAGCATAAGTACTTATTTGTTCTCGTATAGTATCAATACCCCTTTCGTCACTACTATTTATTTTCTTAAAATCACAACCTAATTCATTTATTATTACTTTAGCACAACTCGTTTTTCCAGTACCTGGACTTGCACTATAAAATATAAAAGATGGGATTAAATCTGGAGTTTTTAAATATTTTTGTATCTCATCTTTATTATTTAATATTAATTTATCAAAAGTATCAGGTCTGAATCTTTCTATCCATATTAGTTCTTTCATAGCTCTCCTTCTAATCCCAACTATTTGGGTCTGTTTGTCTATCATATTCAGTATCTATTTTTTCTTTAAACGCATAAACGTCACAATCATAATAGTTAGTAGAACCATCTTCGTAAATTCCCATCGTTTGCCCTCTCATCCACTCTAAAAAAATATTCCAATTATTATAACCAATAATTTTTTTTACTTCTTGTTCTTTCATATTACTCCATTTTTAAAGTAGCTAGAATGTATTCAAATACATAATCATCTCCCTCTGTAGATACATAAACTGGACAATCTTCTTTAGCGGACATTGTAACATTATCTCCAATTGTAGAAAGTAAATGTATTAAATATTCGCTTACTTTAACTTTAAATGGAGATATTGTTTCTTGTATATCAAAAGAAGTAGATAATTTATTATCTGATAAATTTAATTTTAAAGTAATGGTGTTGTCTTTTCCTTCAAGATACACTACTTTAGAACTCATAGAGTTAGAGTAGTTTATTATTTGTTTTATTTGTTCTCTATCTAAAGTAAATATATTATCAGATATTCCTTCTTTAACCATATCAAAAGTCTTACCTTCTCTTAAACTCATAATATACTTGGGGTCACGTAGGATAGCAGATATTTTTAATTTCTCTGTATCTGAAGATAATTCTAGTTTATTTGTTTTTTTATCCATTAGTATATTATTTGAATTAAATGTACTAATAAATCCTCTCAGTAGTTTTAAATCATCTATTCCCAATTCTCCAATATCTTTTATATCAGTACCAGTTAAAGAACCTCGTATAATTATTACATTAGATTCTGGTACTGCTATTGGTACTTCTATTTTTCCTTCACTAGTTTTAACTAATATTGTTTTACATTCCAAATCTCCCTTGATTCTTAACAAATCAATAAACTTTAACAAACTAACTTTAGATACTTTCATATTATCTCCTTTATTTAAAAGCTATTATCTATTAGCTTTTAATATATTATATTATATATTATATTATAGTAAATATATATATTAACCATATATATACATTATACTGCTACAAGCTGTTGGCTTTAAATAGACCTCAAAAACCCCACAACAAATATATACCGAAAATTCAACTTTTGTAAACCCCCTTACAAAAAATAATTTAAAATTCATTCAATATTTTATCTTTATTTTCTTTCATTCTAGCTATAATTTTATTATATACACTACAAGCTCTGCTTCTACTAATGTTAAGCTTTTCACTTATTTCTTTAAATGTTAAGTTGTCCAAAACTCGCATACAAACTATTTCAAATTGATTATCGCTATTAGAATATGTTTTTAATATATTTTCAATTGAATCTTTACTTGCACTATCAAATAAAATATCTCTTTCTCCTTTCTCTTTCATACTTTCTTCTATATCTTTCTTATTCAATATTATTCCTTTTTTATATCTGTTACTTTTTTTCATATTTTCAAAGTCATACTCCTCTTCCCTATCATCAATTTCTTTAGTCTCCCAATCTAAATCTTCAAGCTCATCTTCCTTATCAATAGCATAAAAAGATTTTTTTGCATTATCTCTTAGTATATTATGTAAAGTATTTATTACTAATCCCTTTACATATTTAAGAAAATATACCTCCTTTGTTTCTCCTTCTTTGTTTACAAATTTAACACCCTTGTACTTATTTTCGTAAGGTTTTACTGCTTTCCAAATAGCCAATAATATTTCTTGACTTACATCATTCCAATCCATAGGTATCTGTTTAAATTCATTTCTTCTTTTAAGGTAGTATGGATATGCTATTTTAGAGCCGTACTTAAAAGCCCCAGCGTATTTTTTATATAATTTATCATTTTCATTCATATTGTATCTCCCTTAACTCTTGTATGAGTTTTTCTCCGATGCTAGTTATTCTCCTTCCTCTGCTAGTTCTCGATATTACCCCATTACTTAACAAATATGGTTCTATTTCATATAGATAGTTATATTGAGCAATTCCTAGATATGAAGATATACTTTGCAACCCTACTGGACATTCATTTATCTTCATATATTCCAATAATTTTAAATCTCTTTTAGTATAACCATACTTAATTATATTATAATTTTTTAATATCTTACCAATATTATTATTTGCGTAAATGGTTGCCTCCAATAGCCTTATACCAGTTCTTGGAGTACCTCTGCAATTTTCTGATATTATTTTATATATCTTGTTATCCATATTATCTTTTTTAAACATTCTTCTTCTATATTGATTTAACAAAATATATAAGTCATTCAAATTATAATTTTCTAGCTCAAGTATAAGTTTAAACCTATCATAAAATGGTTTTTTTGTTTTTATAATCTCTCCCAACTCCGTAGTCGCAGCCATAAGAGTAAACGGTTGTATATTTTCACCTCTATACTTAAAATCCTCCATTATACTATATAATTTTTCTGCATTATCCCTACTTATAGAATGTATTTCATCTAGAAATAAGATGCCTCCTTCACATCTTTCTATGTATTTTTTCATTTCGTTAAAATCAGATATATCACTAGTTATAGTTTCAACAAACTTTACTTTTAGACTATTTGCTATTATTTTAGCAAGAGTAGTTTTCCCCATACCTGCTTGTCCATGTATTAAAGTATGTGGGAATACAGTATCTCTTATTCTAGTGCCAATTATATAGTCATCTAATATATCTTTTACTCTTTCTTGTCCTACATATTCTTTAAATGTTTTAGGTCTAAATATTGTATTGCATTTTATTTCCTCCTTTTTTATTTCAATATTGCTATCACCATTTGGATAGTAAATAATATATTTAAAATTTTTGTATTTTATATTTTCCATTGGCTTTTCTTCTTTTTATTTTATAATTCTGCTTCAAAATAACAAAAACAGTTATCTTCTAAACATTTTAAAATCTTTTTCCCTAATTCTAAATCTGCGTATTCTGATAATAAATAATTAATTTTGTTTTCTGGTATTCCTGCTTCAACTAACATTTCATTAGTATATCCATTATTATTTCCAAAAAATTTATTTAGTGTTCTTAAATAACCTCCTAAATTGTTTTCAATAATTTCTATTTCTTCTCTTACCTTATTTATTTTTGTATCACTTACATAATATGGTATTGAAGTACATTCTTGAGCTTCAGCTCCAAATCTTTCACCCGCATCGCTATTTTGAATTCCAACCCAAAATTTTCCGCTAATATCTCCACTATAATATTTTCCCATCCTTACACCTCCAGTTTATAATTTAATTATTTTTCCTTGTTTCTATACTCTTTTTCTTTTTCTCTAAAATATTTTGCGTATTTTATTCTTCTATGTTTTACTAATCTTGGAGCTGAATTTATCTCTAATACATAATATTTATTATCTTTTCCTAGCATTAAATCCACAGCTCCGAAGTCGTATTTTAATGCTTTTATCGCCTTAACTGCTAATTCTTTTATTTCAGTAAGTCCTTCTGATTCAATAGTTTCTAAAGTCCAACCTCTTTCTTTACTCCAAACGTGAGGGTGTATATTTATATTATTTTCAATAGCTTTTTTAGAGTGTTTTTTTTCACAAACTTCAATAGCTACATCTCCCAATACGTGAACTCGATATTCTTTTTCTTTTGGAATATATTTAACTATGAAATCTCTATTTTTTATTCTTTCAATTCTTTTTTTCATAGAAAATCTTGTCTTTAAAAATATTATATCACTACCTCTTGAATGTTTTTTCTTTCTAGCCATTAATGGAAAAGTTATTTTTTTAAAATATCTATGATTCATATCATTGTTAATTGTCCATATTTTTGGTACTGGAATGTTATTTTCTCTTAAAACTTCTAATTGTTCTATTTTATTAGCACTCAATTTTTTATTTAGATTTGCTATAATATTTTTTCTTCCATAATTTATAACAAAAGTTTTATCATCTACAACTAACTCGTAGCCAGCAGTTGTATTTTTTAAATGTTTTGCTAACTTTATAGGAGTTTCAGATTTTTTGGTTCCAGCTATAAATATTTTCATTTTTACACCAATTCCTTTAATAAAGAATTAAAATATAAATGTTTTTTACCTTTATTCATTCTTTCTATTAAATGAGAAAGATTTTTGCTAGTAACAAAAATATTCTTTAAATTTTTTTTGTCTATTTTTTCAATATGTTCTAATCTAAATCCCTCATCTATACCATCTGACCACTTATTTGA
>Ga0265297_10004269_pt1 | contig 23708 bp, 52 predicted proteins | sample Munlanlwell13791_FD_192502 | JGI IMG/M metagenome (GOLD analysis project Ga0265297, IMG submission 192502) | Leachate microbial communities from a municipal landfill in Southern Ontario, Canada - Leachate well 137-91 | ecosystem: Engineered > Solid waste > Landfill > Unclassified | place... | reverse complement strand
TCTATGAGGAAATCGCCAAGAAGACCGGAGGTTTCTATCTGACGCTCGAACAGTTTTCCTCTGTCACTGACCTGATTCTTGCGTGCTGCTTCAAGCAGGAGGGCATCGAGAAGGTTGAAGGATTCGCAGAGGAACTGAAGAAGGGTGGTCGTATGACGAGGCATATGTCTGGCGTTATCGCGACTCTGACCGGTAAGAAGCCGGTCGTGGTGGCGTCGTCCGCTACTGGGTTGTCGCCCGTTCCCGCCGGTCGGTTTCAGGTGTTGGAAGTGGACGTGGAATCCCCCATCAATGAATTTGTGCGTGCGCAAGGCGCGTCGTTCAAGAAGGGTCGTGGGTTCTATGAACTGACCAAGGCGGAAAAAATTCAGGGGTACAAGGAAATCGTCCTCGTCGACAAGGTTTCCGGCGACATCTTCAATGGTGTCGAGGTTCGGACCATCCTTGGTCTGCCGCCGCAATCTGGCAAGAATGATTGTGAACGCGAAGACGTCAAGCTTCGTCCAGTCGACTTGGAAAACTGGTATGTTTTTGTCCAGTCGACATCGGCGAATCGCAAATTGGTTGCAAACACGCGTTTGCTCTACGAGGTCGATGATTGGGAAAAAGAAGGTGTTCTCGCGTAGTTTTCCGCTGTTGCATATTTCTTTATATGGGCACGTTTGACGACGTGCCCATGTTTTTTTGGAGAAGAGAAGTAAATGGTTTTATTGCTTTTTGAGGAGAAAGTTCAATGAAGTACGAGAGAATGAGAAAGAGGATGTCTCGGATTTTGGAAGCTTATCCGGAATCCGGAATGGTGTCCCCAGAAGACCTTGAGGAAATTATTGGGGAGCTTCGCGATTTTATTGATGATCTTGAGAGTGAGATTGATGTCTCGACTGACACGGAAGAAGATGACGATTTGGAAGAAGAATACTATTAACAAAGATGAACAAAATCGGAGTCGCTTTGTCATTGTTTGGTGGTTCTGAGTATTCTGTTTCGATGTCACATGAAGGCTTTCGTGTTCGCGGCTATATCGTGACTGGTCCGGCTTCATCCAAGGAAATAATTTCTGCCCCTTGTGTTGGATTGATGGTTGAATGACTTTGCAATAGTTTTTAACCATTCGTATAATTATCTAAGGCATTCCGTTTTGGAAGGGGTGTGTTGTGAACGCTGACATTTGCAGAATGTGTAGAGAGCGTTATAATGTATCGTGGGGTGATTCTTCCGGGAGTATCATAAAGTGTCCGAGGTTGGACAGTAAAGGAAACACTTGCGGGGAGCGGCTATGGGTTTTTGGGGAAAAATCTTTTCGTTTTTTAATCCCACCACATTGGTGCCTATTTCCGGTGGAACAAATGATTTGTGTCGATGTGGGTGAGAGTCAGACGAAGGGTTGTCACGAGAAATAGTCATAGAATTTCAGGACATAACCGATATCCATTTGAAATACTGCAATAGTATTTGCAGGTTTTGTATTGGTGAGCATGTGTTTTGTGAACAGTATAGTGTTTTTGGTGGCGGGAGTGAGATGGATATTCCGAAGGGCGAACAGACAGGAAAGTGTAAACGTTGCGGACGGTGTTGCTTTTATAAAGCAATGTCGTCCGTTGGCCCTGTATTTACGGATAAACCGTGTCCATACCTATGTCGTTCAACTATGTTATGTACTGTGTTTGAAAACCGTTTCTCATCACTCGTCGGGTGCCTGACAACTGAACAGGCGATAAAGATGCGTGCCTTGCCGAGTGATTGCCCGTATGTTGCGGATGTTCCCGGTTACGTTGGTCCGCTTTCTTTGGAAGAGTTTCAGGAGAGAATGAAGTTGTTGGATTGAAGGCGTATTTAAAGGCGGTATTTGTGGAGAAGCAAGATGTTCGATGGAAAACTGCAAAGCATCCTTGATGCTCTTGACGCGTTCGTTTATGAGGTTGATCTAGATGGAAAATTGATATCTATCAGCGATAGGGTGTTTGAATCATTCGGGTATCGTCCTGATGAAGTGGTTGGGCATACATTTTTTGAGTATATGACGGATGATGAAGCTAAACATGCCAAAAAAGTTTTTTCGCAACACATAGCCAAACAGGAACCAATGCGTTTGGTTGATTTTGTGTTTCTTACAAAAAGCGGAGAAGAGCGGGTCTTGGCTGTTTCGGCACGTCCGTTATTTGATGATGATGGTGTTCTTGCTGGCTATTTGGGAATCGGAAACGACATCACGGAGCGTCGTCAACTTGAAGACAGGTTACGCCATTCCGAAAAAATGGACTCGCTTGGTCGTCTCGCCGGTGGCATTGCACACGATTTCAACAATCAACTTGCGAGTATTATTGGGTTTGCGGAAATGATCGCTGAAAATGCCCCAGCACCGTACGCTGATTATGCGTCACGTATTGTTGCCGCCGGGACGAACAGCGCGGTGCTTATAAAACAACTGCTTGCGTTTGCGCGGAAAGGGACGTTGAAGTGTGTTTCTTTTGATCTGCACCATTCGATTCGCAACGTTATAGCCATGATAAGTCGGATTTTTGACAAACGTATTAAATTTGTGCTTGATTTGTGTGTTGAGGCGGTTGCTGTTAACGGCGATCCGGCATACATAGAGAATGCGCTCTTGAATATCCTGCTTAACTCAAGGGATGCAATGCCAGAAGGCGGTTCTGTTGTTGTAAGAACCTCTGTGAAGGAAGGTTTTGTGGGTTTGGAAATCGAAGACAACGGGTGTGGTATGTCTCAGGATGTGCTTGAGCATATGTTCGAACCGTTTTTTACAACAAAGGGCGAAAGCGGGAATGGTTTGGGAATGCCAGCGGTATATGGTGCGATAAAGATGCACAATGGTCATATAGACATTGAAAGTCAGGTCGGACGCGGAACGAAAGTAAAAATTGAAATCCCCGTGCTTGAATCCAATTCGTGTTTGCCGAATGTTTTGCGAGACATGGTTATTCGTGCATCCCATTCTTACAAGTTGCTGGTGGTTGATGATGATGAGTATATTCGATCCATGTTGTCGGATATTCTTCCAGCGTTGGGGTACTCTGCAAGGTTTGAAAAGGGTGCCTTGGAGGCTATTCGAACGTATAAAGCGTATTGGCAGGATATAGATGCTGTTGTTTTGGATGTGATGCTTCCCGATGGTTCGGGGGTTCAGGTTTATAATGAATTGCGTGCTATTAACCCGGACGTAAAGGTGATTGTGATGTCTGGTTATTCCTGTTCGCATCTAGATGAGCGTTTAATAGCTGAAGCGAGTGCGGTAGTTGGTAAGCCGTTTACTATATCTGAAATATCTCAAGTATTAAATCGTTGCCTTGATAAATGAGAGGGAGGTGGTAGGTGTCGACTAAGATTTTCAATGGAATCCGTTTTGTTCCGAAGGATATTGCTGGCGTCCAAAAGGTTCTGTTTGGTTTGCAAGATCAAGCGGAAAAAATCATCTACGATGTGATTTTGAGTATTTGCTCCGGAATGATTTGTCGGGCGTTGGACTTTGGGACGGATGAGGTAGCGAAGACATTTGAGGTTGAGAAAATCAAAGAGGATGGCATTCTTTCTATATGGGCGCGTCGTCAGCTCGTAGACTTACTCCACAAGGCAGAAGAAAGTAAAGAGAAAAACTCCATCGACTTCTCGTGCCGCGTGACGGTTTTCCCACTTCGCGACCAAGTGCTTGGGATATACTTCTGCGAATGCCGGGAGTTGTCTGCTATGTTTTTGAATAATCCGAAGATTGAGGATTTCCATTACCAGAACTGCACAGACCGTCCTGAAGACGTGAGTGCGAAAGACTGGCGGCAGCGCGAAAGGTTGTGGGACAAGGCGTTGTGTCGTGGTGGTCTTGGTGTTCCGGCTCTTTCCGGTTTCACGATGGATATTTCGCCGGTTCATTGGTGTGGAACTCCGTATATGTTCGACGTGAAAGAGTTGGTACGTGCGCAAGCGCCGTTTGCTGAGCGTGTTAAGAACATTGCGCGGGAGTGTGTTCAGGCTGAGTGGGAAAAGGGGAAAGACCTCTCTGACCGCAAAGCATGGTTTGATTGGCTTGATTATCGGCGTTCTCCCGAATTTGCGGAATCCGTGAAGAAAACATCAAAGTCTGTGCGTGCTGGTTTGAAACGGCGGTATAGTATTAAAGACTTTGAAAGAAAGGGTCCGTGTTATAGCAAAAAGTTTCTTTTATAAGGTGTGCTTCCGGTATGACGGATGTTGGTTTGAATAACAAAAGAAGTAGGTTTTCACCATAGTCCTTCAAGTTCGGAGACCTTGGATGATTTTCACAGTCGGACTAAAAGAGAATTACGATCAATATATTGATTCCGAACCAAAGCCCAGCAAGGCAGCCGGTGGGTCGGTTTGGCGTTATTATGGCGAAGCGCGTCGTTATCTTGATGCAACTAGCCAGAGTGAATTCGACGTGTACGCTGTAGACGCGGATTGGAATGTCGATGTCGAGTCTGACCCCGATGCGCCGTCCTGTGATGCCGTTGATTACCCACCGTGGTGTCGTCTCAAGTGTGACGCCGGATTGTTGAGGGTGAGGCGTTAGATGAACGAGGACGTCAAGAGAATCCTGAATGGTTTTCCAAAGGCTGGCGAAGCGTGGCAGTTCTGTAAAGAGAATGGCATCATTGCTGATGTTGAAAAGCGGTGGGAAGATGGCGTTCCGCACCACCCAGAAGCCGAGACAATCTTCGACCTGATTCAAGTCTCCGACTATGTTTTTGGCGGGGACTATTTTTGTTGGAAAGTTGGCGGTGACGGGGACAACGGTGAGACGTTGATGTTTGCCCTGTCTGTTTTGTTGGAAATGAGGGATAAGGGTTATCCCATCGAAAGTCTGAAATGAGGAATATCTGATGGATATGAATGAGTATCAGAAGGCGGCGCGTGCGACGGCTATTTATCCTGCTCAGGGCAGCAATTATGTGTATCCGGCTCTTGGTCTGTGTGGGGAGTCCGGCGAGGTGGCTGAGAAGGTCAAGAAGCTGATTCGTGACAAGGGTGGTATTGTTGACGATGAGTTCGTTGCAAACGTCAAGAAAGAGCTTGGTGACGTATTGTGGTACATTGCAAATCTCGCTGCGGAGCTTCGCTTGGACATGGGTGACATTGCGGCTGCAAACATCGAGAAACTGCAATCGCGCAAAGACCGTGGTGTTCTTCAGGGTAGTGGGGACAACCGTTAATCATGTCAGAAAGCAAAGAACCGGAAGAAACAGAAGACCCGTTCGAAGAAATTGTGTTTGTCCTTTCGGATTACGTTCACCAAATGTGGTCCCGGTGGATGAGTCATATGTTTTCAAAGTCCACTTTGAACCCGGACGGAACCGTGACCATTCCGAAGGACTTGGTCATTCGGTGGCAGCGTCAGATGTTAACGGACTTTGTTGACCTTCCTGATGAAGAGATGGAGTCTGACATCGTTGAAGCCGAGACGATGCTTGATATCGTTTTGGAGGGGTTGGAGGGGTTTCCGGATGAGTGATGTGCTGTGTCCGTTTTGCGGTGCCGAGGGGCACTTGATTATCAACGAGAACGCCGAGTTTTAGAACGCAGATGGCTCGGTGAGTCCGTTGTTTGGATTGTTGGGAGTCCAAAGTGTTGAATCGTAGTTTGCATGCAGTGTCAGTCCAGAGTAAACCCATGTTTCTCAAAGGCTATTTTCGATAGTCACTGGGTTGAAGGGAATTGTGCGTGCCCGCATAACCCAAGAATGAAATCTAACAAAGCGAGAGAGTATATAATGATAGATGTGACGGGGGACATCCCGTCGTTTTGTGTATTCGCGGTAGAGTCTGTTGTGTTTGGTGACTCCGGTGTTATTTCTTTTGTGGAGAGAGAACATGAAGATTGTAGAGCCGTCGGTTGAGCTGATATTGTGATGACAGCCAATGCTCGTGAGTGGCGTCATTTCCTTCGTCTGCGTCTCGCCCCGACTGCCCATCCGCAGATTCTTCAGGTTGCCCGTATAATCAGGGGTCGCTTGATTGAATGGGCTGCGCCTCTTTTTGATGATATCGGAGAAGACGGATGTCTGAATGTTGCGGACTGATTGGGGATCAGTATGGTCCGATTGAGTACGGGAGATATGATGGGAATTAGTTCAAAGTTCATTTGTGGCGATTGCTTGGATGTCATGTCGTCTATGCCTGAGAATAGCGTTGATTTGATTGTGACATCGCCGCCGTACGCGAACAGCAGGAAGGATGTCTATGGCGGTGTTGCGCCGGAGTTGTTTGTGGAATGGATGTTGCCGCGTGCCGAGCAGATGTTAAGGGTGTTGAAGCCGGATGGTACTTTCGTTCTAAATATCAAAGAGAAGGCTGTCAACGGCGAACGACACACTTATGTCTTGGAGTTGATAATCGCCATGCGTAAGCTTGGGTGGCGTTGGACGGAAGAGTTCATTTGGCATAAGAAAAACTGTTTTCCGGGTAAGTGGCCGACCCGTTTCCGTGATGCGTGGGAGCGTTGCCTTCAATTCAACAAGTCGTCAAAGTTTCATATGGACCAAGACGCCGTGAAGGTGCCTATTGGTGATTGGTCAAAGTCGCGGTTGCAATCACTCGGGACGAATGACACTAAACGACACAACTCAAAAGTTCAGTCGGGGTTTGGGAAGAAGGTCGCGAATTGGGTTGGGAAAGAGACGGTCTACCCGACCAACGTTCTGCATATGGCGACCGAGTGCGGGAACAAAAAGCACTGTGCGACGTTCCCGGTTGATTTGCCGCTGTGGTTTATCAAGCTGTTTTCACGCCCAGAGGGTGTTGTTCTTGACCCGTTTTCCGGTTCGGGGACTACAGGTGTTGCGGCGAAGATGATGGGGCGCAGTTATATCGGAATCGACACCATGAATGACTACTGCGTTTTGGGTCGCAAACGTTGGCTTGAAACGTATGTTTTAAAGTAGGAGGCTGTGATGTCCGTCGCTGTCGTGAGTGGCTCCTCGTTGCTGGTTAACGGTGTCTCCTGTTGGTCAGCCGAACGGGTTCTTGGCAAGTGTGTTCGGTGTTCACACCTGTTGTCCTGCAAGCGTGCCGAGGCGAAAATTGGTCGTTTGGAGATGAAAAAGATGCGGTTGGAAAAAATGAAGCTCCAAATTTCTCAATTGTCGTCTGAAATAGAGAGGCTCGAATCGGAGATAGCGGCGGGGGTAGATGGAACAGAAAAAAGTTCGGAGTGTGGATGATATTCTGAACGGCTCTTGGGATGAACCGAAAGAGCCTGTGCCCGTTGTGTTGTGTGTTGATGTTTGTCGTCGTTGTCGTAAGAGAAGACGTGGTTGCGTGACATTACCGAACGGAAAGGTATTTTGTCCGCTTCTTCATCGTTGGGTTAAAAGTGGGGATGTCGCGCCGAACGATTGTTACCTTCTCACAGAGCATGTGATTCTTGGTGGCAGGAATGCTGAATAAAAACATATGCAAAAGCTGTTTTGTTGTGTTTGGCTCACCGAAGAATGCGTTTGGTCGTGATGATGAATTGTTGTGGGGAGAGGGGTTTGTTTTCTGTCCGTTTTGCAGGCGTTCCCACGTAGACAGAGACCCGTCGGATTATTGCCCTTATCGTATGGAACATATTGTTTTAAGCGAATCAGAATAATTTTTGAGACTTTCCGTTTACTCTGGTTCGTTTTGTGTGTATAGTGAATTATAAGTGGTTGGTGCGAGGGCGAAAGCCAAGCGTCAATCCGGCAACACCCTAAAAAACGTCCGATGCAATGATGCAACGGCGAAAGGGAGATAGACAAATGAATAGGAAGTACCCCAAGACGGACGTAGGCGTCCTCGTCGGCCGGTTTCAGGTCGATGCCCTCCACGAAGCCCATGACAAGTTGATTCGCAGTGTATTGGAAGAGCACGAGAAGGTTATCGTGTTTCTTGGGCTTTCTCCGTGTCGTGTGACGCGGAACAATCCACTCGATTTTGAGTGTCGGAAGCAGATGTTGCTCGCGCAATATCCCGATATCAATGTCCTATACATCAAGGACACTGTGTCGGACGAGTTGTGGAGCAAGACTCTGGATTCTAATATCTCCGACCTTGTTGGCCCGACGTCCACTGTGATGTTGTATGGCGGGCGCGAGTCGTTTATTGCCCACTACACCGGGAAGTACAAAACATGTGAGTTAGAACAGGAGTCGTATATTTCTGGAAGTGAGGTTCGACAGAAGATTGGAATCAAGGCGAAGTCGTGCCCGGAGTTTCGTGCCGGTGTGATTTGGGCGGCGTACAATCAATATCCAAAAGCCATTCCGACCGTTGATATTGCCGTATGGGACGACAAGCGTGAGCGTCTGTTGTTTGCACGCAAGCCTGACGAGTCACTGTATCGCTTTATTGGTGGTTTTGCGCAGGCGGGTCCGTACGAAACCGAAGCCCGGCGTGAGGTTTCCGAAGAAGCCCACATTGAAATCAGTGACCCGCAGTATGTTGGCAGTGCGGTGATTGATGACTGGCGTTATCGGCGTGAGGTTGACAAAATTGTGACTTTGCTTTTTGAGTGTGTTCATGTTTTTGGTCGTCCGACTCCAGATGACGATATCGGCGAGCTTCGTTGGTTTGATGTTGCAACAATCAAAGAGACCGACTTGGTTGCCGAACACCGTCCACTCTTGAGTCTTCTTCTGGAAAAGTCAAGGTTGAAAGGTGGTGTGAAGTGAGTGCGTGTATCCATGTTGGCGTGGCGGCGTTTGTGCTGCGTGACGGAAAGTTTCTCGTTGGCTGCCGGAAGAACACTCAGGTTGGTGACGGTTGGTTTGGGTTGCCCGGCGGTCACGTTGAGCTGATGGAAACCCTTGGTCAGTCAGCGATGCGCGAGGTTGAAGAGGAAACCGGCATTGTTGTTTGTGAGCGTGCCGGTGGTGATGTTCGTGTGGTGACCACGGAAACGGAGTTGTTTCCGGAACAGGGTTTGCATTACGTGACGTCGTTTGTCGTGCTTCATTGCCCGAGTGGCGTTGAGCCGGTGAACACAGAACCGGACAAGTGTGCGGGGTGGCAATGGGTTGATGTTTTGAGTGACCCGCCGGAGCCGTGTTTCCCGACGCTTCATGCCGGTTTGAAAGCACTCCGTATGGTGATTGGAGTTCAGAAGCGAAGGGAACAGCGGTTAAACAACTAGCGGTTCCGTGTCGATTTGTATATTTTTGGACACGAATAACTACGAGAGTTTCATTCGTGGTGCGATATGTCTTTATGTCGTAACAAAGTTTGACATTGAGCACGTGATGAAAAACTTGTGACCTTTAACGGCTAGATGCGTTGATGCAAAAGCCAAAGGAGAAAAAACGTGAAGAATATTATCACTCTGACCGATAGCTATAAGTTCGGGCACCACAATATGTACCCGGATGGAACCGAAACCGTTTACAGTTACCTTGAAGCCCGGAACGGGGCAAAGTACAGCTATACGGTTTTCTTTGGGTTGCAGTATCTTCTGAAGGAATACCTTGTTGGGCAGGTTGTGACCCGTGAAAAGATTGACCATGCCGCCGCGCTCGCCGCGAAGCACTTTGGCAACCCGAACATTTTCAATCGGGCGATGTGGGAACACATCCTTGCGAAGCATGACGGGCGGCTGCCGGTTCGTATCCGGGCGGTTCCGGAAGGAACACCGGTTCCGAACAGTAATGTGTTGATGGTTGTTGAAAACACAGACCCTGCGTGCTTCGCCCTGACGAACCACTTGGAAACACTGCTCACGCATGTATGGCACCCGTGTACGGTTGCCACGCTGAGCCGTAAGGTGAAGGAACAGGTCAAGCATTTCCTCGAAGAGACATCAATGAGCCTCGACGGGCTGCCGTTTATGCTGCACGACTTTGGGTTCCGTGGTGTCAGCAGTGTCGAGAGTGCCGGTCTTGGTGGTGCCGGACACCTCGTCAACTTCATGGGGACGGACACTGTTCGTGCGATTGAGGTTGCTATGGAATACTATGGCGCGGATGTGTGTGCGTATAGTGTTCCCGCGACGGAGCACAGTGTTATGACCAGTTTTGGGCCCGATGGTGAGGAGAAGATTTTCGAGCGTTTGCTTGAAAAGTACCCGAAGGGGATTCTGAGTGTGGTCAGTGACAGTTATGACATTTTCCGCGCCTGTGCCGACATTATCGGTACGAAGCTTCGCGACAAGATTCTGGCGCGTGACGGTGTGTTTGTTGTTCGTCCGGATAGCGGCGACCCGGTGGCGGTTGTCCTGAAGATTCTGGAAATCCTTGGTGACAAGTTCGGAACCACCACGAACGAGAAGGGGTTCAAGGAGCTTCCGCCGAAGCTGCGTATTCTGTGGGGTGATGGTCTTGACCATGACGCTATCTATGATATTCTGTTTGCCATGAGTAATGCCGGTTGGGCTGCGAGCAATATGGCATGTCTCGGGATGGGCGGCGGGCTGTTGCAGAAGGTGAATCGCGACACACAGCGGTTTGCGTTCAAGTGCAGTGCGCAGTTTCGCGATGGTCAGTGGCAGGACATCTTCAAGGAACCCGTTGACAAGACGAAGTGCAGCAAACGTGGTCGTCTCGCCTTATGTCGTATTGAGGGGGCGCATGGAAGCGTTCTGCGCACTGTGCCGGAAGCGAAGACTGGTGGTGCGGACATTCTCCAGACGGTGTTCGAGGATGGCGAGTTGAAGCGCGAATACACGTTTGATGAGGTCCGTCGCAACGCCGCGCTGTAGTCGAAGGACGCTATGGTCGCGTGGATTGAAACAACTATTAGCGAAAACGGAGTCCCGAACCTATAACACGGAGTGAAATCATGAGCCACAGAAGTTTGTTTATCATATCTGTTCTTTTTGTCTTGTCGACCGTATGTCATGTTTTTGTGGCACCACATATATTTTGAATATTCGCGTATGGGAAGACGTGGTGATTTCCAAACGAATCCGGTTGTTGGCGGGTGTTGTCGGCTGAGTTGATTCGTTTTTAAAACGGGAAGTTTTGTTATGACTCCCTCCGTTCCTTAACGTCGGGGTTGATTCCGGAGATGACGAACGCTTGGAGGAAATTCTTGGTTTCCGTGCGGTTGCGTCGTGGGAGATATAGTTTCCAATTGAAAATCCTCGTGTATAATAATCAAAATGGAGGGTTTTCTTATGTCGTGTGAACATCGTTGGAATGGGTGCGTGTGCACCGAATGTGGAGAGATGAGAAATGAGGGGCATGTGGTTGGTGGCGGAGATGTTCCGTGTGCCTGTAAAACATGCAACCGTCTCTTTCATGATTTTGTTTTGGTGGACGAACGTTGGGTGTGTTCGAAGTGTGGCGTCCCGATGGTGGAGGATTGAGATGACCGAGCAAGAAAACAAGAAAATTCTGGATTCTTTCAATGCGGCTATTCAGGCGACTCGTGAGTTGTCTGAACGGCTGTTGTCCGCGAGTTGTGGCGTCCCGAAGGCGAGTATGAACGTTGCGACGGCAATCCGATGTCTGGAACAGGCGGTGAACCAACACAAGTCACTGGCGGTTGTTGAACCGGATGTGAAAGCAGAGCCTGTTGCCAAAATTGTCGAGCCTGTGTTTACTGAGGTTCCCGAGGAGAGTAAGGGGAAGAAGACCAAAAAGGGACCATTTGCAGACTTGGAAAGAAAGCAAGATGACGGAGCAAACGAAGGCTCAGCAACCTGAGAAGTGTCCTAGTTGTGGTGCGTCGACTAGGTTCAAACATATGCACAGTGAGGCGCATGGTTTGGCGGGGACGCATATGTCCGGCAGTGAGCGGTATGAGTGTGAGGTTTGTGGTTGTTCTGTTTTCAAAACTGAAGGCGAGCCGGACTGGACGAATAGTGGAAAGTTCTACAATTTCGATACGAAAACAATTTCCCATCAGGTGAAAAAAGATGGTATCGGAGCAGCCTTTGAAGTGTATGATGTTGAAGTGGCTGTTGTTGCCGATGTCAATTCTTTTGGATACTGAAGGGGTCTGTTATGCTGGTAGGTTTGACGGGTCCGGCGTATGCCGGAAAGTCGGCTGTTGCGAATGCGTTGAATGAGCGGTTGGGTGGTGGTCACATGATTCAGCCGTTCGCGAAGCCGCTGAAAGACATGGCGAGGATGTTTGGTTGGGACGGAAAAAAGGACGACAAGGGTCGGCGGTTTCTCCAGTTTTTGGGGACAGAAATCGGTCGGTGCTATAATAACGACTTTTGGGTAGACCAGTGGGCTGGTGCAATTGTCGCCGTGAATGGTTCGATTTGCAATGCTATTGCTGATGATGCCCGATTTGAAAACGAAGTCGGCATCATCCGCCGGGAAGGTGGTTTGCTGGTATGCGTTACGGCGTCTGAAGAAACGCGTAGTCGTCGTGCCGAAGTGAAGGGCGAAAAGCTTCCGCCCCCGCATCCGTCTGAAAACTGGCAGTCACTCAAAACAGATTTGACCGTATGGAATGAGGACTGTAGTTTGGGTAAGGTGGTTGACGAAATTATTCGTTGTGCGTCTGAAAGGGGTATCAAAATTGGGTGAGGATTCCTTTGAGCTGTTTGCCGTTCAAAGTGCAGACGGGAAGTGGTTCCGCAGAAAGGGCTATGGCGGATACGGTGAGACGTGGTGCGACGAGCGTCACAAGGCGCGTATCTATACAAAAATAGGTCAGGCGCGTGCGCAGGTGACCTATTTCGCCAATCATTTTCCGTCCTTTTCTGTGCCCCATGTTGTTCGGTTGGTTGTGTCTGCCGTTGAGGTTGTTGATGAGTCTGAGCGTGTCTCGAACGTCAAACGGAAGAAAGAAGTTTCTGACGCCAAACGCAAGGCAACCCATCATAAAGAGCTTCTTGAAAAGGCTATTCGTGATTCGCAAACAGCGAACGAAGAGTTGCGTCGTCTGACTTCCGAGACGTTCCCGCCGTTCCTTGTCCTTGGCTCCACGGATGGTGTTTCGGTGCGGCGTGAAACCGTATCGGGCATGGAGGCTGTATACTATCGTCCGGCGGGTGCGTGGCGTGCCAAAGTGACGATGTGCGATGAAGGTTTGATGGCGGAAGTTGAAATGCGTCCGGGGAAGTTTCCGGCGTTTCCGATTTCTGAAGAAGTATTTGCAAGCGGGAATAAGGGGTACGTATGATTGTCAAGGTCGGTGATACCGTTTGGGGTCGTGGTCGAAAAGAATCCGGTATTGCAACTGGCACGGTTCGACGTTGTCAGATGGACGGGTGCACCGGCGTGCGCATCGGTGTTCGTTGGTCTGATGGGAAGATAACGTGGCCATGCTCAAAGGGTATGGAGCAGGTTGGCGGCGCGTGGGAAGTTATGTGATGGGCAAGTCAGTTCTGAAAAAAGAAGTATGTAAGCGTTGTCTTGTACTCTCAAGGGTGCATTGGGGAGAACAAGACGACAAGAATTGGCGTTTTCGTCATGTGGTTGTTTGTCCAAACCATGATGACCCTTGGAAGTCTGGTGAAACGTCAAAAACATGTGAACAACCACCTGAGTGGTGTGGTTTTTCCGTTGAGCATGTTGTTTTGGAGAAAAGTGATGGATGTGCCGCTTTGTGAGGTTCCGAGTTGGGATGAATACTTCATGGGGATGTTGGCGCAGGTTGCGTCGCGATCCAAAGACCCGAATACGCACGTTGGTTGTGTTGTGGTTGGGCCTGACCGAGAAATTCGTACAACGGGCTACAATAGCTTTCCACGGGGTGTTGTGGAGTTTGTTCCCGAACGCCTCGAACGCCCGCTGAAGTACAAGTTCATCGAACACGCTGAGCGGAACGCAATTTACAACGCTGCACGTATCGGTGTTTCTCTGAAAGGGTGCACGATTTATCAGTCGTGGTATCCGTGTTCGGATTGTGCCCGTGGGATTATTGGTTCCGGCATTTCCTTTGTCGTTATTGATGATAATGATGATAATCCGTGGAAGAGCCCGGAAAGTAATGCACGGTGGCAAGAGGATATGGATGTTGCCCGGCAGATGTTGGCTGAAGCAGGTGTGGAGATTCGGAAATGGAGGCGTGGAAATGTCGGCTGTTGAAAGGTATATTGAACTCGACGAGAAGTGGGCTAAACTGAAGGCCGCCGGTAAGGGTGACACGCCGGAAGAGGAAGCCCTGATGTGTGAGATGGATAGGGCACGGTTTGCGTTTGTCGGGTCGGACGAGTGATTTCTCTCTCGGTGTGCAAGGTGTGCAACTCGTATTGCTCCGGTGTCCAGCACAAGTTGTTTCGCTGCGTGGGCGGCGGTTGTGTGTTGGTTCCAGAGGAACGTGTTTGGGGCTGCTTGTTGGTTAATCGGAATGGTGAGTTTGTTATGGATGCAAAGTCCGATGTACCAGATGGGTGTCCGTATTCTGTTGAGCATGTTGTTATTGATTCTTAGAAAGAGAAGCGATGACTACGACGTCAATGACTATGAAACGGATTGGTGATTTTGTGGTGTTGGTTGACGATTCGTGCGACATCAAGCGTCGGTTGTCCATTCATGTGAATCGGGTGATGGTTACTCTTGATAATGAGGAGGTGTGGTTGCATTTGGACAACATCGACCGTCGTCTGAATCCGGAGTCGCCCGACATGAAGCCCGAGGAGTTCTTTGACAAGATGGTTGAGGTTTTGTCCGGTGCTGACGCGGATTGATATTTGCTTGGCGTGTTTGGAGCAAGAACTGTCGACTGCCACGGAAAGCGTTGCGCCGATAGCTCAACGGGCTATGTCTGCGAAAGTAGGTAAAGGACGTTGTGCCTTTACCTTTTTTGATGAGTCTGAGATTTCTCCGAACGACGACGTGAATTGTGATTGTCGGTATGCCGTCGAATTAGCTGTTTTGTTTGGCGTTGGTGTTGGTAAAAAAACTCCTGATTTGTAATGGGTTTTTGGCTTTGAAAACAATATGGTAATAAGGTTGCCCATGTTGGGTTTTTTCTATTAGGAGAATTGTGATGAGCAAGACCCTGATGGCGGTTATTGGTGTTGTGGCGTGCCTTGGTATCGGATTTCTCGTGATTGCGGTGTTGTTTATTTCCTGCATGAACACTGAAGCCCGGCTGCGAAACGCCATCGTTGCAAAGCAGCGTGACAATACGTCCGAATTCGACAACATGTGGAAGAAAATCAGCCAGACGGCACAGGTGACGGATGCCCAAAAGGAAGCCCTGAAGGACATCTTTACGTCGCATGCCCAAGCTCGTACCGGTAACGGTGGTGGCGGTTCGGTTATGAAGTGGGTGCAGGAGTCGGTGCCGAATGTTGACCTGTCCACCATGAAGAACCTCCAGAATATCATCACCGGTTCCCGCGATTCGTGGACGATGCGCCAGAAGGAACTCATCGACCTGAAGCGTGAGCACGACAACCTGATTGACGTGTTTCCGTCCAGCGCCGTCTGTGCTATCCTTGGTCGTCAGAAAATCGACATTCAGGTTGTCACGTCCGGTCGCACTGAGCGTTCGTTCGAGACCGGTAAGGATGACGATGTCGACGTGTTCGGAAAGAAGCCGGAATAATGGGAACGCGAACGGTTTTCGCATATGTCTCGGATTGTCCGAGTGATGTTTCCGGAACAGAGATGTATGGGTATGTCATTTGTGATGATTGCGGGTTGGAGTTCCGTGGTCGTGATGTTCGCGGGGAAGGGGCTGTGTGTCTGCGTTGCGAGCTTGCGAAGGCTCTTGACGAGTTGCGTGTTCTTCGTGTCGAGAACGAAACGCTTCGTGAAAGGGGATAACCTGTGCACATCACAAGGACGTCAATTTACAACGTCTATGGTCTGACTGCGCAAGAGAAGTCTGTCATTTTCAATGCCCTGTCAGAATACGGCAAGCGGTTTGGTGCCGAAGAGCCGATTGGGGCGTTGGTGGCCGGGCTTGCCGCTAAGTTTTCCCTGACAGACGAAGCGGATGTCATGGGCAAGGATGAAGAGCTTTCAACCATTGAGAGCCTGAAGCCAAAGAAATGACACACTGAGCATATTATTCTGAATGGGGGCAAAAAGATGTGGATGTACTATCTTGTCGCCTGTATTCCGCCGGTTGTTGGCGCGGTGTTATGGGTCAAGACGCGTGAGGTGGTTTGGTGGGAGTGGCTCGGTTCCGCCGCCCTTGGGTTTGTTGTTGCGGGCGTTATCCACGCCCTTGTGATGTTTGGTATGACTGCGGATGTCGAAACGTGGTCGGGGAAAATCAGTTATGCCGTCCATTATCCGCGTTGGGTAGAGGAGTATACGAAGACCCACACCCGAACTGTTGGTTCCGGCAAGAATGCACGAACAGAAACCTATACCACGATAGAGCACCGAACCCATCCGGAGCGTTGGGTTGCGTTTCTTGGTTTTGGTTCCGCAGATGAGGAGCGGGAAATCTCCCCCGAGTTTTTCAGTGAGATTGTGAAAAACTTTGGCGGTCAAATTGATAAGGTTTCGGGTCGTCGTCCGGGATTCGATAGTGGTGACAGGAACGATTATCACGCGAAGAACCGCACTGGCTATGTCTACCCGGTAACCACGACAAAGATGTTCGAGAACCGTGTCAAGTGTGCCCCAAGCGTGTTTTCGTATGTTGCTGTGCCGGAAAACGCGCCTGTATACGATTGGCCGGAGAACGAAGATTGGCGTCATTCGAATCGTTTGCTTGGTGCGGCCAAAAAAGGTATCACCCTGCAAGCGTGGGACTGCATGAACACCCGCCTTGGGCCGTCCAAGAAGGTCAACGTTATCATGGTTGGCTTTGGTGAGCGGGATGCGTCAGTTGCACAACTTCAGGAAGCGAAGTGGGTTGGCGGGAAAAAGAACGACCTTGTTCTGTGTTATGGTGGTTCGAATGAAAAGCCGACATGGGCTGTCGTGTTTGGCTGGACGGAGCAGGAAATCGTTAAGAGGAATTTGGAAACCATCCTTCTTGAAAACCCCGTAAACAACTACCTGATTCCGAAAATTGAATCTGAGATTCGTGCGAACTATGTCATCAAGGACTGGAGCAAGTTTGACTATATCGACGTTACGCCGCCGTGGTGGGGTATAATTGTTTTGGTTGTCGTTATGGCGGCGTCTCAGGTCGGATTCATGGTTTGGGCGTTGCGGAACAAAGTATCTAAAGATGGTGTTTGTGGTTCGTTTAGGTCACGTGGATTGAGGTTTTTATGACAAGGTTGAAGAAAAAGAGTGTGTGTGAGAAGCGCTTCCAAACCTTATTGGCTATTGCCGATTGGTGTGTGAATGGTGAAACGGGTCTATCATCGGAGGCGCTCGCGGCACGGGCAGCCGGTGTGAAAACGCAAAACAACAATCACCCCCACGACCCGGCAGATTTTAACAGGTGCCTTCTCTTTCTCCATCGTATTCCAGAACCCGGTCGTGTGTTGGACGCGATGCGTTCGGTTTCCCCGGAGTGGGAAGCCCTTGTTGAACGGTGGCGGGAAATATCGACGGTGTTTGTTGCCGAGGTGGGTTGGAATTGGTGCGAAAAGCACGAGGCACCCGTCACATATGCGTTGATGGCGTCCATTCTGTCGAACGTTCGGAAATGATTGAGCCATTAGGCATATCCATGAATGAAGGTGCGTTGGAGGTGTTTGCAACAGACCCCAATCGAGCCAGTGCAATCCGGTCGAAGTGGAATAAATGTTCAAGTTTTTTCATTATCTAGCCGATTGTTTAATGGCTAGATAATGGAGGGGTATCTGATGGGTCTTTACGACATTGGTACGGTTTTCTGTCAAAATGTCGATGGCAAGCGCCATTTCTGGAAAATCACTGGTTCTGATATTCAAAACGGGAAGCCACACTATGATGTGGTGGCGTGTTCGAAGGGCGGAAGGGAATATCGAAGCAAAAACGGGTTTTGGAACATAGACCCACAGTTGTCCAATCCGGCTGATGACTCATTCACTCTTGTAACGACCGGCACAGTGCCCGTCAAAGCGTCGATTGACGCCGGGGTTGTGGTTGGTAAGAAGAAGCGTCGCCTGAATCACCTTCGCGCCGTCTTGGTGTCTGCAAAGGAAGAAATCGGACGCCTTATCAAAGAGTTGTCTGATTCCGAAAACTTCGCACAGTTCATCAAGACGTTATCGCTCGAAGAGCTTGAGTCGCTATACTGGGTGACATTCGAGCCGCGAAAACTGTCGGATATAAAGTTCGAGCTTGGCTTGCGCATGATATCCGAAAAGACCGGAGAGGATGAAGAGTGATGGACATGGCAACCCTGCGGAAGCTTATGGAAAACCTGACGCCGTCACAGCGTGAAGAAATTTTCGTTGACACCACCAAGCACATTTTTGAGTTGCGTCAGAAGCGTCTTGATGGTCATAAACTGTCAGACGAAGAGGAGATTGTTCTCAGTTCAATTGGGCCGCTGATTGACAAGCGGTTGCAGGAGTTTGGGGAAGAATGGCTTCGTGAAAACGGCATCGTACCTCCGAAACCCCGTGTAGTTGACGGGGTATATATCGAATCGACATGTCCGCACTGTAGTATCTTTGCCGTATATGAGGTTGAGCGCGGTGTTGATTCTGTTGTCGAATGCCGTTCGTGTCGGGGGAAGATGCGTGTGCGTCTTGGGTCGAAATAACATCTAGAGACATCTATGTTCACGAAGCTTCCGCCGTCTATCAAAAAAATGCCCGTGTCGCGGGAACCAGTGTATTGTTGTGAATGGGCAATGTGCTCGTGAGGAGCTGTTGGATTCACGCAAAGCAGCGCATGAAGACCTTGCCGAAATATGGGGTGGACTGAAGATAGATGAGAGATATTGTCCATACTTTATCAAGTTGATGCCGAGGGTCATGGTGGAGTTGTATGGTACAATACTTTTGCTCTCAGATGATGAAAGAGTTGTGCTGGCGGTAAAGTTGAGATTGAAGGGTTTCGAGAAAGATGATGCGGCTGCCGCCAAGAATTGAGTCCTGTGTGTTTTATCCGAAGTGTGTGCCATATCGTCAGGGGCGTTGTAAGAGAGAAATCGCGATTGACAAATCCAAAGAGCCGGGCTATGCCGGTAAGTTTGTGGATGAGCGTTTTTGTCCAGTATTCATTTCGCGACTGCCGCGTTCATTTGTAGAATATTGTGCTGTGGTGTTGATGATGTCTGATGATGAGGCGGTTGTTTGTGCGGTTGTGAGAAAAATACAAGGAGCGTCATAATGAGTAATAAGACAAATATCCCGGTGTTCGTGATGGTTATTGTCGCTGTGATGAGTATGTTGGGTTTTTGCGCAAGTGTGATTATTGCGTGTCGTGGTATCTTTTATGGTTATATTCTCGCATCGTTATGTGCGATTGCTGCCGTATTTTGGAGTTTTCAATCCGTTCAAAAGTATAAAAAATAACCGCGAATAATTTCGCAGAATTCTACGAGAAAACTAACCTGAGGCGATGTTTTTCTGTAAGGGGGAATGACTCTCGCCTTGGAGAAAAACAAAATGATTAAGCTGAAGCTGCTTGGTTTGGTCGACAACAAAAACATTATTCCGGCCGTGAGGGATATTCGTTCCCTGCTCGGAAATTCGCTGAAGGAAGCGAAGGACATTGCGGATTCGCTTCGTGGTGGTGAAACATTCATCATCGAGATTGAAGATTCCGTTTTGGCGGAAAGCGATGTTTCCAGCCTCCGCTATGTCGTCGTCACGCCTGATGTGTCCGCAATTCGTGACAGTCTCGTGAATGCTTTGATCGACCTGATTGAGACTCGTCGGTTCGACCTCGTCAAAGACCTTGCCTTGGTTCTCAAACGCCTGTAAAGGCGTTTGGTTTCGCAGGTGGGCGTTCAAGGATGAGTCGGGTCATTCTGCGAATGAGGTTGGGTGGGATGTTTTCGGTGGATATGCGGAGTAAACCCATGAAGAATTTCGTGAGCCGCGTTGATGGCTTTGAAGGCGAGTGTCGTCCGGTGTGGTTGAACCAGAACATGGTTGACCGAATCACCAGTAACGGGACGACTGGCTTTTTCCGTCTGGTTCGCCCGTTTATCTTTGGGTGGCACATCAAGTATGGCGAGGAGTTTCATGGAATTATCAAGGACGGTGTGATCTATTCCACTGAGGGCGTGTGTTTTGATTTTGTGCCGCCAGATGACCATGAAGAATTTGTGCGGGACTACTTTGGTTAATTCACGGATTTGATTGAAAGGTTTTTCGTATGAATGCACGTGAGATGGTTGAAGCTTGGGACCGTGACGAGAGTATTCCGTCCGTAAGCATGGGTGGGTTGGGTGAGGATTATGAAGTTGAAATCCAGAATTGTGCCATCGAGTTTGTCCGCGCCATTCTGCAAATCCCCGACCTGAAGCTTAATGCGGAAGGCAATATGTCAAAGGAAGACAAAGACCGCATCCTGAAGGCTCGCGATGAAGCTTTTGAAAAAGCCTCGAAGACAGACAAAACAATCAGCCAGATTTCCGGCGCAATGTTTGGTACAGCGACCAATCTTGCGGTTCAGTTGTGTGTTTACCACGATGGACCGGAAGCCTTGATTGAGGATTGGGTCGGTCAGGGGATGCCTGTTCACCGCAAGATTCGCGTCAAGAAGGACTGTATTGTTGAAGGTAGCTGTCTTGCGAAGTAGTTCCGGCAAATGTCGGGAATAGAATGAGGTGTTTTATGTGGTTTTCCCGAAAACGTGATGCTGTTGTCAGTATTGCCTGTACGTATGTACCGTGTCTTGCCTCGAAGCATAAGGTTGTTCGTTCCGTTCACCCGCGTTTCGGTCGTGGGTGGACGATTGTTTTTGAACCAAAGTAGGAGTTTCTCGGGTATTATTCTTCTGAAGAAAATCTGGCATACCACTTGCGAAGGTGTATAGTGTGGCTAACGCCTAAAAATGTGGATTCACTCGAATACATTCGAAAGATGCACCGAAGAAAATACGGCAAAGAAAAAGCAGGAAGAAATAGTTCCACTTTTTGTTTTCTTGGGCGATTTATCTGTGTTGACCACTTTTTTGGAGGACACAATTATGGCGTGGCAAATCGTAAAACAACCCAATGGACTGTTTGCCCGTTGGTCCAATATCGTGGATACCCTGACGCATACCAACTGTGACTTCGACGGGATGGTGGCGTTGTGTATGGAGTGGTACGATATGTCCATCTCCGAAGCCACCGATAAGGTAAACAGGGCGAAACAGAATCCCGCCCGATGGGAAAACTGTATCCGAACTATTGCAAAACAACATGGGCAACCGATGGCGGACGCTTTTGTTGAGGAATGTTCGTCTGCCTTCGCTGTCAAATGAGGATAGTGTGAAAGAATCGCTCGTGGCGGAGTACGTCTATACGGTAAAAGAGGTCACGGTAAAAGAGGTGGTTGCGCCTGATGCGCCTGATGTTGCGTTGCTCCCCGCGCCGGTCAAAAAGAAATCCATGTTTGGGAAAGTGTGGAGTCTTTTGTTTGGGTGGTAATTTTTTGACGGAGGATAACAAAATGGTTTGGGATGGAGATACCGAAAAGCGTAGCAGGGATTTAGTTGCCTCTATGAAAGGCATGTACAGAAGTAGTTGTCTTTGTATTCAATATGATTGTTATGACTGCCCATACCGCAACGACGCCAGTCGCTGTCCATCCATGATACGTCACGATGAAAGCCCTCCGAAAGAAAAGCCCGGAATCATCAGGAAGGTTTTGAACCTCATTGGGTATAAGCCTATAAAGAGATGGTGGTGATTTGTGAGTGAGTGAGTGTGAAATTTCTTTTCACCTTCAGTCAATCCTGAAAGGAAGGTTTCTGTATGTCATACAAAAGCTCGTTCGCAGAAGATATCCTGAGACTGCTCGAAAACGGTTGACAGAACTCCGAGAAGGAAGGCGAGATTGAAATAACACTGCCGTGTGGTGTTGTGAGACTCTACGAGCTTCGAGGGCTTGTTGTCGTCGTTTTTACCTCGACAGATGAGTCCGAGACTTGGTCGAGTAACGGCGTGACGGTCGAGGCGGCACTCACGGTCATGCGCAACCATTTTGACGGCATGGGGCAAGCCAAACTCCAAGAAGCCGAAAAATTGTCCCAGTTGGCGGAGGAACTGTTTATGTCTGCCGGTTCCATTGAGTCGTTTGTATAAGGTAAAAACTAATCATGAACTGTACGTCCGCTCCAACCAGGATGTCGGTTTCGGTTTGTCCGATGAGTCAATCGTCGATATCATCTCAAAAGAAACCGGCGTAACAACCACCCGCCAAGAACGAAAATATCTCCTAGCCCTCCTCCATACTACATAAAAAACTGAATAATTCCATAGGGTGTATGGGGTTTGTTTACCCCGTTAATGACCCTTTGTGGAGGATTTTTTATGGCAACCGTGTTCATTAGTACCGTTACCGGCGATGACGCCAATGATGGCTCCTCGAAAGAGAAAGCGGTCAAAAACATCGCCCGCGCCTTCGAACTCGTTTCACAAGGCGATGTTATCATGGCAGAGCGCGAGGATGATAAGTGGGTTGTCCTGCCCGCGAAGAAAAGGGAGGTCGAATAATGGCTGAATTCTATATCGCACCGACAGGTAGCGATTCCACAGGTGACGGCTCACAAACCACCCCGTGGGCGTCCATCGCGAAAGCCGTCACGTCGTCAGCGTCCGGTGATACCATCCATGCAGCAGCCGGGACATATGCGACGTCCAATGTGACTTTGACAAGCCCACGGACCATCCTCGGACCGAATGCAGGTATTACGTCCGAAGGAACACGTGGAGCGGAAGCCGTTCTGACGACCCAGTTCACGTTCGCCGATGGCTCCGATAATACCGTCATCGACGGGTTCCTCCTCGCCACATCCACGTATCATTTCGTTACGTCGTTCACCAATGGTGCGAGTTATATCGCCATACGGAATAATATCATCGTTGGTGGCTCCTATGCCGTAACATTATCCGGGGCACCAGTGACTGCCATTATTCATGGGTGGTCTATCGCCGGGAACCGCTTTACGGGACAAACGACAGCCTGTGTGTGGTTGCAAAACTTCGTCCCGTTCACAGGCTTCTCCATCGCGGGGAATACCTTCGTCAATAATACCGCCCCGGATGGTATCGTCACCAACTGTGGCTCCGGTCTCGTTGTCGAAAATAATACCTTCACGAATTCCAACCAACGCGCCGTCAATATCAAAGGTGGAAATATCACGTCCGTCGTCCCGTCCGTCGTCGTCCGGAATAATACCTTCAATTCCAGTGCCGCTACGACGAAAATGTTCGTCTGTATCGGACATGTCGCCGATACCGTCCTTTTCACTGAATCCACCGCTACCGTCGAAAATAACGTCTTCAACTACAATACCGATACAGGCGGTATGTGGTCGGCCGTTGTCGTCACAGGTGCCAAAGGTGCCACCATTTCACAAAATACCCTCAATACCACAGGCACCACCGTCCGCTTCCTCCCCTTCTTCACCGTCTGGGATACCATAGGCGAAGGGACGTTCTCCATATCCCAAAATACCATACACGGAAATACCGCACTCATGACAGCCGCAAGCCCAGCGTTCTGTATCCAAGATGGCTCACTCGTCTCTACGCAAACATCCATGATGTTCGATAACAATACCATCGAACACTTCGATACCGTCCTCATCGTCGCCGATGGTGTGTCCACAGGTCTCCAAACAGGAACATCCGTAACAGTGTTCAATAATATCTATACGTCCGTACCGTACGCCGTTACATCCGGACCCGGAGCACTCGTCGATGCCAGATACAACTTCTGGACCGATAAGTCCGGTCCATCCGGTGGTATAAATGACCCCGTTACAGGGAAAATCGCCAACGGTACAGGAATGGTCATGGGTACATATA
>Ga0265297_10004267_pt1 | contig 23728 bp, 17 predicted proteins | sample Munlanlwell13791_FD_192502 | JGI IMG/M metagenome (GOLD analysis project Ga0265297, IMG submission 192502) | Leachate microbial communities from a municipal landfill in Southern Ontario, Canada - Leachate well 137-91 | ecosystem: Engineered > Solid waste > Landfill > Unclassified | place... | reverse complement strand
CCGATTACGGTTACCGGGCCATGCAACTGCACCGGCTGACCCACGGCGCTCTGGCCGACCGCAGCACCCCGGTGGCTCCTTTGGCCATCCTGGTCGAGGAGGAGCATGGCTACCGCGGCGATATGGTGCGCGAATACCACCCGGACGGCCGCTTCACTTTCCACTTCGAAGGAGACACGCCGGCGCAACGACTGCTGCTGTGGAACGGGCGCGTCACCGAACTAACCGCCGGCGACTGGCAGCTGCACCGGCTGCTGGCCGCCCTGTGGCCGTGGCCGGACAATGCCTGGGGCAAACTGGTCGGCAACTGGCCCGACGAGGCCCGCCAGGATCCCGGCCCCGATAGCGCCCCGGAATTGACCGCCAACATTCGCGTCGGCGCCCTGGATGCCCGCGATTATGACCGCTACGCCCACGACAGCGCCTGGGCCGACTGTACCGACGTCATTCCCGAAGACACGCCGGGAGACCGCCTGGCCGCCTACTACAAGACCGTGATGCTCGCCGGCGATGTCCGCACCGACAATGGGTTGTGGGCGCGCCTGAACGCCTATGCCGCACAGGGGGGCACCGTCGCCGCGACACTTGAACAACTCACCGAGGACGCACGGAACACGCTGGGGCTGAAGCCATCCGGACAAGCGGCAGCCGAGGTACTGGCCGGGGCGCTCCTGGCCGGCGGCACTCGCCTGGAGTTCCAGGAAAACGTGATCCTCCATGCCGTGACGCCACCCGCCGGCGCCACGACATGGGCGGCTGATGCCGCCGGTGGCCGCCCGCTGATCCTGGAGTTGCCCCACGGCCGGGGTCGCATCTATGTGGTCTTGATCGCCAACGGCCTGACCGCCGATACCCGGCGCCTACCGGCCATCGTCACCGCCCTGCTGGACCACCTCGTCACCCGTGACCTCGGCATCCGCAAGCGCGGCCCCGGCTGTCAGATGCTGGTCAACCGGCGCCAGGACGACACGTTGGTCACCCTGATCAACCATGCCGGCCACGACTGGCACGGCGAGGTGCAGTTCAACCGTGCCGGGTACCCGGAAATTGAGGAGGTGCGCGACCTGCTAGCCGGCCAGCCCTGGCCCGCCAGCCTCGCCGAACTGGGGCCGGACACAGTCACCGTGCGCGTCCGCATCCCCGCCTATGAAAGCAAAATCTTGTCCTTCGGCCAACGTCGCCCGCCACTGCCCCGGCACGATATCCTGGAACCCGCCCCGGCCCGGGCGGTGGCCGCCCGGCGCCGGCACGCCGACCTGCTGCGCCAGGGCCCCGAAACCATTTTGGGCACCTAACCCGAATAATTCACCCTTGTAGCTCAGGGCTTGCCGCCCGACGGAACGTCGCCGCCGCGCTACAAGCGCTCAGCTACAGCACGCGCCATCCCATTGTTATGAATAATCCCGGTGCGGATTCTGCGCACCCGCCAGGCATGCACGGTCACCTTTACATAAAAAGAAATCACTATGAACACTAACATCGGCATCGGCGTCATCGGCTGCGGCGGCATGGGCCGCAACCTGCTGGAGCGGGTCCTGCGCCAGGATCCGCGGCTCAAAGTCATTTCCCTCCACGACCCCGACCCGCGTTCCATCGCGATGGCGCGCGAGACATTTGGCGCGGACCTGCCAGTGGATGCCGAGTACCAGGCCATGCTGGCCCGGCCGGAGGTGGACTGGGTGATGATCGCCTCCTGGAACTGCTTCCACAAGGAGCAGACGCTGGCCGCCTTCGCCGCCGGCAAGCACGTGTTCTGCCAGAAGCCGCTGGCCATCACCTTTGCCGACTGCCTGGAAATGGAACGGGCGTGGAAGGCCAGCGGCCGGCAGTTCGTCATCGGTTTCACCCTGCGCTTCTCCCCGCACTACCGCAAGCTCAAAGAATTGCTGGACGCCGGCACCGTCGGCCGGCTCGTCAGTTTTGAGTTCAACGAGACCCTTAACTTCAACCACGGCGGCTACATCATGGGCGACTGGCGCCGCCGGCGCAAGTTCGCCGGCACCCACCTGCTGGAAAAATGCTGCCATGACCTCGACCTGGCCAACTGGTTCGTCGGCAGCCTGCCCGCCCGTGTCGCCTCCTTTGGCGGCCTCAACTTCTTCACTCCGGACAATGCCGGCCAGATTGCGCGCCTCGGCAAAAACAGCGAAGGGCGCGACGCTTACCGCACCTGGCGCTGCCTGGTCGGAGAAAACCCGTTCACCGCCGACAAGGACATCGTCGACAACCAAGTCGCCATCCTGGAGTACACCAACGGGGTGCGTGCCACCTTCCACACCAACTGCAATGCCGGCATCCCGGAACGGCGCATGTACATCCTCGGCACCGAGGGCGCCATCCGCGCCAATGTGCTGACCGGCGCCATCGAGACCCAGCGCATCGGCTTCGACACCAAGCTTGAACACGTCGACAGCGGCGTCAATGACGGCCATGGCGGCGGCGACGAGGTGCTGGCCAGGGAACTGGCCGCCACCATGCTCGACGGCGCCCCGCCCACGGTCAGCCTGGACGCCGGCCTGGTCAGCGCCGGCACCAGCTTCGCCATCGACGAGGCTCTCGACACCGGCCGCGTGGTCGACGCCACGGCCTACTGGCGACAGGCCGGCCTGCTGGCCTGACCCGCGCCGGCGCGCCCCTCCCCCGTCATTCCGCTCCGCTTCCGCCCTCTTTGCAATCAGGAGACGGACTGCCCGTGCCGCGCTCGGCCGCCGGTCGTTTTGCCTCCTGAGCCAAACCGGCATAGGTCTTGATGAGATGGTTCCACAACTTGAGGCGGTTGGAGCGGCTCTTCTTGTGCTCCAGAAAAATCGTGACCAAGAGGAAAAACAGGGAGCCCAAGGCGAGAACCACGAAGACGGCAAAACGCAGAGCGGCGAAACAACAAATAAACGCCCCCGCGAACGCCAGCACCAACGAAATCAGCGAAAGCAGTTCCGCACACAACGGTTCGGGGTATTCCAGCTGCCCGCGGGTGACGGCCCCACAATTTTCACACCCCCACACCTGGGCTTCGGACGCCGCCGGGGCCGCCTCCTGCCAAATGCCGCACCGTGGACATTTTGACCGGCGCTCGATTGCCATCCCAGATCTCCTGTCGCGCGGAAGCGCCGGCACTCATCCTGCCGTTGTTCCGGCGCCCCCCATGGTCGCCCCCCATAAAAAGCGTGGAAACGGGGGTTTCCCGTTCCCACGCCCCCCTTCTTCCCAGCATCCCCCTCTTCTCCCCAAATAACACGTGTAATTTGCTGGTTCCAACACACCGTGGCAATCACCGGTTCACGGGATAATCGGGTTGGAAAAACTGGATTTTGAAGCGACTCAAGTCAAGACTTGCGCCACCGCTTCCCAAAGTTCGCCTTGGGAAAACTGGAGTTCCCCACCGTTCTTCCGCCAAACCGCCCCCGCCCGGCCTATTCCGCCGAGGTCAATCCTTCACGGACGGCGTACTTGGTCAGTTCGGCAATGCTGTGCAGCCCGAGCTTGTCCATGATGTGCTTGCGATGCGAATCGACCGTGGTCACGCTGACCCCGAGTTTCGAGGCAATCACCCGGTTGCTCCGCCCCTCGGCGAGCAGTTGCAGCACCGCGCGTTCCCGGTCCGACAGTGGCGAGGCCGTGGTCCCCCTCCCGGTGCCGTTCAACTGGCGGACATAGTCGTCAAGCACCACGTCGCCGATCTTCGGACTGGTGTAGAGGCGGCCGGCCATCACCGTCCGGATCGCCGTGGCCAAATCCTCGAACGCCGACCCCTTCAGCACGTAGCCCACCGCCCCCGCCCCGAGCATCTGTTGCACAAAATGCCGGTCCGCGTGCATGGAGAGCGCAACCACCCTGACTTCCGGCGCCTCCCGCCGAATCTGCCGGGTGGCCTCGATCCCGTTGAGGTCCGGCATCCCAATGTCCATCAGCACCACGTCCGGCCGCAGTTCGCACGCCAGGCGGACGGCGGCGAGGCCGTTCTCCGCCTCGCCAACCACGATCATCCGGCCCTGCTGCTTGATCAGCTCCCGCAGCCCCTCACGCATCAACCGATGGTCATCGGCAATCAAAATCCTCATGGATTCCCTCTTTTGTTGTCGCCATCGACGCCGTGGCCAGGAGCGCTTCGGGACGACTGGTGATGAAGGGGAAGCGCCAGCGTCACCCGCGTCCCGCCGCCCGGTTCTGATTCAATCGCGCAGCGCCCGCCCACCCCCGTCAGCCGTTCCTGCACGCTGAACAGGCCGAACCCGACCTTATGCATCCGCTGGTCCAGGCCGGCCGCCGCAAAGCCGCATCCGTCATCCTCAACGGTCACGCACGCCTGGTCGTTCAACCACTCCAGCGTCACGGTCAATCGCCTTGCCTTGGCATGCTTGACCGTGTTCATCATCAGTTCCCGGGCGCACCGGAACAGCAGGACCTTCCCTTCATCATCCAGCGGTTTGGGTTCGCCGTTGTCACGCACCGCGAAGGCCAGCTGGTGATCCCGGCAAAGCTTCTCGCCGGCCCACTCCAACGCTGCCGCCAACCCCAGCTGATGGAGCACCGGCGGACTCAGGTCAAACACCAGCGTGCGCGTCTGCGCCAGGGTCAGTTCCAGCAAATCGCGAATCCGGGCAATCTCCGCCTGGGCGGAGCCGGCCCCCAGCGTTATCTCCAGCGCGCCCAGCCGCATCCGCAGCAACGCCAGGTTTTGGGCGACCTCATCGTGCAGGCACACGGCCAGCCGCTGCTGCTCGCACTCCTCGACCCGCGACAATTCCACGACCAACTGGCTCAGCCGGGTCCGGTACGCCTCCAGCGCCTGCTCCGCCCCCTTCCGCTGGCCGATGTCGATCAGCACGATGCGGCACACCGAGTCGCCGCCAGCGACGTCTCGCATGAGCGTCAGTTCCAGACGTGTCCAAAAAGCCGTGCCGTCCGCTTTCACCATGCGCAGATCGCACGCCTGCGGCAGGCCCGTCTCAACGAGCTGTTGGCGGCACGCGTCATAGCGGGTGAGGTCGTCCGCGAAGACAAACCGGGACAGCGGCTGCTGAACCAACGCCTCTTGGAGCACTCCCAGCAAATTGGCTGACGTGCGGTTGACCTCTTGGATCACCCCTTGGTTGCTGATGCTGAAATAGCCCACCGGCGACAGGTTGTAGAAGTTGAAATAGCGTGTGCGCTCGGTTTCCAGCTGCCTCTCCGTCCGCTTGCGCCCGGTGATGTCGCGGTAGATCGACTGGTAGGTGCCGTCGGGCATCATCTTGGAACGCATTTCCACCACCACCTCCGAACCGTCCGGACGGCGGATGGTGCGTTCGGACAGAACGGTTTGGCCGGTCTGCAGCAGGTCAAACCGGAAGGGGGTCCGTTCCAGGCAGTTCGGTGTGAACGGCAGCTCGCTGACATGTTTCCCGATCAGGTCGGCGCGCGCCAGACCGAACAATTCGCACAGGGTTTGATTGGCCTCGTAAATTAATCCGGCAGGAGTCCCCAGAAGAATCCCGTCCACCGCAAGGTCAATCAAGGCGCGGTATCGCATTTCACTCTTGTGCAAGGCCTGCTCCGCCTGTTTTTGGGCGGTGATATCGATGGTGTACCCCGCCAGCAGGTTTTCACCACCACCGACGATCGGGAACTTGATCGTGATATAGTGGCGCCCATTCAGCGTCTCTTCCAGCCTTAACACCTCGCCACGGGCGACCACGCCCCAGTCGTCGGCGGTCATTTTCGCGGCCAAGTCGGCCGGAAACAGTTCCCCCATGGTTTTGCCCACCATGGCCAGTCCCGAAAGGCCAATCATCTGCTGGTAATTGTCGCTGGCGTGCAGGACACGACTCTCGGTGGGCGTCACCGTCTTGATGTAGGCGTAAATGGGGGAATGGCGCATGAACTGCGCCAGCAACTCCTGGCCCGCCGTCAGCGCCTCCCCGGCCCGGTCCGTTGCGATGAACGTCCGGGGTTTCCAGGGGCCGGATTGAAGAACGTTGTGATGCGGAACCATTCGGTCAGCCCTCTGCCCACGTGTGACCATACTCCGCGAACAATGACCAGTCAAATCGATTTGCCCGCTGGGGCGCATGTCACTTCCGTCGGGGCTTCTCTTGCGGTGCGCTGTGTGCAGAATATCCATGCGATCCCGAGGGCAGGGCATTCCTCGTCCTCGTCTGCCACGGTACCCCCCACCACGGGCGACACGCCCGTGCCTACAGGAAACCAGGTCCTTCTGTAGCGGCGCCTGTGCCAGGCGCCCCCCAAATGATCACTCCCCGCGGAGAGGCGCGGCCGGTCAGGGAGTTGCCAAACGGGGGCGCCGGCGACAACGGCCAGACTCAGCGCCGGCGCGGGTCGAAGGCGTTGCGGACGCCGTCACCGACAAAGGTCAGCAGGGTGATGGTCACAGCCAACAGCGCCACGGTGGGCACACTGATCCACAGGGCCTGCAGATTGGCCTGCCCCTGGGCCAGCAGCTCGCCCAGGCTCGGATAGGGGCTCGGAACGCCCAACCCCAAGAAATCCAGGCTGACCAGCGCCAGCACACCGCCGCTAATCAGGAATGGAAAGAAGGTGATGACCGGCGCCAGGGTGTTGGGCAGGATGTGGCGGAGCATGATCCGGGTGTCGGAAACGCCCAGCGCCCGCGCCGCCCGCACATAGTCGAAGTTGCGCGCCCGGAGGAATTCCGCCCGCATGTAGGCCGCGATGCCCATCCAGGAGGTGAGGTTGAGGATGAGGAACAGGATCCAGATGTTGCGGGCCAGGATCGAGCTCAGGATCATCAGCAGGTAGAGCCGCGGCAGCGACCCCCAGATTTCCGACAACCGCTGGCCGAGCAGATCCACCCAGCCGCCGGAAAAGCCTTGGATGCCGCCCAGCAGGGTGCCGGAAACGATGGCGGTGACGGCCAGCGCCAGGCCGAACAGCAGCGACACGCGGAAGCCGTAAACCAGGCGCGCCAGCACGTCGCGGCCGCGGTCGTCGGTGCCCAGATAATGGCCGTCAACCCAGCTGGACGGCAACCAGGCCGAGGTGGCCGGCAACTGCTGGCTCCAGGGCGCGGCCAGGGCGTCGCGGCCGGTCCGGCTGCGGGTGGCGATGGTGGCATAGCCGTAGCGCACGGGCGGCCACAGCACCCAGGCCGGCTTTCCCCCGGCCGGGCGGCCGGGGGAAAGAACGGCGGCCGCGGGGCCGGCCGCCGTGTCAGAACCCAGCGTTGACTGAAGCGCAGAGTCCCCCTTCTCCTCGTCAAACCGGTCCAGCACGGCGTTGGCCGCGGGGGGACGGGCAACGGCCGGGGCGGCGTCCGTCGGTTCAGGGTCAAACTGGTCGAGAAGGGAGGCCCCAGCTGTCGCGCCAACCGCTTGGGGGGTGGCCAGCCCCACCAGTTTTTCAAAGGCCGGCGAGCGATAGTCCGGCTCGACGTTGCGGACGCCGCCAAAATCACGGTCGGTGTAACGGACCAGCGCCGGCCAGTACCAGCGGCCGCCCTGGACGATGAGCAGCGGCCGGTCATTGCACAGCAGTTCCGCCGGCAGGCAGGCCACCAGCAGCCCCACCAGCAACAACAGGCTCCACCACGCCCGCCGCTCGCCGCGGAACACCCGCCATTTTTCCCGCCATTCCGGACTCATGCGAAAACGCCCTCGGAAGATAGTAGACAGAATGTAAGAGGTTGGAATGCCGTACCTTGGCAAGACGTAAACATTGGGATTCACCACGAAGCCACGAAGAGCACAAGGGTAAATCGACGCTGTATTTATGTTTGATTTGCGGTTGAAATGCTTCGATCCAACGTCGTGTCCTTCGTGGTGAATGATTTAATGGTATCTGGGTACTCGCTTGGATTGTGCATGAACGTTTGTCGCCAACGGCGACACACGTGTCCAGCCCAGGGTTGGACAACCCTGGGCTATTAAAAAATCCCCAACCCGATTTGCACCCTGTAGGGGTGCTACATGAAGGTGTATTTTTTCCTCATTTGACCTTCTCCCATCGATACAGAAACGTGTGCGTCCCCTTCAGGGACGAATTCGGTTGATGCTGATTTCCCCTGAACATGTCAGTCCCCGTTGGGGACAAGGCAGTCAGAAAACGCAACCTTTCATGAATAATGCCGGCTAGTCCGCGGCGCGTTGGAAACTGATGCGGGGATCGACCAGGACATAGCAGAGGTCGGTCGCCAGCTGCGCGCCCAGGCCGAGCAGGGTCATGATGAACAGGTTGCCCATGACCACCGGGTAATCCCGCTGCAGGACCGAGGTGTAGGCCAGCAGCCCCATGCCATCCAGATTGAAGATCTTTTCAATCAGCACGCTGCCGGTGAAGAACATGGCCAGAAAGCTGCCGGGGAAGTCGGTGACCAGCGGGATCATGGCGTTGCGCAGGACGTGTCCGAACAGCACCCGGCGCGGCGACAGCCCCTTGGCCCGGGCGGTGGTCACATACTGCTTGCCGACCTCCTCCAGCACCGAGTTTTTGGTCAGCCCGGTGAGCACCGCCAGACCGCCGAGATTGAGGCACAGCAACGGCGCCGCCAGGTGGTGGAAATAGTCGAGCAGCCGCTGCCCGAAACTCCAGGTCTCGTAGCCCGGCGCCCCGGCCGAGGTCAGCCCCGAGAGCGGCACCAGGTTCCAGACCGAGGCGTCGCCCGGCCCCAGCAGCACGATCAGCAGCACCGCCAGCACAAACCCGGGAATGCTGTAGCCGACCAGGATGAGCACGCTGCTGCCGGCGTCGAAGCGGCTGCCGTTGCGCACCGCCTTGAACACCCCCAGCAGCACGCACAACGGATAGGTCAGAACAAAACTCCACACCCCGAGCGACAGGGAGACCGGCATTTTTTCCGCGATCAGCCCCAGCACGTTGCGGTTGCGGTAGAAGGAGTCGCCGAACTTGCCGATCAGCATGCCGTCCCAGTTCCGGCCGTCGCCTAGGGCGCGCCACAGCGGCTGCTGCGGGTCGCTGCGCGAGAACCACAGAAAGGTGCGGCAGTAGCGCTCCCACAGCGGCCGGTCCAGGTGGTAGACGCGGCGGAGCTTCTCGACGTCTTCGGCGGACAAATTGTGCTGCCGTTCCGCCGCCGTGCCGGCGCCGGCCGCCGCCGTGCCGGCGCCGGCCGCCGCCGTGCCGCCCGCCTCGCCGCCGCGCCCGGCACGCCCCTCCAACTGGTCGCGCATCTGGTCGAGCGGCCCGCCCGGCACGAACTGGATGATGATGAAGGTGACCGTGAGGATGCCCCACACGGTCGGAATCATCAGCAACAGTCGTCGTAGCAGATAGGCGCCCATAGGTGGCCCGCAAAATAACCCGGCACACGCCCCGCCGCCACCCGTTGCCTACCGTGGGCGTCTGGCAATTTTGACGGATGATGTTGGGGCCACCCTTTTGGAAAAGGGTGCTCCCCCCGCGCTCCGCGCTCCGCAGCCCCGGCTCCGCCGGGTCGCTCGGGGACTCGCTCTGCATCCCCCTTCCCAAAACTTTTGTATCTTTTTGCGGATTTCGCAGGCCGTCTCGCGCGACAGACCATGACTGGGACTGCAGGGGCGGCCTGCGGAATCCGCAAAAGGTACAAAAAGGTTTGACGGAGGGTTTGGGAACCGTCATTTCCTCAAAAGGGGGTTCCCAACTTCATCCGGTAAAACGGTCATGCCCACGGGAGGAGGCGCGGCATGCCGGACCGGCCGCAGCCAGGGCAACCTCGAAAAACGGGCTGCTTTCCGATTATGTTACCGGGCATGGACAATCGCTCTCGCTATCCGGTCATTAACGGGTTCCATGGCTTTGACTTCGTGGACGGGGACTACCGCCTGCCTTACCGGCTATTGACCCCCGGCGGTGTCGTTCCGGCAACCGGGTTTCCGCTCCTGGTCTATTTCCATGGCATGGGATCCATCGGCAATGACAACCAAAAGAACCTGATGTTGGCCGGGCGTTTCGGCGACCCCGGGTTCCAGCAGCGCCATCCCTGTTATGTACTGGCGGCGCAGTGTCCCGAAGATCAGCGGTGGGTAACCGCGGAGTGGAACGCCGCCCGGCATGTTTTTCACCGGACGCCGACGGTGTACATGGCACTTTTTATTAAATTATTGGAGGAACTTTTGGGGGCGTTGCCCGTTGACCGCGCCCGGCTCTATGTCGGCGGCGGTTCAATGGGCGGTTTTGCCACGTGGGACATTCTGTGCCGTCAGCCGCGCCGGTTCGCGGCGGCGTTCCCCATCTGCGGGGGCTGTGACGTGGCCAACGCCCCCGCGCTCAGCCACGTGCCGCTGTGGGTTTTTCATGGCGCGTTGGACCGGTCGGTCTTGCCATCATCGTCACGCGAAATGGTGGCCGCCCTGCGCGCCGCCGGCGGCGCCCCGCGTTATACCGAGTATCCCGACGTTGCCCACGACGCCTGGAATCCCGCGCTTGCCGAGCCCGAGCTTTTTGACTGGCTGTTTGCCCAACGCCGTTCGGCTGTAGCTGAGCGCTTGTAGCGCGTTTGTTAGATAAAATCGTCGTCGTTCTCGTTGTCGTCATCGAATCGAGTACGAAGGACGACAACGAGAACGCCGACGAACACACGAGTCGAGAATGTATACTTCGTTAGGCTGAAGACTGAAGGTTTTTAGGCTGAAAGAATGAAAGTTTTCACCCTAACACAGTATAACAAAGTAGAACGACTCACGTCTTAAGCCCGGCTGCCCGCCGCCAGCCCCAGGCCTGCTCAATGTCCGCCGCCGCGGCCCGCAACTCTTTCAGCAGCCGTTTTTCCTGACCGGCGGCAAAGCGCGATAGCGGCAACGACAGCCCCAGGGCCGCGCGGACCGCCCCGGAGGCGTCCCGCACCGGCATGGCGAGCGCGGCGATCTGCTCGCCTGCCTCTTCGCGGCAGATGACATAGCCGTCGCGCTGGATGGCCTCCAACTGGCGCAGGAAGGCGGCGTGGCTGCGCACGGCTTGCGGTCCCCGCGGGGTCAAGGCCAGGCTAGCCACCAGCCGGTTCCGCCGTTCCGGTTCCAAGTAGGCCAGCAGGACCTTGCCGGTGGCCATGTCATGCAGACGGTTGCTGCCGTAGACCTCCGCCGCCCCCAGCATCAGGGTCCGTTCGGCGCGCCGCTCCACCAGCGGCATCAGGGTTTGTCCGCGCAGTTCGGCCAGCAAGACGTATTCTCCCACGGTCTGGGACAAAGCTTCGACCCGGTTCCGGGCGGCTGACGCGAGGCCGTTGCCGCCCAGCCATTGCTGGGTGAGCGCCAGCATGGCTGGTCCCAGGCCGTAGGGTTGTCCCCGGCCGGCCTGCACCACCCAGTGGCGTGCCTGCAGGGTGCGCACCAGGCTTTGCGCCGTCTGCGGATGCAGACCGAGGGTGGCGGCCAGGGCGGACAGCGTCAATCCCCCGGAGTGCGCGGCCAGTGCCTGCAGGATGTCAAGGGCGCGGTCCACGGATTGGATGGTGCGCGGCGCGGCGGTGGACGGCGGGGAGGATGTCTTCATGCCTGGTGTTTTCCTTTAGCACGTCACGAGTGAAAAACTTACGCAAGATTTCACCACCGAGGTCACCGAGAAACACCGAGAAAAACATGAACATCGTGTCGCCTTCCTCATATTTCCCCGGTTTTGTTTCTCTGTGCCCTCGGCGTTCTCTGTGGTGAAAACAACGTGGTTCCGGCTCTGCCGGGTTGGGGGATTCGGTGTTTTTTTCGCGGGTGGCTTCAGGCGCATACTATAAAGATTCCCGGGGGGGGCGTATCCCGCCGGTCATGGCCCCCCGGCGCGGGCCGGCCTGGCGGCGCGTTTGCCGCGCCGCCGATTTGGGGTAATATTATTCACATGTCGTAATATATACGACAATATCGTATTAATCCATCTACCAGGAGCGGTACCATGCACGCATCAGTCCTCACCGACGACCTCCGGAAATGCGCCGAACAGGCCCGCGCCGACCTCGTCGGCATCGCCCCCATCGACCGGTTTGACGGCCTTGCCCCCGACCGCGATCCGCGCGCCATTTTCCCCGAATGCCGTTCCGTTATTGTCCTTGGCCGGCGCATTCTTCGGGGCGCCCTGCGCGGCGTGGAGGAGGGCACCAGCTTTTCCAGCACTTACGGCCTGTTCGGCTATCACTGGCTGGAAGACAATTTCCTGGCCCAGACCACCTACGACGTCACCTGCCACATCGAGACCTTGGGCTACGAGGCGGTCCCCCTCTTCGGTTACGCGGAATCGGGCATGCCCAAGGGGCGGCCGGTGGCTCCGGGCAAACCCGCGCCCAACATCATTTTGGATGTGGCCTATGCCGCCCAGGCGGCGGGCCTGGGCGCGCCCGGCCTCGGCGATTTCTTCATCACTCCGCGCTTCGGCATCCGCCAACGGTTTGCCCTCATTCTCACTGACGCCGACCTGACGCCCGATCCCGTGCTCGAAAAACCGCTGTGCGGCGATTGCGGGGCCTGCATTCGCGCGTGTCCGCTGGGCGGCCTTCGTGCCGACCGCCTCAAATCGGCCGGCATCCCCGGTCACGAACGGCAGGTGGCCGCCATCGACCTGGAAATCTGCAATGCCTGCCCCAATGGCGCCATGCGCCTGCCCGGCCGCGGCACCCAGCCGGACCGCATCGCCGCCGCCTGCGGCCGCGCCTGCATGGTTCAGATCGAACAGGGCGGCAAATGCGAGAACCGCTTTGCCCAGCCCTTCCGCAAGCGCACGCCGTGGGCGCTCGACCTGCTGCAACGCCCCCTTGCCCCGGACGCCGCCGCCAACCCGGCCAACATCGGCTGCGGCAAAAACCTCGACACCCTCGGCCAAGGCCGGGCATAACCGAAAGGCGCCCCCCATGAAACTGACCTCCGCGCAAGTCAAGGAAGCCGCCTTCGCCGCCGGCGCCGGCGACATCGGCATCGCCAACATCGAACGGTTCCAGAATGCCCCCCGCGGCATGCATCCGCTCAACATCTTCCCCGACTGCAAGTCGGTGATCACCATCGTCCAGCCGATTCCCCGCGGCAGTTACCGGGGCATCACGGAAGGCACGCACTGGGCCAACTACACCTTCTACAGTTACAACCGCCTCAACACGCTGTTCCGGCCGAAGGTGACCTACGCCACCGCCTGCTTCATTGAGGATCAGGGGTGGGAGGCGGTGCCGGTCTATCCCGGCGTGCCCGAACGCCCCGGCACCCGCCCGCCCGTCGCTCCCGGCCGCCCCGCGGCGGAAATCAACCTGAATGTCCGCATCGCCGCCGTCGCCTGCGGGGTGGGTGAAATCGGCTGGTCCAAGGTTCTGCTGACCCGGAAATTCGGCCCCCGGGTGCGCCTGGGCACCATTCTCACCGACGCGGAACTGGAGCCGGATCCGCTGCTCAAGCCGGGCACGCTTTGCAACCGTTGCCTGCGCTGCGTCAAAGACTGCCCTGGCGGCGCCATTCCCCGGCCGGGCGAGCGTCCCCCCATCCGCATCCAGATCGCCGATCAGACCTACGAGTGGGGCGATGTCCACATGGGCCGCTGCACCCTCACTCACCACGGCCTGAACTGGGAAGCCTCGCCGTTCCTCAAGAAGGATTTTCCGGGGTTGGACCTGGACGTGCGCCACAGCACGATGTCCGAAGAGGCCGCCTACAAAATGGCTTATCCCATGGCCGATGCCAAATGGGGCGCCTCACCCGAATTTCCGGCCGCCGCCTGCATGACCTATTACAACCAGATCAAGAGCCATACCGACTACTTTGCCATCTGCGGCGCCAAAGGGTGCATCCGCGCCTGCATGGACGCCATGGAAAAGCGCCGGGCGATCGGCCAGTGCCGGTTCCATACTGCGGTCGCCCCACGCCCGCCGTGGAAACTCACGCCACCCGGTGACGATGCGACCGGCGGCATTGCGGAAGGCAAGTTCCCCGAACGTTTCAACCACCCCGATCCCGCCCCCGGTTCCTGGACCTGACGGCGGCCGGGTGCCGGCGGCGTTTCGCCGGGCCGTGCCGGGGTGGTCACCGTTCACCCCGGCCAGCCGCCGCCGGCAGGTTCGCGGTTATGGTCTGCCGTTGCGGGCGCGGCGGGTCGTAGCCATGCGTGGAGCCTTGGATGTATTCGATCGTTTTGGGGCCCTTGAGGTGGTTGTAGAGCACCGAGAGGCCGGAGGGCGGGCAGACCGCGTCGCCAAGTCCCGCGGCAACAACGGTTTTGCAGGTGATCCGTTTCGCCTGGTTGACGGGGTCATAGTAGCCCAGACCTCCGGCCCAATCGGGACGCCAGCCGCGGAGGCGTCCCACCGTGATGCCCCCCAAGTCGCAGCACCACGGCTTGGTGACCGTGCATTCGGTGACGGCAGGGTCGAGGGCGGCCGCACTGAGGGCCAGGAAACCGCCCTGGCTGCCGCCGGAGACGATCAAGGTGCGGCCGTCCCATTCGGGGCGTGACTTGATGAATGCCAAGGCTCGCATGGCCCGGAGCATCATTCCGTTGAAATACGCGGTTTCTGGCTTGGCGTTGCCATTTTTTTGAAAGGCATACCCTTTTAATTCACCGTCTTTAAGTACTTGGTAATAATTCGGTTCACGGCCGTTGTCGATGCCATGCGTATTGAAATCGAAAACCAACCTGCCTGGGCGGTGACATTGCGCTTTGGCGGAGCCCACGCCATAGCCATGGAACGAGACCTGCGCCGGCAGGGATTTCGGCTGGGCGCCTTTGGGAACGGCAAGGTATCCGGAAACCGGCTTTCCACCGGCACAGCCGACCCGGACGTCGAAAAGCTGGAACTGCGGGTCAGGGGCGGGCACTTCCTTGAGGACGGCGGTCATCGGCACTTTCGCGAGACGGGCCTTTTGTGTCCGCCAAAATGCGTCGAAATCGGCCGGTTCCGGGGTACCTTCAAGTTTTTCCGGTTCAACACCGGCACCGCCGGCAAATTTCACTGGTTTTCCCGCTGCATCCAGCAGCGGGGAGCCGTCGTGGTTGAAGATCGCAATTTCAAGTCGCACAAAGCCGGGCCGATCAATAGAGATTGTGATCCGCAACGGCTGCGCGGCGGAGGATATGGCTTCGCCGCGGTCCGTCTGCTGGTCGTCGCCGAACCGGCGCCACTGAAGCCGCTTTCCAGTTAGCGGCCTGCCATCTTCGAGTAGCTGGAGCGCAAAGGCCATGGTCTCGCCTGGGCGGTAGGAAACCGGCGCCCGGTCCGTCGTCCAATTGAGCGTCACGGTTCCTGCCGATGCCGGCGGGCTGGGAACGCCGGCCGCGCCAATCGCCAGGCCGCTCCCCAGCAGTGCCGTCGCCAAGCCCCGGATAATGGTGTTATGAGGTCCGATCATGGAAACGCTCCGCAGAGGATTCAAAACGATTTCGGGAACCCTGTTTGCATTCTGAATATAATGCAATATTTTTCATGCAAATACGTATTTGCAGATAAATAATCGGGAAGTGCGGGAATGGCCATCACGGCAACCGATATCGCCAAACGGGTCGGCGTCAGCCAGGGCACCGTGTCAAGCGTCCTCACCGGCAAGGGGACACAGGCCCGGATTGCCAAGGCCACCCAGGAAAAGATCCTGGCCATGGCCAAGGCGCTGCACTACCGCCCCTCCTTTGCCGGCCAGGCTCTGGTGCGCGGCCAGACACGCTCGATCGGTTTTCTGTGCGGCGACATCTGCAACCCGCATTTCAATGAATTGGCCGACCTGGCCATGCATGAGGTGGAGAAGCTCGGGTTCCACCTGGTATTGGCCGTGGCCAAATGGCACACGGCGAAAAATGACTTGGAAGCGTTCGACAGCCTGTTGGCGCGTGGGGTTGACGGCGTCATCTATTTTGGTTCAGCCATGGGCAAGGGCACGGCCCAATATGCGCAGATCATTGGGGAAAAATTTCCCTTTGTCAGCATTACGCACGCCATTGAGGGGCTGCCGTCCATCGTTCCCGACAACGCGCCCGGAATCAACGAAGCCGTTGCGCATTTCAAGGAAAACGGCCACCGGCGCCTGGCGTATTTCGGAACCTCGCAATCCACCAAAGAAGTCCCACTGGCCCGCGCCGCCAAGCGCCATGGCCTGTCCCTGAGCCGCCATTATGTCACGGTGCCGCCAGGACAATGGGCGCGGGTCTCCCACTTTGCCCGCGCCGCGGCGCACCAGTTTGCCGACCTCCGGGAGCGGCCGACGGCGGTGTTCGTGTCATCCGACCACTTGGCCGGTGCGTTCTCCTGCGGCCTGTGGGATCGGGGGCTTCGGATCCCGGATGATGTTTCCGTCATCGGCTATGACGGCACCCGGGCGGGCGGCATGATGACTCCGCCGCTCACCTCGGTTGACGCCGGTGCCGAAACGATCATCCGCCGGGCCGTGGAGGCGGTGCATGCGCAGCTTGAAAACCGGGGGGCGGCGGACACGGGCATGATCGCCGTTCCCACCCGTTTAGTGGTCAGGGAAAGCGTTTCCACCCCCGCACGGTGCGGGGCGGCACATAAACCAGAAAAAGAAGGACGGCACCCATGAACCGAAAGAGCATGCGGACGGGACTGGTGGTGATGGCATTGGCGGCAGCGGTGTCGCCGGCGGCCATCATGGTTGACGGCGCGCTCAAGGTCGCTCCCAGCGATCTTGATTTCGGACAGTCGGACGGGACGCGCAGCGGTTATGATTTCCGCTGGAAGTATGCCGTCCTAGAGGACAAATACAGCCTGAACGCGAGCACCAGCAATGCCTTTGCCGGAACGGGTTATGCGCAGGGCACCTTTTCCAATGAGGGGATCGTGCGGACCACCGGTGTGCGATATTTTCTCCAGTCAACCTCGACCGCCGGGGGAACCCTGGTTTGGAAGTTCGATTTTTCCCAGGCGGGAAGCGCGGCCAATGTGATCGACCAACTGCAGGTGAGGGCAACCTCCTACGCATTCAAGGGGGCGACGGGCGGTTACGTCACTTGGGAGGTTAGCACGGACAATGCGAACTGGACCACCTTCATTGACCTGCGGTCATCCGTGGGTACCGACGCCAGTGATACCGGCTATCATAATCTGACCAGCTACGTTCACGGAGCTTCGGTTTATTACCTGCGGGCCAACATCCACTCGTGGCAGACGTCGGGTTTTACGGACGCCCAAATATTCAGGGTGAACAGTGGCGTGATCGACGACTACCGCTTTGACAATGAAGTCTGGCTCATTCCCGAACCGACGATGCTGGGCTTGCTGGCCGCGGGTGGGTTGGGGCTCCTGTGCCGGCGGCGTGGCTCCCAAACCGCCCGGCCTGGATTATTTTCATAAGCCCCAAGCCGTGTGTGCTGTAGCTGAGCGCTTGTAGCGCGGCGGCGACGTTCCGCCGGGCTGCAAGCCCTGAGCTACAAGGGTAATAATCCAGGCTGGCGCCGGGTAACGCCGAGTGAACTTACAGACATTCAAGACGTTGTGGATAAAGATGTAATGTTGCTGGATTCGTGTTGACCATGAAGAAAAGCATATTCACCCTGATAGAACTTCTGGTCGTCATCGCCATCATTGCCATTTTGGCCTCGTTACTGCTGCCCACGCTGGGCCGGGCCCGCGAAGCCGCCAAGCAGTCGCAGTGCTTGGGCAACCTGAAGCAGGACATGTTTGCCACCCTCAGCTATGCCGTCGACTACCAGGACTGGGTACCGTCCTATTATCAATACCCGTATCAAGGGGTCATTCCGTACAACGAGGAAGTGCGCTGGTTCGGCTTCCTGTGGAGCGGTCGGTACGTCACCTCCCTGGGCGTTGGGCTGTGCCCGACCCTGCGCGACGGCACGGCGGTTTTCGCCGAAGGACAGTTGCTGACCAATATCCTCAAGGCGCAGGCGTTTGCGTATGGCATGCGCGCGCAACTGGGAACCTGGTTCCGGATCAACCAGTTCTCCAGTCCATCCGGCGTCATGGTCTATGCCGATGCGACCTATCTAAGCATCATCAATCTCTGGGTGCATTCGAGTTATATCCCCATGGATGACGTTCCGATGTCACCCGACACGCGGTCGGTTCATCTCCGCCATAATCATAGTGGAAACGCCGCGTTTCTCGACGGGCATGTCCAAGCCATGCGTGGCCGGGACTTCCTGGAACACGGCATCAAAGGCGGCCGCGACGTCGACTATCGAACCCTGGCTTTTTAGGGAAGTCCAATGAATCTTAAACTGGGCATCATGGCCGTTATGGGCGTTACGGGCGGGCTGCTATCCGCCACCGCGGAGGAGGCGCAGCCGAGCAGTTTTTTTCACGAGGCTTTCGAGCGTCCGTCGGAATGGTCGGCCAACCCCTATGCCCAACGGGTGGCAGGTGAAGGGTTGGCCGGATCGTGGGCCTTGAAAGTCGACGTGCCGCCCGGCCGGACCAACGCGGATGCGCGAATCGTCCATGATCTTGCGGTGGGCGGGTTGAAGCGGGGCGCCATCCTGTGTGTCGAAGCCATGATGCGCGGCCGGGATATCGTCCGGACGGCAGCCCCGCCGTACTTCGGCCCCAAGCTGATGCTGCACCTGACCACGCGCTCTGGTTATGAATATTACGGGGAACAGCGCAAAGCCTGCGGCACCTACGACTGGCGGAAGTTTACCGCCTGCCTGCGCGTGCCGGACGACATCCAGAAGCTCGAACTGCATGTGGGGCTCCAGAATGCAACCGGCACCCTGTGGGTCGACGAGGTGAACATCACCTTGCTGCCGCCCCTGCCCGAACCGGCCGTCGCGGCGGCGTCGCCGTCGTTTCACCCAACCACCCGCTTTCGCGGCGTCATGAGCGGCCGGGCGATGGCGGAAACCGACTTTGCCGACCTGAAGGGGTGGGGGGTGAACCTGATCCGTTACCAGATGAACGGCAAAGTGAAGGATCTTGATACCCCGGAGAAATACCAAGCCTGGCTTGAACGGCAGATGGCCGCGCTCGACCAGTCCTTGGTGCTGGCGAAAAAATATGGGATGAAGGTGGTGATTGACCTGCATAAAGGACCGGGCATGAGGATATCGGAAGTCGGCAGCAACCTTCTCAGTTGGGATAAAAAAGATCAGGATACCTTGGTTGAAACCTGGCGGCGCCTGGCGGCCAGATACCGGGGCAATTCAGCCGTTTGGGGATACGACATCCTTAATGAACCGCGTGAAAACGATTACGTCTATGAGGCCGGCGGGGCGTTGGACTGGAACCGGCTGGCGCTGCGTCTTGCCCGAGCTATTCGCGACCTTGACCCGGATACGCCGATTGTGGTCGAACCGGCGATGATCGCCCATCCGGACGGCCTGTCGATGTTGGTTCCGCTGCCGGTGACGAATGTCATTTATAGCATCCATGTTTACAATCCCAGCGCGTTCACGCATCAAGGCGTCAAGCGGAACAAGGAAACCGGGCTCCTGGCCTATCCTGGAATGATTGACGGCGAACAGTGGAACCGGGAACGGTTGCGGAAAGCCCTGGCTCCGGCAGTGGAATTTCAGCGGAAGTATGGCGTCCCGATCTATGTCGGCGAATTTTCCGCCATCCGCTGGGCACCGGGGGCGGAACGGTGGCTGGAGGACGCCATCAGCCTGTTCGAGGAATACGGGTGGGACTGGACCTATCACGCCTTCCGCGAATGGGATGGCTGGAGCGTCGAACATGAAGGCGACTACGGCCAGCCGGCGCGTTTGGTGGCAACCACGCCGCGCCGGGATCTGCTGCTGCATTATTTCCAGAAAAACGGCAAATGAAAAACCACGACGGGAATGCGGCCATGACAGTCCCCGACAATGCCACCGACCGGGTGATCCGACGGCAATGCGAGCTGGAGGATTTGCGGTTTTTTGGCTTGCGCCGGATCAAGATGAACGAATGGCCGGAACCCACGCGGCAGACGGTTTGCGGCGTGGCCGGGACGACGTTTATGTTCACGGCCGCGACTCGCAGTCGGTTGCCGGTCGAGGAACTGACCCTGCAGGTGACCGGCGGCGGACTGTGTTTTGCGGTGCATCCCGTGCAGCCGGTCATCTATCCCGAGGAGGCGACGTTGCTGCCGGATGTTGTCGCCCCGGCCGGACCGGTCGATTTCGCCGGCAACACCACCCTGACGTTTCTGGTCAAAACCGCCATTCCGCGGGATTTTCCCGCCGGCCGGCTGACGGTGGAGATTCATGCGGTCTCCGCATCGCACCTGCCCTTGAAACGTCGGATCGACGTGACGGTTGTCCCTGCCGTCGCGGAGGCGCCATGGCCGGCGCATACCGTTTTCTGGCCGCATTGGCACGCCTTGTGCCGCTATCACGGCATCGCCATGTGGTCGGAGGAATTTTGGGCGATGGCCGACCGGTACCTGGCCGAGTCCGCCGCCGGCGGCGCCACCGGCATCATGCTGTCGGTCAAGGACGATCCGTTCCGTTACCCGTTGCCCAAACGCTATTACCACCATCATGAAAAACTGTGTCCGATCCGTTGGAGCAAGAACGGTGACGGTTGGAGTTTTGACTACTCCCGCTATGACCGCTACATCGAGTTGAACTTCAAGCACGGCATCAACCGGGAGATCGAATGCCACTCGCTGCTGCCCTGCAAATGTCAGGCCCCGGCCCTGAACTACTATGATGCCAATGGCCAATACATCGAAGCCGAAACCACCTTTGACGCGCCGGAGTATGAAGCGGCATGGGGGGCGTTCCTGACCGATTTCATGCGTCACAACCGAGACAAAGGCTGGGACAAGCTCCTGACGCTCTGTCCCTACGACGAACCCAAGGATGCCGACACCTTCAACGCCGTGGTCAGGATGGCAAGAAAATACGCCCCGGACATCCGCATCACCGCCGCCATCTGCGCCGCCGACGCGCTGAAAAGCGTCGGTGTACTCGACATTGCCACCATTCATTTGGAGGCCGGGTATGATCGCGGGGCCGTCAAGGCGCTACGGGAAAAGGGGGTCGAAATCCGTTGGTACAACTGCATGGCCCCCGCGTGGGGGAACACCCTGTTCAAATGTCCCCTGGCCGATGCCTATCGGATCAGTTGGATCACCTACGCCAACCATTTTGCCGGCTATTTGCGCTGGTCGTTGTACGACACGGTGAAAGACGTGTTCGGCAATCCGGGATTCAATTGGCCCACCGGCGACATGTATCTGCTTTACCCCGGCCAGGACGGTCCGTTGGCGTCCCTGCGCTGGGAAGCGTACAAGGCCGGTTGGCATGACCTGCGCCTGGCCATGACGGCCCTGCAAAGCGCCTCCGGCCCTCGCAGGGAACACTTGCTCGCCTTGATCGCCGAGATTGGCAAAGACCAGGCGATCACGTTGCCGGCCGATCTGGGCGACTGGCACGAGGCGCTCTGCGCCTTGCTGCCGAACCGTTGACTGGGCACGAGTGCCGTCTACCCTGTAAATGTTTTTGCCTCAGTGTAATGGCAACGCCAGGGGCGGCGGCCAGGCCAAAGGGATGCGCAATGTCGAGTTCAGAGATCATGAAAAACCACCCCAAAACGTATGTGCTGGTCGGCCTGGGCGGCCGTTCCAGCATGTATCAGGACGTGTTCCTGAAGAGCCATCGGGAGGCCGCCAGACTCCTGGCGGTCTGCGACTCCAACGAGGGGCGGTTGGCGCTTGCCGCGGACCGGCTCAAGGCGGTCAATCCGGGGCTGGGAACTTATTTGCCCGCCGATTTCGACGCCATGATCCGGGAACACGCGCCCGATACCGTCATTGTCTGCTCCATGGACAGCAGCCACGATGCGTACATCTGCCGGGCCCTGGAGCTTGGCTGCGATGTGATCACCGAAAAACCGATGACCACCGACGAACAGAAATGCCAACGCATCCTCGACACCTGCCGGAAAACGGGCCGGACGGTCCGGGTGACCTTCAATTACCGGTATTCGCCCGCCCGGAGCCAGATCAAGGAACTGCTGTCGGAAGGCATTGTCGGAACCGTGCTCAGCGTCAGCTTCCAGTGGCTGCTGGACACCGCCCACGGCGCGGATTATTACCGGCGCTGGCATCGCAACAAGGCCAACTCCGGTGGTTTGCTGGTGCATAAGGCCACCCATCACTTCGACCTGGTCAACTGGTGGCTGGGAACCTATCCGGAACGCGTGTATGCCAGCGGCCGGCGCGCCTTTTACACCGAGGCGCAGGCCGCCCGCTACGGCCTCGCCAACCACGGCGCCCGCTGCCTGGCCTGCCCGGAAGCGGCCCGCTGCAACTTCCACCTGGACCTGACCAAGACCGGCGAGCTCAAGGCCCTCTATCTCGACCAGGAACATCATGACGGCTATTTCCGCGACCGCTGCGTGTTTGACCACGCCTGCAGCGACATCGAGGACGTCATGAATGTGGTTGTCGACTACCATTCCGGCGCCCAGATGAGCTATTCGCTGAACGCCTTCACTCCTTTTGAGGGATACCGGATCGAGTTTAACGGCACCAAGGGCCGGCTCGAACACGTCTGCCAGGAATCCTCCTATGTCAACGGCGACGGCGGTGTCCAGGGCGGCTTCCTGGCGGACGCCACCCGCACCCGGGTGTATCCGCACTTCCAGCCGCCCCGGGACATCCCGGTGCGCACCGGCGAGGGCGGCCATGGCGGCGGCGACACCGTGATGCTGAATGACATTTTCGGCGTCCCCGCCCCCGATCCACTCCGGCGCAGTGCCGACCAGATCCAGGGCGCCTATTCCGTTTTGGTGGGGATTGCGGCCAACCGGTCAATGGCCAGCGGCGCGGCGGTCCGGATTGGCGACCTGGTCACCGGCCTGCCGGATCCGGGATTTTCCCCCGTCTGTCCCGGCGATGACCGGCTCGCCTATGCCGCGGACGCCTGCCGGAAATGGCTGTGAAGAGGAGCTGTTTTTCCATGAATCTTGCCCCCTATTCCATCGGCATCGGCGACCGTTTCGGCCACCAGGGCGCGGCCCAGTTGGCGGCCCTGCAAGCGGCCCGGCAGGCCGGCGTGGACATCACCCCGGTGTGGAACAAATCCAACCGCGAGCACACGCTCATCGGCACCACCCCCGCCGACACGCGCACCGCGGCCATGGCCGCCGTCCGGACCGCCAACTGGGCCGGCGCCTGGCACCTCGACGCCGACCATATCGGCCTGAAGACCGTGGACGGCTTCCTGCCGCACTGCGATTTTTACACGCTGGACGTGGCCGATGCCATCGGCCGGCCCGCCGCGCCCGAGGACGCCGCCGCCGTGCGCGCCGCCCTGCAACCCTGCGTGGGGCGTGGTTTTCCCGCCCTGGGCCGGCCGGAACCGGTGGACTCCGCGGCCCTGGACGCGTTCCTGGCCAACTATGCCGGAGCGGTTCGCGAAGCGGGCCGGATCTACCGCCGCATTGAAGCGGCGCGGGGCCGGGGCCAGTTCATCACGGAAGTGTCCACTGACGAGGCCGTCACCCCGCAGACGCCGCTGGAACTGTTGCTGATCCTGGGCGGCCTGGCCGGGGAGGGCGTGCCGGTCCAGACCATTGCCCCCAAGTTCACCGGCCGTTTCAACAAGAGCGTGGACTATGTCGGCGACGTGGCGCAGTTCGCCCGCGAATTCGAACAGGACCTGCTGGCCCTTCAGCTGGCGGTGCAGGAATTTGGACTGCCGCCCGGCCTGAAGATCAGCATCCATTCGGGCAGCGACAAGTTTTCGCTTTACGGCCCGGTCCGCCAGCTGCTCCGGCGTCATGGCGCCGGCCTGCACCTCAAGACGGCGGGAACCACTTGGCTGGAAGAACTCATCGGGTTGGCGCTGGCGGGCGGCGACGGCCTGGCCGTGGCGCGCGACATCTATGCCCAGGCGCACGGGCGGATTGACGAGCTGTGCGCGCCGT
>Ga0265297_10004266_pt1 | contig 23729 bp, 24 predicted proteins | sample Munlanlwell13791_FD_192502 | JGI IMG/M metagenome (GOLD analysis project Ga0265297, IMG submission 192502) | Leachate microbial communities from a municipal landfill in Southern Ontario, Canada - Leachate well 137-91 | ecosystem: Engineered > Solid waste > Landfill > Unclassified | place... | reverse complement strand
CATCATAAGGATGATCTCGTATAAACCGTGCTTATGCGTATTATTAGAGGCACTGGCCTTAAGGGCCTTCGGGCATTTTTGCCTAAATCAAAATTCAGGAGTTTAACCATAATCAGGCCGCTTATTGAGCTGCATAAAAAAGATATCCTTAAGTGGCTGGAAAGTAAAAATATATCTTATTGTGTAGATAAAAGTAATTTTGAGGATAAGTTTCTGCGTAACCGTATAAGGCTTAAACTTATGCCACAGCTATGCGAAATTAACCCTAGCATAGCGCAAAATTTATATAATCTAAGCATTAATACAGCACTGGATTACGATTTTATTTATACATTTTCCCGCAAAGAGTTTGAGAAACTAAAAAGAGGAGAAACAAAAAGAGAAATAAAGCTTGATTTAGAAGGGCTTAAAAAAAACCACCCGGCTATACTTAACAATATAATAAGAATAGCAATTGAGGAATTAAAGGGAGATACGCGCAAGCTGGAGCTTAGGCATCTTGATGAAATAAAAGACCTGATTGAAAACAGGCCTTCCGGGAGTGTAGTCCATCTGCCCGGGCTTTCCGTCCGCAAAGAAGAAAAACGCCTCATTATACAAACCTTGATTTTATAATCTTATAAAGTATAATACCTTACCTATGGAAAAGAAGAAGAAAAAAGAGCAAGCTCCGCGGCCGAACCTTTTAAGGGGGGGATTTTTTTGGATTCTGATTTTTCTAGGCATAATGTATATTACCAATCTTTTTAATGCCGGAATGGGTGGATTAGTTAAGAAACTAAGTTACACAGAATTCTATTCTAAGCTCGAGAATAACCTCGTTAATCCGGAAATCAAATCCGTAAAGAAAACCGAAAATACCATTCAGGGAGAATATACCGAAACTGCCGGCGGAGGAAAATTTTATGTTTATGTACCGGAAGAAGACAAAGACCTTATTGCGCTTTTAAGAAAGAACGTAAAAAGCTTCGAAATCGAGCCCCCACGTACATTCCTTACGCAGTTGCTTTTTTCCCTTATCCCAATGGGCCTTCTAATAGCATTTTTTTGGTATGTTTCCTATAAAGGTAATCAGCTTGGTTCACGCGTATGGACTTTCGGAAGAAGCCGCGCGCAGATTATAGAAAAGGAAAAAGCAACACGTATTACCTTTAAAGATGTTGCCGGAATAGATGAGGCAAAAGAAGAGTTAACGGAAGTCATAGAATATCTTAAAGACCCGAAAAGGTTTCAACGCCTCGGTGGGCGCATTCCAAAGGGAGTTATACTGGTGGGCCCTCCGGGATGCGGTAAAACCCTTCTTGCGAAAGCTGTAGCAGGCGAGGCTGAGGTGCCATTTTTTAGCATAAGCGGTTCTGATTTCGTAGAAATGTTTGTCGGTGTCGGTGCCTCACGCGTGCGCGATCTATTCGAACAGGCAAAAAAAGCTGCCAAAATAGGAGGAAGGGGTTGTATTATTTTTATTGATGAAATAGATGCAGTAGGCAGGCAGCGTTTCGCAGGAATCGGCGGCGGACACGATGAAAGAGAGCAGACTTTAAATCAGTTGCTTGCGGAAATGGATGGTTTCCAGACAGAAGAAGGCATAATCGTTATGGCAGCAACAAACCGGCCTGATGTGTTAGACGCAGCGCTTCTTCGCCCGGGCAGATTCGACAGGCACGTAATTGTAACCCTCCCGGATATTAAAGGCAGAGCTGAAGTGCTTAAGGTGCATACAATAAAAGTAAAGCTTGCGGAAAATGTTGATTTAAAATCTATAGCAAGTCAGACTCCCGGATTTTCCGGAGCAGACCTGGCAAACCTTTGTAACGAAGCAGCTCTTTTAGCGGCAAGGCATAATAAAGAATCAGTAGAGCAGACTGATTTTGAAAAATCAATTGAAAGGCTGATGATTGGCCCTGAGAAGAAAAGCCACATTATGTCAAAGAAGGATAAGGAAATTACGGCAATACATGAAGCAGGGCACGCTCTTATATCGCTACTGATGCCCGAACTTGACCCGCCAAAAAGAATTTCAATAATCCCAAGGGGAGTTGCCGGCGGCTATACCTTTGCTCCTCCCTTAGAAGATAAACATCATTGGTTTAAAAATGAAATACTCGCGCGTATTATTTTTGCCCTTGGCGGAAGAGCCTCTGAAGAGATAAATCTGCACGATATAACAACCGGCGCGCAGGATGACCTTGAAAAAGCAACTCAAATGGCGCGGCACATGGTTACAAAATTCGGTATGTCGGAAAAACTTGGTAATATTACTTTAGGCCGGCGCGAAGGCCCGGTATTTTTAGGTAGAGACTTGCTTGAAGAAAAAAACTATAGCGAAGAAACTGCCCGAATAATAGACGAAGAAGTAAAAAAAGTTATAGATGAATCATTCGCAAAAGCAAAAGCATATATTTTACAAAATCAAGATAAACTTAAAGCGCTATCGGACGCTTTACTTAATAAAGAGGTTATCGATGGAGAAGAAGCAAAGAAAATAACTGGCCTGAGAAATACAAGCAGTGAAAAAGAAGAACCTGCGGTTTAATTACCTTCAAACTTCAAAACTGTAAATGATAATCACTCCTCTTAGAATAGAAAACGAAAAAAACGCAAAAGGCTTATTGTCTTCGGTAGGCGTAAGCTGCGAAGGCATAGATATACTTTCTCCCAAATGTGTATATAGCGCTTTTAGGATTGAGGGCATTAAGTCATGGGAAGCAAATATCATAAAGCAACATTTGCTTTCTCTGGGAAGCGACAGCGCTGTTGAGAGGAGTGCGTTAGTTAAGAATATAAAGACGGATACTGTAATATTCGGCAGCATAACCCAACTTAAAAAATTATGTGAAAAGCTGAAGAATCAGCCTTTTACTCTTAAAGAAATTTCACAAAGCCTGTCTTTGTATCTGGATAATTTATTCAAGCAGGAATTTATTTTAAGGGCACGCGATAAAACAATAAAAATAAAAAAACCCCTTATCTGCGGTATAATTAATCTAACAACCGATTCTTTTTCCGGGGATGGTTTGCTTATTGAGGCCAGCGGCCGCAAGCTTAAGGATTTGGTTTTACGAAAAATAGAGGAAATGGTTACTTCCGGCGCAGCAATGATTGATATGGGCGCTGAATCATCAAGGCCCTATTCTAAGCCTATAATGGAAAAAGAAGAAATAGCAAGGCTCGCCCCGGTTATTTGCGCCGCGAGAAAAAGATTCAAAGAAATTTTGATTTCCGTAGATACCAACAAATTAAATGTGGCAAAGGTAGTTGCCGAGGAAGGGGCAGATATAATAAACGATATTACTGCTTTACGTAAATCCCCCGGCATTATAAACTTGATAAAGAAACATAAGCTTGGAGTTATTTTAATGCATATGAAGGCTAGCCCCTTGACTATGCAGGTAAATCCGAAATACAAAAAAGTGACGGAAGAAATTATCAGTTTTTTTAAGGAAAGAATTTCGATGCTAAATAAGGAAAAAATCAATCCGGAGCAAATTCTAATTGACCCCGGTATAGGTTTTGGCAAAACCACTCAGGATAATCTTAAAATTATAAATGAGCTTTATAAGTTTAAAATTTTCGGCCTGCCTATTTTTATAGGTTTATCTAGAAAATCTTTCATAGGTAAAATTACCGGTAAAAAAGCAGACCAGAGGCTTTACGGAACAATTGCCTCTGGGATTATCGCTGTATTACGAGGGGCAAATATTTTAAGGGTTCATGATGTTAAAGAAAACAAACAAGCGCTCGACTTAGCGGCAAGCATAATTAACAACTAACTTATGTTTTTAAGATTCCTTAATCTAAAAACTGTTTTTGAGATTATTATCCTTTGGATAGTCATCTACAGGGTAGTTGTGTCGCTTCAGGGTACAAAAGGTGCCTATCTTATAAGGGGAGTTATAGTATTAATAGCTTCTTATTTTATTTTCCAAAAATTAAATTTAACTGTTTTAAGCTGGCTGCTTACCAACTTTTTCGCTTTTTATTTAATAATTATAGTAGTTATATTCCAGCCGGAACTAAGAGAAGCTCTTATAAGGCTTGGCCAACGCCACATTTTTTATAAAGGCCTCGGCAAAGAGGAAATAGAAAAGATATTAAGAGAAATTGTTTCAGCTGTCAGCATACTCTCAAGGAAAAAAACCGGCGCACTTATCGCGATAAAAAGAGAAATGGGCCTTAATGATTACATAGAAAGCGGTGTTTTGATTAATGCCGATTTAACCTCTGAGTTGCTGCAAAATATATTTCATCCCCTGGCACCGCTGCACGACGGAGGGCTGATTATTGACGGCGCTAAAATAATTGCCACCAGCTGTCTTTTTCCGCACAGCGAAAGTTTGAACCTGGAAAAAACTTTAGGTATGCGTCACCGGTCAGGAATAGGCCTTTCCGAGCATAGCGACGCTTTGGTTATAATAGTTTCAGAAGAAAACGGGCAGGTATCGTTAGCTATAAACGGCCAGCTAACTGGAGATTTAACACCGCAAGACCTTCTTACTATTCTAAAAGGGCAATTAAGTAAGTGAGGATATAAATATGAAGCTTTTTCGATTAAGAAAAATAAACCTAAAAGAACTTGTAACTTACAATTTTTGGCTTAAGCTAATTTCCTTGGTTTTGGCAATAATTGTCTGGTTGTACGTAAGCAGCGAAATAACTAAAGGCGTTAAAATTTGATACACAGATGATCACAGATGGTAGACGCAGATGATCACAGATAAAAATCTGCGATTATCTGTATACTAAAAAAGATGAAATTAGGCGTTAACATTGACCATATAGCCACTTTAAGAGAAGCCAGAGGCACAGTCTATCCTGATCCGGTTGTCGGCGCCTTACTTTGCGAATACGCAGGATGCAATTCAATAGTTGCGCATTTACGGGAAGACCGCCGGCACATAAAAGAAAGAGACATCTTATTTATTAAAAAAGCAATCAAAGTGCCTTTTAATATGGAAATGTCCGTAAATAAAGACATAGTTGATTTTGCCTTAAATATTAAGCCCGAACAATCTACGCTTGTTCCGGAGCGCAGGCGCGAACTTACTACCGAAGGCGGGATTGACCTTATGAATCGTAATAATTATAAAAAAGTAGAGAAAGCGGTTGAGAGTTTAAAACAGGGCGGTATCGTTGTAAGCCTTTTTATAGACCCAAATAAAAAGCAAATTGAGAAAGCAAAAAAAACAGGCGCGGACCTGATTGAATTTAATACCGGAAAATACTCTGAAGCTAAATCAGTAGCAGGGGTAAAACGAGAATTGATAAAAATAAAACAAGCTGCCAGGTTTGCCAAAACTTTAGGGTTTTTTGTTGCCGCCGGCCACGGCCTTGATTATGAAAACGTAAAAGACATAGCTAAAATAAAAGAGATAGAAGAGCTTAACATAGGCCATTCAATAATCTGCCGTTCAGTATTTGTAGGCCTGGTTGCGGCAGTTGAGGAAATGTTTGGGCTGGTAAGTTAATTTATAAGTAAAATGGTAATGGGCATAGGCATAGATATGGTTAAGGTGGGGAAAATGCAAAGCGCCATTGAAAAGTGGGGTAAGGATTTTCTTAAGCGCGTTTTTGATAGTAAGGAACTGAAAAATATATCTGACGGAAAAATGTATTATCAGCGTTTGGCTGCCAGATTTGCCGCAAAAGAGGCAGTGATTAAGGCGATTTCAAAAGAATACCCACTGGCATTAAACGACATAATAATACTTAATCGTAAAAATGGCGCTCCTTATTGTGAGTTCAAAAAAAAGCTTGATGTAGAAATTTTACTTTCAATAAGCCACATTGAGGATTATGCTGTGGCTTGTGCTGTTGCGCAGAAACACAGATGATCGCAGAAGCAAAACAGATGATCGCAGATTTTGAGAAAGTATCATGTAACACGTCTTTAAAAACGTGTTACATGCTACGTGTGGCGTGATACGTAATCTGTGTTAATCTGTGTAAAGCAAAAATAAGATGAAGCTGCCGAAACAACTAATAAAGCGTAAACTTGACACCTATAAAGGCGATTATGGTTATGTTTTTGTTTTGGGAGGCTCGCCGGGGCTAACCGGAGCAGTTTCTTTATGCGCAAATGCCGCTTTAAGGATGGGCGCGGGTTTAGTAAGAGCAGCAGTTCCCGCATCCCTCGGTAATATACTCTCAACTAAACTTACAGAAGCGACAAGCCTTTTTCTTAACGAAGAAAATGGTTATCTTTCGGAAAAAGGCTTTCAGCAAATAACCGATTTGTTAGAAAGGATAGACGTAGTTGCTTTAGGTGGAGGAGCTTCTCAAGCTCCATGTGCTCAAAAGCTACTTTTAAAAGTAATTAAGAATGTCGACAAGCCAATGGTTATAGACGCAGATGCTTTAAACGCAATTTCTACTGTTTTAACCGTTTTGAAAGAAAGAAAATCAAAAAATATAGTTTTAACTCCGCATCTGGCTGAATTTTCCCGCTTAACCGGGCTTACGCTTAAAGCAATAAAAGCAAAAAGAAAAGAACTTGTCAAGGAATTCGCTTTTAAGTATAATTTAACCCTCATTCTTAAGGGCAATCGCACCCTTGTAAGCAATGGCAAAACGTTATTTGAAAATAATACCGGCAATCCCGGTATGGCAACAGCAGGTTGCGGCGATGTGTTGACAGGTATTATTGTCGGCTTAATGGCTCAAGGTATAGATGTACTTACGGCAGCGAAGTTTGGGGTGTATATACACGGCTTAGCCGGTGATTTAGCTGCAAAAGATAAAACCGAAACCTGTTTGATTGCTTCCGATATAATTGAGTATTTACCGAAAGCAGTAAAGAGATTAGCAACACGTAACACGTAACAAGTAACACGTATCACGTTTCTAAAAACGTGTTACCTCCACTCCAAGTGGACTCACCTAAATATTTTTATATGGTGGCGAGGATACATGTGACGTGATACATGATAAATGCGCCCAGGTAGCTCAGTTGGTAGAGCAGGGGTTTTGTAAACCTCAGGTCGAAGGTTCGAGTCCTTTCCTGGGCTTTAAACACAGATGGTCACAGATTGGAAATCACAGATGAGCACAGATAGATTGTGTATCACGTCGCACGTAACACGTATCACGCCTTTTTAAATTCTCTGTTTATTCAATGACGTGTTACGTGATACCTGTTACCTGATACTTTCTCAAATCTGTGATCATCTGTTTTGTAAATCTGTGATTATCTGTGCAAAACGATCTGTGAAAAACGGGCAGGTTCCTGAGCGGTCAAAAGGGACAGACTGTAAATCTGTTGTGCTTGCACTTCGGAGGTTCAAATCCTCCCCTGCCCATTCTTCTTCGCCTTACACTAATTTAAACCACCGGTAAGGCTTCGAAGGAACAGGTTCTTTTGTTTCGCCGGGCGAAGAAGAATGCTCCTGCGAAGCCGCACCGAAGTATTATGGTGGCGAATGGCGAAGCAGGGCATATAATTTACTGATGATTTGCTGGCATTGATTAGCCTGACAAAATTTTAGTTTATAGCAGCGGATATTTGGATGCACCACAAAGAATCTTCGGCTTCGCCGAAGGGCGCATACAAATCCTCCCCTGCCCATGTCTGATAGCTGGAATAACGCGGGCGTAGTTCAATGGCAGAACACTAGCCTTCCAAGCTGGATATGTCGGTTCGATCCCGATCGCCCGCTCCATTTAGTCCATAGTCGACAGTTAATAGTCCACAGAATTAAACTATGGGCTATGGTCTATTGACTGTGGACTATTTATGCTTTAATAACTATCACAAATAAAGAAGAGGAGAAGAGTTGAAAGAGACAGTATCTATATTAGGTGCGGGAAGCTGGGGAACAACTCTGGCGGTAATTCTTTCCGAAAAAAGCAACCTTCAAATAACTTTATGGTCTCCATTTGAGGCAGAAGTTAAAAAAATAATAAAGAATCAAGAGAACAAAGATTTCCTTCCTTCAATAGAAATACCCTTCAATGTTTGTGTTACTTCAGACTTAAAAGCTGCGCTGCTTAACCGCATTATTATAATCGCGGTTCCGGTAGAGCATTTGAAGCCTGTTTTAAGAAGAATCAATGATGCGAAGGTTAAATTTAAAAATAAAATCTTTATAAGCGTAATGAAAGGTATCGAGATAAAAAGCCTCAAGCGGCCAAGCGAAATAATAAAACAGGAATTAAATATCAATTCCAAACAAATAGTAGTTTTGTCCGGGCCGACAATAGCAAAAGAAGTAGCAAAAAATATTCCTACGGTTGCTACTGTTGCATCGCATTCTTCTAAGAATGCAGAAAAAATACAGGAATTATTTAAAGAAACAAATTTAAGGTTATATACTAATAGTGATGTGGAGGGAATTGAAACAGCTGGCGCTTTAAAAAATGTAATAGCAATTGCTTGCGGTATATCCGACGGTTTAGGCTTCGGTACAAATACAAAATCAGCGCTTATTTGCCGAGGCCTCAAGGAAATGATGCGTTTTGCCCGAGCTTTAAAAATAAATGAGAAAGCCTTTCTTGGTATAAGTGGGATAGGTGATTTATGTACTACTTGTTTTTCTATGTTTTCAAGAAATCGCTATGTTGGCGAGAAAATCGGAAAAGGTGAAAAGATTGATAATATATTGAAAAATATGAAAATGGTCGCAGAAGGTGTGACTACTGTAAAATCGGTTTACAATTTGAGCAGAAAATATAAAATAGATATGCCGATAACAAGAGAAATCTATTATATGCTTTATAAGAATAAATCGCCAATAGCGGCTGTAAAAGATTTAATGAATCGCCCGCTTAAGGCTGAATAGCGGTTTCGGAAAGTTTATAAAATAGAGGAGGTTCAAAAATGAAAAAGGTATTATTTGTTTTGTGCGGTTTTCTGATTATGTGCAGTTATGGTTGCGAAAGTAATAAAACAAGAGTTGCCGAAGGTGCTGTAATTGGCGGTCTTATTGGGGGTGCGGCAGGAGGAATTATAGGGCATCAAAGCGGTCACGGTGGAGCAGGCGCTGGCATAGGCATTGCAGCGGGAGCGCTTACAGGAGCGCTTGTAGGAAGCCAGATTGATAAACCTCAAAAGCAGGAAACTGTTGAAAGCGCAGCTCAAACCATTGAAGAAAAATCTCCCGAAACCAAACAGCTTTCTATGCAGCAGATAATAAATATGAGTAAGCAAGGTTTAAAAGACGATGATATAATCAAAGAAATCCGCTCCACAGATTCAAAATTCAACCTTTCGGCAGAAGGTATTAATTACCTGAAAAAGGAAGGTGTGGGCGAACGAGTCATCTCTGCAATGCAGGGAAAATAATTGATTTATTCTTGACAGCCCCAGTATTACACCGGGGCTGTTTCTTTTACATTGGTCGGTGAATTATTCCTGTTGTGGAATAACAATGGGATGGTAAAATTATATAATAAATTGTTAGTATGGGTGATTTTGGCATTGAATGGCAAACAATTAAAAGAAGTTTTTTGGCATATTTTTATGAGTTGGTGCATTTTAATTTTTCTGTTACCAACCCGGTATTTTGGCTGTTTTTCCTTATATTGTTATTCGTTTTATTAAAGTCCTGGAAAATAAAAAAAGCATTTTCTTTCTGTTTTGTCATTGCATTGATATTGTTGAGTGTTACAAAGATAGAGAATTATATAATGAAATTATTCAGGAAAAGCGGCGAATCGTTTGACCCACTAGTAACACGCATATCTTGCATTATTTTTATTCTTGTTGTAGCGCTATATTATTTTTTTATAGCGGGAAACGATGACTGAATTTATTTTAAGGAAGAAGTATGTATTGCGAAATATGCAAGAGTTTACAAACAGAGGGTAAAAGCGAATTGTTAATTTTTTCAGCTCGTGCCTATGCGCAGGTTGTTTCAATTTTAAAGATATCCAAAAATAACCCTGTAGAGAAAATCAATGAAGAAAATTCATGTATGTCACTATGTATAAAATGTTTGCAAGGGTTTTAATTAAAAGGAGGAAAATATGATAAGAAATATCGTTACTCTTTTTGCGGCAGGTGTATTTGTTGTATTTTTTTCTTCCATCTGCCTCTGCCAGGATAATGTTAATACCCCCGTTAGTAACAGCAGCAGCATAACTGACAAGGGTGCGGATAAAGATACTGTTGGGGGAAAGACCGAAGAGAAAAAGGTAAAAACGGATGAAGAAATAAAAAAGGAAAAAGAGAAGGCGGAAGAAAAGAAAGAAGAAAAGAAAGAAAAAAAGAAGGAAGAAATGGAAGAAGAAACGGAAGAAGAAAATCCGTCAGCCTCAGAAGAAACTCTTGATGCATGGGATGACTCCACGCCGGCAGGAAGCGATCTTGATAGTGACGGAAGTATTAATATTTGGAAAGATGACCAGGGTTTCATAGATCGTTGATTTATCTTGCCTCATAAACAGCGGATCATTTGCGCGAATCTTGTTCTTTACAGCCTTAAAAAGCCTAGTATAATAAATAAAATCAATCATTTTAGCGCATAAAGAGGTTTTGTTTCTTTGAGATTACACATGTTGGTTTAAAGGGGCTAAACCCCTAGATTTCCAATCGGGGGGTAGCGCAGTCCGGATTAGCGCACTTGCATGGGGTGCAAGGGGCCGAGAGTTCAAATCTCTCTCCCCCGATTTTGAATTTTGATAGAGAATCGTGTTACTTGTCATAGCAAATGAATAACTAAAGTTAATTATGGCAATTATGCATTTTGCTATAACTTTTCGAAGAGGGTTAGGGCAGGCAGGAGCGAATTTAAGTTCTTGCTTTTAAGGAGGTAAGAATATGGAGAAATATACAGGAGCAGAAAGAAGAAAATATCCCAGGGCAAATGCTAATTTTGTAGTAAGCTACAGGATAAAACAATACCCGGGGACGTATGACCTTAGCCAAACCAAGAATATAAGCCAGGGTGGGCTCCTTATTACTACGAATAAAAAATTTGAAAACGGTACTCAGCTTGCCATGACGCTCAGATTTCCTTTTGTTGAGCAGAAAATAGAAATTACGGGAGAAGTTGTTGATTCTAAAGAAATAGTGAAGGGCCTTATCTATGAAACAAGGTTAAGATTCACTGATTTACCGCAGGAGTTTTTTAAGGAATTAGGTATTTACATAAAAGAGTTGTTGGAAAAATGGTCAAAAAAATAGGAATAATTGGCCTGGGTAATGTCGGTTCTGCTACGCTTAAATCATTGGCGCAATATTCTTCTCTTGTTAACCGGCGCATTTCTTTAAAAATAGAAGTAAAATTGTCCTGCGACTTAAGGAAAGGCAAAGGGAAGGTCGCCGCAAAGTACGGTGTGCCTTTTACTACGGATGTTTCAAAGGTTATAAACGACCCTCAGATAGATACGATAGTTGAATTAATCGGCGGCATTGAGCCCGCCTATAGTTTTATTAAAGAAGCTCTTTTAAAAGGGAAAAATATCGTTACTGCAAATAAAGCTCTTTTGGCGGAGCATGGACGTGAACTTTTTTCTCTTGCGCGTAAGTTTGGAAAAAACATAGGGTTTGAGGCTTCTGTTTGTGGAGCGATACCTCTTATAAAAAGCATTTCCGAGGGTTTAGTCTCCTGCGAAATAAAAAAAATATATGGTATTTTAAACGGAACGACCAATTATATACTTTATAAAATGGGCCAGGAAAAAATTGATTTTTCATCTGCTCTTCGCCGTGCCCAGAAAAAAGGCGTTGCAGAGAGAAAACCGCATTTTGACATATCCGGGCGTGATACACTTAATAAATTATGCATTTTAAGTTATCTTTGTTTCGGAGTGTGGCCTTCTTTGAAACGTGTGTATACCGAGGGTATATCTAAAATTAATATGCTTGATATCGTTTATGCGGAACAGTTAAATTACAGGGTAAAACTTTTGGCTATCGCGAAACGCCAGAGTAAATTTCTTGATTTAAGGGTCCATCCAACTCTTGTACCGATAGGCCATCCACTGTCTGAGGTTTCATCTACCTACAATGCCGTATACCTTGATACTCAGCCGGCAGGAGACTTACTTTTTTATGGTAGAGGAGCCGGCGGGTTGGCTACGTCATCGGCTGTTATCTCCGATATCGTAAGCATGTCGTTAGATAGTAAAATTTCAGAAAGAAAAAAAGAAAACATAAACCTTAGAAATATAAATACTGTAAGATCGCGTTATTATATGAGATTTATGGCTCACGATGAGCCAGGCGTCTTGGCAAAAGTTTCAAGAATTCTTGCTTCGCAGCATATTAGCATTGCTTCTGTTACGCAAAAGGAAAAGCTGCGCAGGAAATTTGTTCCTGTGATAATGATTACGCACGCAGCAAAAGAGTCAGATATGCAAAAAGCTCTTTTAAAAATTGACAAACTTTCCGTAATAAAAAGCCCATCACAGATAATACGAATAGAGGATTTTTAATGGCTTATCAAGGTTTGATTTTACGCTACAAAAATTTTCTGCCTATAACCAAAAATACCCCAATAATCACTTTGCTTGAAGGTAACACCCCGCTAATATATTCGCCTAAAATTTCGCGCATAATCGGCAAAAATTTTAAAGTTTATCTTAAATATGAAGGGCTTAATCCTACAGGCTCATTTAAAGATAGAGGTATGACCGTTGCTATTTCAAAAGCAAAAGAGGCAGGCGCCCGTGCTGTTATTTGTGCGTCAACCGGAAATACTTCCGCTTCAGCTGCTGCCTATGCGGCACGTGCAAATTTAAAATGTATAGTTGTGATACCGGAAGGCGCAATTGCTCTCGGTAAATTGGCACAGGCGCTTATACACAACGCAAAGGTGGTAGCGGTAAAGGGAAATTTCGATGATGCTTTAAGGATAGTCAGAGAGATTTCTTCAAAACACCATGTTGAGTTGGTAAATTCCATAAATCCTTATCGCATAGAAGGCCAAAAAACAGCTTCTTTTGAGATCTGCGATTATCTTGGCGATGCCCCTCATTTTCATATTCTTCCCGTGGGTAACGCAGGAAACATTACTGCTTACTGGAAAGGGTATAAAGAATATTATGCATATAAAAAGATACATCATCTTCCGCGCATGCTCGGTTTCCAGGCTAAAGGTGCTGCTCCAATAGTCAGGGGATATCCTATAAAAAAGCCTAAAACAATAGCAACTGCTATTAAAATCGGCAACCCTGCCAGTTGGGAAAGCGCCGTAAGCGCAAAAGAGGAGTCCTTTGGTTTAATTGATATGGTAAGCGACAGAGAAATAATTAACGCATATAAATACTTGGCCAGCGCCGAAGGCGTCTTTGCCGAACCTGCCTCTGCCGCTTCTGTGGCGGGGCTTTTTCTGCTTAAAAAAACCGGTTTTTTTAATAAAGTTTCTAATAAAAAAGAAATTATCATTACCTGCACTCTTACCGGCCACGGCCTGAAAGATCCACAGCTTGCCATAAAAAGCATAAAACTGCCGCCCGTAGTAGCTGTAAAATTAGACGCAGTAGTCAAAGCCGCAGGCATCTAAAACCAAAAAATCAGTTATGAAAGGATTTTATCAAAAATTTTCTAAAGTTTTAGAAGACATAGTAAAAAAGGAATACGAAACCGAACTAGACCCGCCTTTATGGGAAGTGCCGTCGCGCCAGGATTTCGGTGATCTTTCCACGATGGTTTCTTTAAAACTTGCCTCTAAGTTGAAAAAAGACCCGCTTGAAGTAGCAACATGCCTTAAGGGGATTTTAGAAAAACAGATAGGGGAAGGAATAGAAAAAATAGAAATTTTAAAACCCGGTTTTATAAATATATTTTTTGCAAAAGATGCTTTGATAAAATCGTTAAATGAATTAATAGAAAATAAAGATAAATTCTTTCGCCACAATATTAAAAAGAAAATCATTCTTGAATTTTTAAGTGCAAATCCAACCGGCCCACTTTCTATAGCGCACGGCCGCCAGGCTGTTGTCGGGGATTGCTTGGGTAATATCCTTAAGTTTTGCGGCGTAAATGTCGAAAGAGAATATTACGTAAATGATGCCGGTAAACAATTAGATCTTTTTATCAAATCGGTTAACGAACGCATAAAAGAAATACAAGGTCAAAGTTTTAAGCTTCCTGAAGGAGGCTATCAGGGGGAATACGTAAAAGATATTGCAAAAGCCGTAATCAGCGCTAGCCCTAAAGACGAACGAACATTCGTTCTTACCTATGTGCTTAGCTGGATTAAGAAAGATTTAGAGAATCTAGGCATAAATTTCGATAACTGGGCCAGCCAGCAAAAAATTATCGATGATAAAAAAATAGAAAAAGTAATAGAAGTTCTTAAAGAAAAAGATTTAATTTACGATAAAGAAGACGCCCTCTGGTTTTCTTCCACAAAATTCGGCGATGATAAGGACAGGGTTATTAAAAAAAGCGACGGAGAACTTACATATTTTGCTTCAGACATCGCTTATCATGAAGATAAGATAAAGCGCGGGGCGGACGAACTTGTAAATCTATGGGGCCCGGACCATCACGGCTATATTGAGCGGGTAAAATCTGCAATCAGTGCTCTGGGTTATAACAGAGATATACTTAAAGTTATAATAATCCAGCTTGTAAGCCTAAAGACCAAGGAAAAGATGTCAAAAAGGAAAGGTACGGCAATACTTCTTTCTGATTTGATAAAAGAAGTCGGGAAAGATACAACGAGGTTTTATTATCTTACAAGAAAAAATTCTTCACACCTTGATTTTGACATTGACCTCGCTAAGGCAACTTCTTTCGAAAATCCTTTATATTATATCCAATATTGCTGCGCGCGTATTGAGAGTATTTTTGAAAAAGCCAAAGAGAAAAAGGTAAATATAAAATATAGCGTATTTTTACAAAGCGAAGAGGACCTATCGCTGACTAGGGCATTGTTGCAGTTTTCCTATATGCTTGAAAAAGCGTATTATGCTCTTGAGCCGGTGTTTATTATCGAATACCTAAAAAGTATTGCTGCTTTGTTTCATAAGTTTTACGAAACAAACAGGGTGCTTGGTGAAGAAGAGAATATAGAAGGCGCCCGGTTAAACCTATTGGCCGCAACAAGGATAGTTTTACATTGCGGATTGAATTTACTGGGGATAACTCCTGCGAAAAAGATGTGATACATAGATGATTGCAGATGAAAAGCAGATAATCACAGATAGCAGGATTGTTGATTTTCTTTAAGAAGGCATTATAATGAAATTATCTGTGGTCATCTGTGATTCCTATCTGTGCTAATTTGTGTTATAAAAAATGAAACGCAGGATTTGGAAAATAAAAGAATTTACCCCGCAAGTTAAAGATTTAAGCCAAAAGTATAATATATCCGTATATCTTGCCCAGATTCTACTCAATAGAGCGATTGACGAAAAACAATTCCCCGCCTTTTTAAACCATAGCATAGAGTTTTTGCATTCGTTTTCGCTTTTGCCTGATATAAAAAAAGCCAGCCAGCGTGTGAAAAAAGCAATAGAGAAAAAAGAAAAGATTCTTATTGTCGGAGACTATGATGTTGATGGGGTTACTTCGCTTGCGATTTTTAACGAATTTGTTAAAGAGCACCGGGAGTTGTTTTCTTTTTATATTCCGCACCGCGTCAACGATGGCTACGGCCTAAATACCGATGTGATAGAGCGCGCAAAAAAGGAAAATCAAACTTTAATTATTGCTTTTGATTGCGGCACGAATTCTTTAAAAGAAATAGAGTTGGCGTGCTCTTACGGTATTGACACAATAGTTATCGACCACCACCATCCCAGCAAAGATTTAAATAAAGCCTATGCATTTATAAACCCTAAACGGACAGATTCCGATTACCCCTTCAAAGATTTAAGTGCAGCTGCACTGGCATTTAAATTTCTACAGGCACTTACAAAAAAAGATTGTAAGGAAACGCTTGATTTGGTGGCATTGTCTTTAGTATGCGACGTAGTTCCGCTAAAAGGAGAAAACAGGGTGTTGTTAAAAGAAGGGCTTAAGATGCTACGTGTAAGCAGGCGGCCGGCGATTGAAGCACTATGCAAAGTAGCGAAAATAAAACAGGAAAATATAAATACTTTTCATATAGGTTATATCCTCGGCCCCCGCATTAATGCCTCCGGGAGAGTTGCCTCAGCGAATGATTCACTTGAAATGTTTTTAAGCAAAGACCTGGAAGAAGTTTTAAACATTGCTTCAAGGCTTCAGGAATATAATTTGAAGCGTAAAGCAATTGAAATGAATATTTTAAAAGAAGCTGAGCAAAAAATTGAGCAGGATAGCTCAAATGATTATGCAATAGTTGTGTCGGGAGAAAATTGGCATTCAGGAGTGCTTGGCATAGTTGCTTCCCGCCTGGTTGATAAATACTACAGGCCGTCTTTTGTAATTTCTTTTGATGATATTCTAGGCAGGGGTTCCGCGCGTTCGATACACAGCGTTCATCTAATGGAAGCCTTGGAAAACTGCGGCAGCACGCTTTGCGCTTACGGCGGGCACAAAAAAGCAGCGGGTTTAGAAATTTTCCGGGAAGGCCTGGAAGAGTTCAGACAACGAATAAATTTATATATTAAAAATAACACAAAGCCAACTGACCTTATTCCTATTCTTGATATAGATTTAAAATTAAATTTTAACGATGTAACTATAGAATTAATAGAAGAATTGAATAGATTAGAGCCCTTTGGAGAGGAAAATCCAAAACCAATGTTTGCAAGTTACTCTGTTTATAAAAAAAGTAAACCTAAGAAGATAAACAGCGGCTATACTGTATGGTTAAGCGATGGGGAGAAAACCCTGGAAGGGATAATCTACGATAGAGGGCTTCTTGAGATAATAGAGTATGCCGAGGAGTTCGATATGGCTTATTCTTTAGAAAAGAATGGCTTTCACAACGAGCCGCTACTAGTTATTAGGGACATTGCTCTTTCTGGCAGCAAAATTTAATTTTCCGCTTTTTATACACTTCGCGCAGACAAGGACTCTTTTTACCTTACCGTTTATAATGAGCCTTCTTTTTTGAAGGTTAGGCAAAAATCTCCTTTTTGTAATACCTGTGGTTTTCTTTCCTACGCCGCCTTCCCGTTTAGCTTTACCACGCCTGCGAATAGAATTTCCGCCTATAGCTTTTTTATCACAAATTACGCAACGTCTACTCATTATTACAACTCCTTTTTTAACACAGATGATCCCAGATTTGAAAGCAGATGATCACAGATGAATTCCAAAGTAATTGAAATACAATGGAAATACTGTATTTCTTATCTGTGATTATCTATGATTTTTTATCTGTGGTCATCTGTGTGTACAAAATTAGTATAACTATACTTATAAATTAACTATTGTCAAGCAAAATCTTAAGGTGTATTTTAAAAGCCATTGAAAATAAAGGGTTTTTACCGGTTTTCTTGTATTTTGCATAAAATTATGTTATATCGTAAATGAGCAAAAAGTTCTTTAAAACATGGAGAAATCTATATTGATAAGGGCAAACTATCCGAAAGGATAGGGCGCAACCCACGAACCAGAACGAAGTTCGGTTCGGGGTTGCCCGGAACCGAACTAGGTTCTGGTTCCGGGCAAAGCTCTAAGAGCCTAAAGCCGTAAGGCTATGGTAGTCAGCTGCCGATGTAGTAAAAAGAGTTTAAAACCCATAGTCATTAATAAGGCTATGGGTTTTTTTATCAAATGAGGCCAGCATTTTTCCAAGCCACGCCACCAAGGGTGGCAGGGCGCAGGGAAAATGTTAGGCCGAATTTGACCCCGCCCTTTTGGCTGATTGGGTGGTGAGTTTTAATAAATTAAGCTTTAGCTAAACTATTGAATGTATTGTTCTATAATATTTATTGCCTCGCCAAAAGGGCGGGGTTCAATTCACAGACGGCTTACGCCTACGATTTACGTTCACTTCGTTGCCGTAAATCGTCTGCTCATTGAAGGAGGTGTCTATGTTAAGGAAAACCGTGGTTATGTTGCTTGTAAGTTTCATGGCAATATCCGTGGTGGCATTTGCTGAAGACCACAATGCACTTACCAAATTAGGCAGAGGCTTAGCTAACGCAGTTACCGGTATAGTAGAGGTTCCTAAGCAAATATACCTTGTTTCTAAGGAAAGAGAGCCTATTACAGGTATAACCTATGGTACGGCAAAAGGTATATGCTACGGGTTATTGCGTACAGGAGCAGGAGTTTACGACTCAGTAACATTCCCAATACCTCCTTACGATAAACCGATTATGGAACCTGAATATGCATTTGAAGGTTGGCAGCCTGAATCCGCAGAAAAATAATTAATCTCTGAGATTGTAGAATAAAGGGTGTAAATTTTCGTAAAAGTTTACACCCTTTTATTTTTTCTGCTTTAGCGAAAAATATTTCTTCGGGATTAATTAAAGTGTTTTGTAAGCTTCGTCTATTCTTTGCAGCAGCCTGGGGTCTCGTTTCTTTGCAGCAAGTGCTTTTGCTTTTTTTAAATAAGAGGCAGCTTCTTTCTTATTTGCATTACTTATATGGACCATAGCGATGTTATAATAAATTTTTGGATTATTTTTTTCAAGATTTAACGCTTTATGCAAAGCGGAAAGGGCTTGGTCATATTTTTTAAGTTCCCCGAATATAGCACCCATATTCATATAAGCACTTACGTTTTCAGGGTTCAGTTTTATTGTTTTGCTAAAACAATCAAGAGCCTCGTCAAATTTTTTTGAATTCGTATACACAACCCCTAACCGGTAATAGCCTTCCTGATTGTCCGGCCCAAGTAAGATGCTTACTTTTAAAAGAGCTATTGCTTCCTCATTCCTTTTATTTTCAAAAGACAAAGAACCCTCCCTTAGAAGTTTTTCCGCCAGGTTTTTGTCTTCGGCATATTTTTTTGTAATCGGAAAAAGCATTTCATCGCAGCTACGTACAATATCTTTACGGCCCTGTTCCCTGAAAATTACTCTTGCCTTCAAAATATCTATAAGAGCCAAATCTGTTTTATCATTTTTCAAATAGAGCATACCACGATTTAATAAAGCTTCGCCAAGAACAGGATTTATAGAAATAGCTTTGCTGTAATAATTAATAGCTTCAGGGTATTTTGATAGTTTCTGTAAGCACATGCCTAAATTGCAGAAGATAACATCTTGTTTTGTTTCATCCGGAAGTTTGCCCGCTTTTTCCAAAATAATTATTGCTTTCGCAAAATTTTTGCGTTTCATCGCAATTGCTGCCAGGTTTATATAGCTATCTGCTCTGTCCGGCATAAGCTCTTTAGCATTATAGAACAGATATTTTGCCTGGTTTAATTGATTTTTTTCAAAATAATACAAACCTTGCTCTATATAGTCTTTATACAATGTATCCGGGCTTATTCTCGAGGCGCCGCCAGCTGCGGGGTTGGTTTCCTCAATTTGTGTATTGGCAGTATTTATAAAAACAATATTTATAATAAAAATCAAAAAAAATAATTTTACATTTCTCATAAACGCATTAATTACAATCTATAGATAATTTATCAATTCGTTAATCATTTAATCGGCCAATATTATATCTCTTGCCTTAACTGTTTTTCTGCATCTATCACATCGCGGTTTATCCTACTAAGACAATGAATGATTTTGATTTTTAGGTTTTCGCTGATAATTTTTGAAGAACGCATTTCTTTTAATACCTGAATACTCATTCTAAAATACCGTACAATCTCGCCTTCGTCTATTTCGCAAAATTTGTTCAACTTCGTAAAACTTGCCCCCTCTAACCAAGCTTGGGCAGCTTCGCTTAAATGGAAATAAAATTTTTTACTTAGTGGATAAACCCTAAATGACCTTTCCTGTTTATGGATGCCAGCAGTAAACCTATTCAATTCGTTTTTAAGCCGTTTTACTCTTTTGTTTAGTGTTGGTTTTTTTTCTCCTTTGCGCGGCTCATAAGTAAGGGCGTTGATTACTATAAATAAGCTTGCTTCGTCAAGTGAGTCAAGAAAACCCGTATCAAAAAGTTCGCCTATCTGCAGTTCAAAACTATAAACCTTGGATGCTAAATCCGCTTTCCAGCTTATTCCGCCTTCGATTATGTAGTTTAAACTTCTTAACAATGAAACTTTTCTTTTAAGTAAGCCCAGCACTTCTTTCTTTTCAAAAGAATCTGCCTGGCAGAAATGAAATGATTGAGGGTAAATATCAAAAATTTTATCCCCCATTATCTTGTATAAATTTAAAATTGTAGCATAACAAGAATTTAGCTGGCTTTCAATCGGCTCGTAATTGCCATAAATTACATCAGATAGCGATGTGAGGTCTATGTGGCAGGGATTTATCTTCATAAGGACATTACCTTCTTTGTCTATACCGCGCCTTCCGGCGCGCCCGGCCATTTGATAAAAATCCCGTGTTTTTAAATAGCCATGATACCTTCCGTAAAATTTAGATAACGCGTCAAAAACAACGGTTCTCGCCGGCATATTTATTCCAAGGGCAAAAGTTTCTGTAGTAAAAATAAGTTTTATCAGGCCGGTTGTGAAAAGCTGTTCAATTATTTCTTTTAAAGTAGGAAGCAGCCCGGCATGGTGATAAGCAATGCCTTTCCTGATTAAAGGATATAAGAAGCTTACATGCGGAGAGGAGGAAATATCGAATTTCTCTACAAGCTCATTAAACAGTTTGGTCATTTTTGCTTGTTCATCTGGATTAAGAAAATTAAAATAGGCTACTTCCTGCGCCAAATCTTCGCAGCGCCTACGTGAGAAGGAAAAATACAAGCATGGCAAAGCATTACTCTTCCTTAAATATTCAACAAGGGTATTCATTCTGTTTGCCCGCGCCTGGAGGTATTGATGGTGTGCGTAGCGGTCATTTATTTTTTCTTTAAGGTGGTTTGATTCTTTTAGAGCGTTTAAGCTCGGGAAAAATTCATTATTGCATTGGAAGAAAAAATGTAGCGGCACCGGACGGGTTTTTTCTTTAACCGCCATAAGCGGGAATTTATGGACTTTTTTAAACCATTCAACGAACTGGTCGATATTTGGTATGGTTGCGGAAAGCGCCAGCATTTTCATATGAGGCGGAAGCAAGATTATTGCTTCTTCCCAAACAGTGCCTCTTTCTATGTCAGCAAGGTAATGTATTTCATCAAAAATAAGCCATTCTCGATGCTGAAATTCCTGGGGGTCAACCAAGATTGCGTTACGGAATATCTCAGTTGTCATAATTAAGATTGGTGCGTCCCGGTTAATGCTTACATCGCCGGTAAGAATTCCTACCTGATTTGGGTATTTTTTGGAGAAATCGCGGTATTTTTGGTTGGAAAGCGCTTTTATCGGAGCAGTATAGATTGCGCCTTTGTTGTTTTTTATACAGTCATTGATTATGTATTCGGCGATAAGAGTTTTACCCGCGCCGGTTGGCGCGCTCACAATTACGGAATTGCCGTCCTTTGCATAATCTATCGCTTCCTGCTGAAATTTGTCTAACTGAAAAGAATGTTCCATAAATAAAATAGGTTAAGATCAAGGCTAAAGTTGAGGATATAAAAGGGAAAGATATTTTTACTTAACCTTAGCCTAAGCCTTAACCTTTCTAAATATTATTATACCAGAAATTTTCAAATAATCTTAAGAAATGAATTGATGGTATAAGCTTATTTGTGGAATAAAACCGATATTATGTTTTTGATAAGCCTTATGCTGTGCTTAACAATTCTTTTGTTAGAGAGAATTGTTGGATGCCACCATTGAGGTTCATTGGTACAGAAGCAGTTATCAGATAAATCTTTCCTGATTCTCTTCGCCTTGTCCGAATTCCATATTTTCTTAAAATCATAATTAGATTCTCTAAGGCTACCGAAAGGCATGGTATGTTCACAAGCCCCAACCAGGCCTTCGTTGTCAATAAACCCGCCCGCGATGCCGGCATAACAGGCGCCCTGTCGCTTATTCTGAGTTATGATTTTATATATATAGTCATACATCATAATTGTTCCGATTTTAATCGTAAGGTCAGTTTCAAATTTTCCTTTTAACATGTCCGCAACATAAATTTTAGTCCACTCTTTGTAAATATTTAATTTTAAATTACGCTTACAATTAGGATCTCTAGGTATGTCTCTTACCAAAAGCTGCGCCAAACAGTCGGGCCGCGGCTTTAGATTGTAAAAGTATTTATAAATCTCAAATATTTTATCCTGATTAAAAGCCGAAAATACAGTGTTAATTCCGACTTTAAGATTTTTGTATTTGTTTTTAAGGTTCATTAATAATTGGTAAGTTTCAATTGCCCTCAAGAATGCTCCGGGAGTGTCGCGGATTTTATCATGTTTATCCGAAATAGCATCAATTGAAACTTTAACAATTAAATGAACAGCTGGATGGTATTTTAAAAAATTATCTATCGTCGTAATTGTATTATCGATTAATTGCCCATTAGTAGAAATATTAAACGTTTTTGGCCTGGAGAATTCATAAATATTTTGCAATATTTCACAGAAATCTTTTCTAATAAAAGGTTCTCCCCCGGATAAATAGAGATAATCAATCGGGCCTAAACTATGGAAAATTTGTTTTATTTCCTCAGTAGTTAAGTCCAACTTTTTACTATTGCCTATTGCACCTTTCGGATTAGTATCGAACCAATTAAAACAATGTTTACAGCGGCAAACACATTGGTTAGTGACGAGGAAAGAAATTATTCGAGGAAGATTTTCTTTATGGGTATATTTTTTTATTTTCACCTGAGGTTTAACATTGGGCGAATTCGGGCATACCGCTACTGATTTTCTTTTGAATATTGTTCAATAGCTTCAAGAACCTTCTGTGCATCTGCTTTTCCGGCATCGCTTGTTCCAACGCGCACAGATATTTTTGATTCGTTATCGCTAATTCTAAAAATCTCTATATACATAGTTTTTTCATTCGTGTATTTTCCTTTTACTACTGCAATATCCGGTTTGACGATTGCTTCTTCGAACTCCAGATTTAAGGAAATCAACGTTTTTTTTACAATTTCCAATGCTTTCGCATAAGGAACATTAAAATCTTGCTTTGCTTTCTGAGTTTCTCTCATGCTTGCGGCAACAAAGATACAGCCGGAAAAACTGATGATTATAGTTCCAAGGATAAAATTTATTAATAATTTTTTTAACATAATAATTTATTTGAATGGTATATACATAGATAATAAATATAAGGCTAATGAACGCATATGATTTTATCTGTGATCATCTGTGTCTGTCTATCTGTGATTATCTGTGTAAAAAATAAAAACATGCCGGAGGAGGCTTGTCCGCCGAAGCCCTACCAGCTATAGCAGAGTGAAGGGCGTAGGCGGAGAGTTGTATGTAGTGTTTGCCGTAAGGCAAACTTTCTTTTCACTACATCCAACATTGCCCATCAAACAACCCTAAATTATTCATTGGCGCTGAAAATGTCACAAAAAATATGAAAACTGCCGGAGGAGGGAGTTGAACCCACACCTCCTTGCGGAGACGGGATTTTGAGTCCCGCGCGTCTGCCAGTTTCACCACTCCGGCTTTGTTAGCTTTTCATCGAGAACATTGTTAGAAATATAACCTTTGTCTTTTTCCCATACAGCTTAATGGTGGAAACGACTTTTGGAGAAACTTGCTTCGCAAGGTCGTTTACACCACTCCGGCTTTGTTAGCTTTTCATCGAGAACATTGTTAGAAATATAACCTTTGTCTTTTTCCCATACAGTGTAATGGTGGAAACGACTTTTGGAGAAACTTGCTTCGCAAGGTCGTTTACACCACTCCGGCTTTGTTAGCTTTTCATCGAGAACATTGTTAGAAATATAACCTTTGTCTTTTTCCCATACAGTGTAAT
>Ga0265297_10004265_pt1 | contig 23730 bp, 43 predicted proteins | sample Munlanlwell13791_FD_192502 | JGI IMG/M metagenome (GOLD analysis project Ga0265297, IMG submission 192502) | Leachate microbial communities from a municipal landfill in Southern Ontario, Canada - Leachate well 137-91 | ecosystem: Engineered > Solid waste > Landfill > Unclassified | place... | reverse complement strand
CAATTATCTATAACCCCTGATATATTTTTATTATTTGAATTATAGAACATAATATTCCATTCCCCGGCATCATAACTTGGGGCTTTTGGCATTTTAGAACATATATTTTTAAATTTTACATTATTTGTCCTTACCGTAATAGTACGGCGGGTCGGTTCCGGGTTATAAATAACAGGTTTAGCACCATCCCCATAACTGGTTATTGTTACATTATCTGCATCTATAACAAGTGTACTATTTAAAGTTAAAGTAGTTCCCGATTTTATATAATATATAGTATTTGCCTGAAATGTCGGGAATGCTTTATAAGGAGCGTTAATAGTTCCATTAGGCATACCTGTAAAAGAAGGGTCAATATACACCTGTCCAAAAGTTATCCCTATGGCTATAAAAGCCAAAATAATCAATATGATCAAATAAATTATTTTTTTCATAATTTTCAATCTTTAATTAATTTAACATTTATTGCAACTACCCCACGTTTTGTTTCTTCAAAATCAAAATATACTTTATCCGCAGCATTCACTTTATCTAAAGTTTTTGTAACATGAAAAAAATATTCATCATTAGACAAATCATCAATAATAAATCCATAACCTTTATTAGGCACAAAAAATTTTACTACTCCTGTATTCATTTTAATCAAATTTAAATTATTATATTAAGTAAGCATTCTTGCAATCTTTTTTGCAGCAAGTTTATTAAAAGCCCCTGCTGCTGCATCCACCTGGTCTTTAAATTTACCATTTGGAAACTTTCCATGTTCTTCAATAAAGTTTTTATTCCAATCCCCCTGTAACAACCAAACATTCCCAATATTTACCTGTGCCGCATACGGTTTTGCCCTTGTCTCTTTATCATCCTGTGGCCTATCTGAATCACAAACAAACCCTATTAAATTTCGTATCGTGGCTTCAGCACTTTCTTTTCCCCCACTCCCGGGTTCCATTTCTATCCATATTTGAACATTTCCCCCATCAGCTTCGGCAGTTTTACGTATAATCCGTTCCCGTTCTTCGACTGCCCACTGTCCTTTTTTCACATCAACAATTATACACACGTTATTTTTAAGGCGTATCATCTTAACACCTGCTGAACGTTTCCCGGCATTTTTTGTAGCAGCTTTATCCCAATAACGAACTGTATTAATAATATGAACATCACTTGGTAAAGTTTGCACAATTTGGAAGTGATCTGTTTTAAATAAACCCCCACCCGGTGGTGTTGGGGATTGTCCCATTTGCCCGGCATAACCATCTTCCCCCAAATCAACTTCTATTTGTTTTAATGTTTCCAAACTAAGCCTTTTCGGATCGAGTAAATTATTAACATAATATTTAGCAAGTTCCGGTGGTTGCACCATTTCTTTATAATCTATAATTTCAGCCGGTAAACAAATATGTTTTACTTTTTTGCCTTCTTTTTCCAAAATATGCCCTGTAGGATCATTTTCATGCAATCTTTGCATTATAAGAACAGTAGGGGTTATATCCTTATCAACTTTACGCATGGATAAAGTTTCATCCATATATTTGTTTGCTTCCAGTATTTTAGTATCTGATGTTACACCTTTTGGATCAATCGGATCATCTACTATGATAATATGGGCATGGAACCCTGTAATACCTGCCCCAATGGATGTACTTACACGTGTTCCCCCTTTATATAATCTTGCACGTTCCGGGTTTATATATTCTTTTTTAACAATCTGGTAATTCCCTTTGACTTGTTTATCTTCATTAACGATTAAATCAGGGTATAACATCTTAAATTTATCACTATTAATAATATTCCTGCTTTTTTCCGCACTTTCGAGTGATAATGCCGAATTATGGGATGCGGTAATAAACTTAAAATGATACCAGCGTGTCCAGCACCAAATCGGGAACATTATACTGGTTATGGTCGTCTTACTCGTCCCTGGGGGGATATTTATCACCAAATCATATAATTTAGGCTTATTTTCAGCAACCCTTTCCGCTAACTTTTGTAATTCATCACACAAATATTTAATATGCCAATTATCTTTAAATTCATCTTCTGTAACCTCATTCCAGAATACCTTCAAAAATTCATATAAAGATAATTTTAATGTTTTAAGAACCGATACGGGATTCGACAGCATTTCCTCAATAACCTGCTCTTTGGTAGCTTTCATTCGCTCTGCATCCAGGAGCCTTTCTTTGTAATTAAGTATATCCGCTACTGATTCCCCCACTGTTATTATGTTTGGTGCTTTTGGCACAAATGCCAAAAGGAAAAACTTATTAAAGCGTTCCTTTAAAAATCAGCATCAAATATAAAATTTTAATTTTTCACTACAAAATTAACTATATTTATATTTTAATGGAAGGATTTTTGAATTCATCAAAAATTTTTTCTGTAAATTTTTTCAATAACTATTATAAAATAAAAAAGCCCCTTATTTTTGGGGCTTAAAATTTATTCCTTTTTCTGAAGCATATTGTTCGAAAGAAATTTTTCCACGAACAAATTTACTTGTGGGCAAATCAACGGGTCTTTTATTTCTACCAAGTTTTCTTGCCCCACCTTTAATTTTTTGTTTTTTCATTTGAAGTTATTTTTAATTTCACTTCATAATGAACCTCCCTTTCTTTTTTAATTTTCACAAATCTTCATCAGTATTTTATTCTTTTTCGGTTTAATCAAATTCATAACCACCCGGCGTTTTTTAATTACTACGGGACTATCATTACTAATAGTGGTTATATGAAAAGATTTATCCATAAAAACATTTTTAATTCGGACACAAAAGTAAAATAAATTATTGGATTATTTAACACCTTCTTTTTTCCTGTCATTATATTGTTTATTTAATATAATACCAGTAGAAGTGGAAATAGCAATTATAATAACAGAAGTTTCATGGTTCAAAAAAGAATATAAAGAACCAGTCACCAAAATTAATATAGCAAATATTTTAGAGAATGTTATAATAATAGAAATTTTCATAATCCCATATTTAATGTAAATATAATGAATCTATTCCTATGGGTAAATTTTAAAATCCCTAAAATTTTTTTACCAAAATTTTTACCATTATATATTATAAAAATAAAAAGAGAATTTAAGGTGTGAAAAATAGTTGTAATAAATTTTACATACAATATAATTGGTATGTAAATAAAACCTGGAATATTATTTTCTATATAGATATAAGGTAATAAATGTTTACCACATGAATTTTCAAATTTCCGAAAATTTTCTCCGCTAAATTTTATTATGATGATAATAAAAGCATCCCTAAATATTTTCAAATTTCCAAAAAAATATACTGGTAAATTTATAATATTAGCATATACTATTAAAACCGTTCCCAAATGATTTCAATTTTTCAAAAATTTTCTCCGGTAAATTTTGGAGGGTTGTTGCCGGGCTTTTCCCTTTTCTATCCGTCGGTGAGTATTGACAAGGGTTTCACACTTATGTATGTAGTGGGTATGGCTGTATATGTGTGTTCCAATGAGTAGCACTTCACATTGTATATAATACACCCAACACCCTTGTATATTAGTGATAGTCTATATTCCAGCTTTTGGCACAAATGCCAAAAGGTAAAATAGTAACTTATATTTGCTGTATATGGTGTAGTGTATACACTATATGAGTTTGACATATCTCTATAATAGTATCCATCAATGGTTGGTGCTTTTGGCACAAATGCCAAAAGGAAGGATATAATAATGCCTTTAACTTTCATTTGTTAATTAAATAGGTTTGATTTTATATTAACTTAATTGTATATTTTACTTAACAAATGTAAATATACCATATATTACACTATATAATATATGGTATATATCTTTATTATTTATTATCCTTTTCCAGGCTCCCCTGTTGTTTACTTAGCATAGCAATAGCTATTTGTTTTACACTATCGACTTCAACCTGATCCAATATACTAAGATCAATTTTCTTTTTTATATCAATATCTACTTTACTATACATTTCCGTCCGACTAACATCTGTCCAGATCCCCCGTTGCCTATTCTTTAACCAAAATATCTGTGCGGTTACGTCCGGGGCCATATGTTTGTTATAATGTTTGTGTAATGTAGTAATCTCTCCCGTTTTTTTATTTAATACTTGCCAGCTTTCGGACTCTTCATAATCATACCCCAATGCTCTCTGACCCATACGCTCTGCGACTTTCATGTCGAAGTCCACGCCCCCGCGTTTTATTGACTCTGCGAATGCAGGGTTTTCCCGTCCCCATTTATTAATTGTTTGCTCATCTACATTAAAGTGCATAGCTATCATTTGGATAGTTGCTCCTAATAATGCTAAATAATATACTTGTTGTGCATATATAGGATCATATTGTGTCGATATACCTACCTTATTATTTAATTCCTGGTTATATAATTTTTCAATTAATTGTTTCCTGCTATTTTTTTCTGCTATTTCCGCATTACTCCTATGAGGTCTTTTATTTTTTTCAACATCCTTTGTATAATTATCATTTATAATTTTTTTACCCCGTTTCATACTTTATTTTTTTAAGATTAATTAATGTTTAAAATTACTTATATATATATTTTTGTCCTAATATTTACATTTATTTATGATAATTTGATTTTGTAACTAATTGATATAATGTTGTTATGTGTCAATTTTAAAATTATTTTAAAAAAAAGTTTAAAAAAACTTGACTTTTGCATTTTCAGATATTATCTTCGTATCATATTTCAATGCAGAAATATTCTTACCGGGTAATATATCCACAAGTTCTTTAACATGCTGAAAATTGTAAGATAAATGGGATAAGGCCCTGTATAGTTCTTTCGAACTTCCACCCCGTTAACTATTTCTTAGTACTGCTTACAACGTCCTTTTAATTAAGATGTACCTGGGACATATATCTAATAAATTTTTAAATAAAGTTAACTGACGAGTCGTTGAAAATTACGACGAAACCTAAAATAAAAATATATAGCGTTCGCTACTATCCTACACGCTATTAATCGAAATTGCGATATAAAGTATGGGATAGCCTTTTAAGCCTTGTAAAACAAGGCTTTTAGGTCTTAACTTAAAAACTTGCAAAATGAAAACTTTAGAACAATTTAAAAACGAAAATCAAAGCTGGTTAGAAAGTGTAATATCTGACTATGTAAATGAAATGGAATGGCAAGAAGGAATGAATAGCCATTCAAGCGATTATTTTACTGACACAAGATATATATTGATCGAAAAATTAGAAGAATTAAACGTTAAACTTAATAGCGATGATTTAAACGACTTGCAAAAATGGTTAGAAAGTGAAATAATAAGCAGATTAAATAAATAACCACTAAGTTTCTTGCGGTTACACCCCGTGCGCTTCGGTTCACGGGGCTTTGTGAGTAAAAACAATTAATATTTAAAAGTATATTTATTAATAAATTATAATTATGAAAACACAAGAAAAATATATTGCAGATGGAAAATTTTTTAAATCTTTTCAAGAAGTTGAAAACTATGCAAAATCAATTGGTATGAGAATTACGAATACAGAAACAATCAGGAAAAACACTTTTTTAATTTCATTAAATAAATAAAATTCTTTCTTTTGGCATTTGTGCCAAAACCACAGAATATTTATAAAATCTATTGTTTAACTTAAAAATTCTCTATTATGGTTACTTTACTTATTGTTTACAGTGTTTTATTTGTTTCCTTGTGCTATTTTACAAGGAATGTACAATTTAAAAAACACTAAACTTTTAACCCCTCTTGATTGAGGGGTTTAGGTCTTAACTTAAAAACTTAACGATTATGAAAACAATATTACTTGAAACTTCTTACGAAAAAAACAACCTGCCTGAAGCATTTTTTTCGTTACGTGCTGATGCCTTTGAAAAATTGATTGAACATAAGAAAAAAACGGGCTCTTATCAAAAAAGTTCTTACAGTTTTCCGAATAAAAGTCCGTTAGGAGAACCTAATGCAGAAAATTTACTAACAAAAAATAAAAAGTACTTAGAAATATTGAAAAATATAAAACTATGAAAAACACAAAAGAAAAAAGATTTTTCGGGGTTTTCAAAACCTTTGCAGACTACGAAAATTATATAGCCAGGGACGAAGAACCTGACTTGGATTTTTTAACCGATATGGTATTTTTAAATAAAACCAGCTTAAAACTTATGGCTAAAATAGCCTGTAAAGATTTTAATAAAAATTAAACTTAAAATATAAGATTATGTATTGTGAATTTATTAATAAATATGAGCATAGTTTTCTTTTACAAACAGATTTGAAAACTATTAAAGGATATAAAAACAGGGTAAAAAGTATTAAAAAATTTCATCCTGATTTATCCCAATTAAAAATTTATTATTGCTCTGATTCTTGGATACTATTCTAATAAAACAAAAACAGAACTTATAAATTTATAAACCTCATCCTTTTTCCTATTAAGTTTTAGGATAGGTTTAGCTCCGGGAATAGTGGCAAAGGCTGTCACCCCGGAGTTTTTTAAAAACTAATAGGGGTTTTAACAAATTAAAAACTTAATAATTAAAATTATGGAAACAAATTTAACATTTAGTCAATTAAAGAAAATTTATTCCACTTGTGAAGATTTAGGAATAAATTGGAGAGAAGCAGCCGAAAAAATTTCGGAAAATGAAACAGATTTCGAAATTGATAATTATCGATTTATTTCAGAATCCGAAATTGATTTGATTCAACAAAACGAGTTAAAAAATGATCCTTATATTTTAGGGTGTTTTAATGATTGGTTTATTGCTGATAATACAGACCTTTCTTTAGATATTGTTCAAACTTTACAAAAAGAAAGCCAATACGAAGCGTTAGGAAACCATATAATTGATAATGGTTTTTTGGAAGATATGCAACAAGAATATGCTCACGCAGACGGTTACGGACATCATTTTTCAAGTTATGATAGTAACACAATTGAAGATTTGATAGGAATAGACTCTGATACGTCTTATTATATTTTTAGAACTAATTAAAAAATGAAATACAAATTCATCAAAAGTCCTGTAAGCATAACGGCAATAATTCACATGAAAAATACAAAAACAGGTGAAAATTTCCGTTATGCTTTATTCAGGAATCAAAAAAAATATTGCCCTGAAAAACTAAACAAACAATTAAAAAACTGCCTTGAAAAATTGGATTTTTATGTCAATGGTACTATGATCTTATCTAAAAATTATATAGAACTATTGGACTATAAAAAGAATTCAATAGGAAGCTTTAAAATTGATTTTATTAACAATTAAAAAATTAACTTATGCTTATAAAAATTCAAATCAAATCTATTTTTGGAAAAATTCTTTTTGAACTTGAAAAGGAAAATAATACATTGAAAAAAACACTTGAAACAGCTATCGATCAGAAAGCTAATTTGCGGTATGCTGATTTGCGGTATGCTAATTTGCAGGAAGCTGATTTGCGGTATGCTAATTTGCAGAAAGCTGATTTGCGGTATGCTAATTTGCAGGAAGCTAATTTGCAGTATGCTAATTTGCAGGAAGCTGATTTGCAGTATGCTAATTTGCAGGAAGCTGATTTAATAAATTTAAAATCACAAATTTGGATAATCCCGGAAGAAGGTAGTTTTATAGCATGGAAAAAGGCTGCAAATAATTGTATTGTAAAAATAGAAATCCCTGAAAATGCTAAAAGGATTTGTAATACAAAAAATAGAAAATGTCGTGCAGAATTTGTAAAAACATTAGAAATATTTTCAAACTCAGGAGAAAAATTAACAGAAATACACGGACAAAGAGATTCAACAACTATTTATATAGTAGGGGTGATAACATATTCAGATTCTTTTGATGACAATATTTTTGAAGATTGTTCACATGGAATTCATTTTTTTGTAACACGAAAAGAGGCTGAAAATTGGTAAAAATCGATTTTTTAAACAATTAAATATGTCTAAAGATGAAAAAAATTGAAAAACCTACACATTTAATTCTTTATTACAAAGATGGTGTATCTTACAATCACAAAGCCTTTAGTAAATCTGATTTACTTAGATGTATTTCAGAAATGTTAAAAGATGGTTGCTCCCGATTAGAAATTACTGTTTGTTAATTTTCCTTTTGGCACAAATGCCAAAAGCACCAACACCCTATAAACACTATAAAACCCGGTCTAAAAATTGGCCGGGTTTAGGTCTTAACTTTAAAAACTTCACACAATGAAAAATGAAAATTTTGAAAAAGCTGTAACTCTTAAAGAAGAGTTAAGAACATTAAATAATATTAAAGAAATATTATTGCCTGAAAATAAAAGAATGTTCGTAAAAATTTCATCAAAAAAAGATGGTATATCTTATGAAAAAGATCAAACTTTTCAGAGTGTAAAAAATCCTGCAAATTCTTTTGATGAATTCATAAATGATGAATTTGAAATCTTTGTACAAAGAATTTTATTACGTCTTGAAAAAGAAATTAAACAACGGGAAAAAGAATTTGAAGCCCTCTAAAAAATAAATGTTAGGTGCAAATAGGGTCTTAACTTTAAAAACTTAACTTATGAAAAAATTTTTTATCTTGCTTTGGTTAGACATTCAAATTTATTTCTACAAATTTATTCTTTTATTCCATGAAACTCTTGGCCTCAGCAATTCCAAATAAAGATTACACCCATCTAAAAAATTTGAATAATGTAAAATTTGAATGTTGGATTGATGAAAATTACCCAATTGTACGTTTCTTTGAAATTAATCTAAAAACTAAAAAGAAACGTGTTGTTAGTGTTGAATCATTCTTTTATAATGACCTATTCCCAATTGGGAAAGAATCTAAAAATTGTCCGTTTCTAATACATGAAAATATTGATTTTTACGTATGCTTAAAACGGAATAAATATAAAGAAAAATTTGAAAAACTTCTAAAAACTGTAAACAATGATTGAAAGATATTATACCCGGTTTTGTGAAAAAGGATATATTGTCAGAGATTCTGAAAATAATCACAAAATTGTTTATCGTGGGAAACATCCTAACGGTAATGATGCTAAAAAATGGGCTTTGGAACAAAATAATAAACTTTTAAAACCTATGTTATGAGTATTATAAGATGTGAAAGATGCGGAGAAATTTTAAAACCTGAAAAAGTTATATGGTTAGAATTTTCAAATACTGATAGCAATTATTATGTACAAATACCTAAAAAGCACATTTCACAAGGTTTATTTTCATTTGGTTCAAAATGTGCTATAAATCAACTAAAAGAAACAACCACAAATTTAGAAAATGAAACCCTACCCCATCCAATTTAAAACAGCAAAACTTACAGAGCTAAAAAATGGTAATTATGCCATTTTAATAAAATTTCCCTGGAATAATGAAACCCTTCAACAGGTAAAATCTATTCCGGGGAGAATTTATTTTCCAGAAGATAAATTTTGGACGTGCCCTCTAAAAATTGAAAACCTGCAAACACTTAAAAAATTCGGGTTTCAATTGGATTCTGCTTTACAAAATTTTATTGTTGATCTAAAAAATAAAAGTGATTTACATCTAAAAAATTTACCTGACGAATTATTTTCCTATCAAAAAATTGGGGTTGAATTTATAGAAAAAAATAATGGCAGGGCTTTAATTACGGACGAGCAAGGTCTCGGAAAAACCTGTCAATCACTGACTTGGCTTAAAATACATCCTGAATTATTTCCAGTTATTATAGTTTGCCCCGCATCTGTAAAATATAATTGGGCAAGGGAAGCTAAAAAATGGCTTACAAATCCTGACCTGCAAATTATTTCCGGGACACAAATTTATAACTTATCTAAAAAAATCATAATTATAAATTATGATATAGTTAAAAATTGGCTCGAAAAGCTTATTGAAATTCAACCAAAAGTTTTAATACTTGACGAAGTACAAGCGATTAAAAACGGATCAACCATACGCACAAAAGCTATTAAAAAATTAGCAAAAAATGTAAAACATGTTATAGGTTTGTCCGGGACACCTATTTTAAACCGTCCGATAGAATTTTTTAATGCTATAAATTTAATTGATCCTTTTTTATTTCCAAGCCAATGGCGTTTTGCTATGCGGTATTGTGGAGCAAAGCATAATGGGTTTGGATGGGATTTTAACGGAAATTCTAATACAGTAGAATTGTATGAAATCATTACAAATGCTATAATGATCCGCCGTCTAAAAAAAGATGTGTTACCGGAATTACCTGAAAAAATATTTTCCATACTCCCTTTTGAAATCAATAACCGGGATAAATATATTGAAGCTGAAAAAGATTTTATTAGTTTCATAAGAAAAACAAAAGGTGAACAAGCTGCCGAACGTGTTTCCAATGCTGAAATTATTACAAAAATTGAAACGTTGAAACAAATTGCGGTTGATGGAAAAATTCTACAAATTATTGATTGGATTAATGAATTTCTGGAAACAGGTGAAAAACTCATTATTTTTGGGGTTCATAAATTTATTTTGGATATAATTTCGAGAGAATTTAAAAATATTTCTGTCAAAATTGATGGCAGCACATCTTCATTAGAACGTCAAAAAAATGTGGATTTATTTCAAACTGATCCTACAGTTAAAATTTTTATTGGTAATATAAAAGCTGCCGGGGTAGGTATAAATTTAACGGCTGCATCCAATATATTATTTTTGGAATTGCCCTGGACACCGGCAGAACTATCCCAGGCATGGGATCGCAGTCATCGTATTGGGCAATCTAAAAAAGTGATAATTTATCAATCTATTGCAATAGATACCATAGAAGAAAAAATTGCAGAATTGATTGATAAAAAAAGGATTGTACTTGATGCTATTTTGGATGGTGTAGAAACAGATACAAATAGTTTACTTTTAGAATTAATAAATAATTACAAATAATATTACCTTTTGGCACAAATGCCAAAAGCACACAACCTTTATAAATACTATTGTTTAACTTAAAATTTTAAAGTCATGGAAAAAAATCATTCAGTAAAAAGAAATTATTTACAAAATGCTAAAAACTGGATTGTAAAATTCTTCCAAAAAGTTTTTTCACGTAATGTAGTAAAAACATTAACTGATGAAATAAAAGAAAGCCATCAATTTATTTCTACAAAAAGACCAGGAAAAGGAAGGGCATTTTACAATAATCGTAAAAGGACAAAAGGGAGGCCTAATCAATATATACCAATTTTCAAAGACCAATTAGGTAATACCCATTACAAATTAATTTGTCATTCTTACTAATGAACATTATTTTTTTAATATTAACTTTTTAAAATTTAAATTTATGTATACAATATCAATAAATAAACCTATAAAAAAGACGGGTTCTTCTAAAGATGCTAAAATTGGGGATTTAATGCGTATTGTGGAGAAACATCGTGTTGAAGAGCATATCATTTTAAAAATTTATGGTGATAATGATGAAACGCAAACATCATTAGTATCTTTAACTGATCCTTCTTATACATGGGACGGTGATACTGATTTTATAGTGGAATTTTTACAACCGGGAGAAACTATAATATTAACAGTTCAATAATGAACATCATTTCTTTATACCAGGACTTCGGTGTTAACTATGCCTCTGAAAACCACAAGCACACTCGCCCAGGGTGGGTTAATACCGCTTGTCCTTTTTGTATTTCCGAACCAGGCCACGAAGGTTATCATTTAGGATATGATCTTACAAACAATCGTTACAAATGTTGGAGATGTGGAAGCCACCCGGTTACACACACTATTTCCAAATTACTCGGTGTTTCTTTTTCAGACGCAAAACAAATTGTACAACAATATGCACTTTTACGAACTGTAAAAAAAACTGAAAAAGTTACAATCCGGTTAAAAGGTTTTAAATTTCCTTCAGGAATATCAAACCTTTCCCAAAATCACAAAAATTATTTAATTAAAAGAAATTTTGATCCTGAAAAATTGGTTTTCCTATGGGATTTATATGGAACTGGCCCAATATCAATTTTAGATAATGGTTTGGAAGGAAATGAAAACAAACAATTAAATTATAAACACCGTATTATAATCCCTTTTTACTGGAATGATAAAATTGTGTCTTTTGACAGCCGGGACATTACCGGAAAAGCCTTAAACAAATACCAGGCTTGTCCGCTTGTCCGGGAACTCATCCCACACAAAGAAATTTTATATGGAAATCAAAAATATTGGAAAGATACAATAATTATTGTAGAAGGCCCTACCGATGTTTGGCGGTTTGGTGTTAATAGTGCTGCTACATCCGGTATTCAATTTACACCTAAGCAAGTGCGTTTTATAGCTAAAAATTTCAAACATGTACCAGTTGTATTTGATGGTGGGGAACCTCAAGCAATACAACAAGCAAACAAACTTGTAAGTGAATTAAAATTTCGTGGGGTGGATTCATTCCGGGTAGATATTATTGATGATCCCGGAAGTATGAAACAAAGTGAAGCAGATTATTTAGTAAAACAACTTTTATCTTAAAATTATGGATAAAAAAGTTTATACCTGTGCCGGTTGTAAATTTTTTGGATTGTGTTCTACAACCAAAGGAAGATCATATACCCGGTGTTTTGTAGAACCTGATTGGATTAAATTAAAAAAATAATGACCATAACTAAAGCTCGTAGAAAAATAAAAATTATTAAACATATTATCTCTGAATATAGTTTAATGGAAAATCTTATCAAAGCTATAAATATAGCTAAAACTAAAGGATTAGCCTATGATCCAACAATTCTTCAAAATGTAACCAAAAGAAGAGATGATTGTTTAAAAAAATTAGATGCTCTTTTAAAGTAAAATCAATACTTCCGTGCTTTTGGCATTTATGCCAAAAGGTAAATATTAACTAAAATAAATAACCATGAAAACTTTAATGATTATTTTATATTTGTTTATTTCTATAAAAATATTTGCCCCAACATCTTGTGAGCAAATATCAGATAGAATATTACAAAAAACATCCCTTACAATGCTTTCCAATATTATATTGAATGAATTTCTTTATGCATTGCAATTACAGGAAACCTGGGATGAATTTATTTTCCCAGAAAAAGAAACCCCCCTATCCTGTGTTAATGAAATAGGAGCTATGGGATTATGGCAAATTATGCCTAAAACACTGCGAGGATTGGGTTATAAAGGGTCATTTGATAAATTCCTTCATTCCGAATCTTTGCAACAGGAATACATTAAAAAACTCTTAAAAACAAATAAAAAATATTTGGATGTGTATATTTCTGGTTGGAGAGATTTAATCGATACAGAAATTCACGGGATAACTATAACACCTTCCGGGCTACTGGCAGCCTGTCATTTTGCCGGGATAGGTGGACTTAAAAAATTTTTGGATAAAGGATATGTAGCTAAGGATAGAAATGCTTCCATTACCCATTATCTCAAAAAATTCGGAGGATATAATTTTGGATTAACAATTTAAAAAATAAAAATTATGAAACAATTAACAAAAGATCAAGCAATTGCATTCGCAAACAGTAGAGTATGGGAAAATTGGACAGATGAACAAATTGTACGGTTTCAATTATTTCAAACAAAACTATGTATGGATTTCGGAAGATTCCATGAAGCTATGGAAAAAGTTCTAAACCGTCCTATATTTACACATGAATTTGGTTTAAATGCTGATGGATTGGTGGAAGAATATTTAGGAACAAAACCTGCTCCAACACTTGAGGAAATCATCAATTTAATTCCAGAAGAAAAACGAATTATTATAGGGTTTTAAAAACAAATTTTGCTCATATCATATTTTGATTTATATTTGCGGTTCGAATTGATATTTCAAATGCTTTTGGTGGAAAGCATACAAGATAATCGCGTAACATAAATCAAAATCTCAGGGGATGTGCCACCACACTGAACCTGGGATTTTTTATTTGGAGGAAATATGAGAACTCAAGAAGAACTACAAATTATTGCAGATTATGTCAATCACACTGATTTTAAAAAAGAAAAATATTTAGGTGTAAGTAAAATTTGTATTGCTGAACAAGGATTATCTTTTGCTATGGCACTATCTATTTTAATAGATATTTATTTTGAATATTTAATAAAAAATAAAAATTATAATGAAAAATGGTTTTATATTGATAACGACTGGCAATCTTTTTTTATAAACAGAATAAAGGATTTTTCTACAAGTAATTTAGTAAAATTTACATATACTGATAAGAAACAATTACTTTGTACAATAAATTTATTTTTACTAAAAAAATCAAACTATTTATGAAAAGAAATGAAAATATTCTGCCAGAAAAAAAATCAAACCATTCTGAATTATTTATAACAGAATTATTACGATCAGATGGATTCTTAATACTCAATAAAAGATGCATCCAAATATTTGGATTAAAACCAGCAATAATACTAAGTAATTACATCGATAAATATATCTATTTCAAAACAAATTCTCCTGAAAATAATGGATGGTTTTTTCTCACACACGATACTATACAAGATCAACTACAAATAGGGGAACGTACTATTATTAATGCTAAAAATCTATTTAAAGAATTAGGAATTATCAAAACAAAAATAGCTGGATTACCTGCTAAAGAATGGTTGCAGATAGACTTTGAAGCATTTATAGAAATATATGCAAATAATGAGGAGAATAGTCCCTGCAAAAATGATGGGACTATCCCCTGTAAAAATGAGGGGGTATTAAGGAGAACAAATATTAAGGAGAACAAATTAAATAAATCTTCTCTCTCACGCGCGCGAGGAAATTCAAAATTTATTATTCCTACTCTGGAAGAAGTGAGAGAATATTGTACCCAAAGAAAAAATAATATCGATCCAGAAGCTTTTATTGATTTTTATACTTCCAAAGGATGGAAAATTGGAAACACACCCATGAAAGATTGGAAAGCTGCTGTTAGAACATGGGAGAAAAAAGAAAAATTTTACACATCCAATAATAATCTCAACACCCTCTCCAAATATCGAAAACCTTCCAATGGAAATTGCCAGGTAAACCCTTCCAAAAAAGATTATGATACATCAACAATAAAAATTTTAAATACTAAAAATCAAAGTTTATGAAAATACAAGATTTGCCGAAAGACATCCAAAAATTAGCATTAGCTAATCAAGCAGTACAAGGGAATTGTGAAAATTTATTATTAGCAGTTGGGAATGATAAAAAAGAAGGAAATTTTACATGGGATGCTACTTCAGAAGGTTATGATTTTTGGGAGTATGTTTCTCAAGGAAGATTTGTAGAAGCCAGAGAATTTTTACCGAAATCCCCTATTGAAAATATTGTATATACCGAATCAGAAGTCATTAGGTTGTTGCAGCAATACAGGTTTGATTTATCATCTGGAAAAACTCCAACAATAGGTGATACTGTAAAAGAATGGTTTGAACAAAATAAAAAGTGAATATGATCCCAGAAGAAAAATATAACAGGCGTAAAATTAAGTTCGAGAATGAGCAAAAGAAACTCATCACAGAACTTTTTACCCCCAGGATGGTACAAATTATCACTTCACTACCTGAATTAAACCACGAGCTTAAAAAGGGCCTTTTTATTTTTGGGGAAGTAGGTAAAGGTAAAACTATAATGTCTGCAAGGATTATGTGGGAAGAAGTTAAGCGGAACTATATTTATGATAATGATTTCAAAACTTTCAAGTTTGTTTCAGTCCCGGAATTGTTATTAGAATTACGAAATACTTTTTCATCAAAAGAAAGTAAAGAATTGGAAATTCTTGAAAAGTATGCTAATGTGGATGTCCTTGTATTGGATGATATAGGTATTGAAAAAGTGAGTGAATGGACATACCAAACATTATACCTTATTATTAACAGAAGGTACGAGCAATTAAAAACCACTATATTCACTTCAAATTATTCTTTAAACCAATTAGTCGCACTTTTAAATGATGATAGGATACCTTCAAGGATTTTTGAAATGTGTGATATTGTTGAACTTACCGGAGAAGATTATAGATTAACTAAAAAATAAATTTTATGAAAATTTTTAAAGGGGCTATAACTCCTACAAAAAATCAAGCTGTACGAATTTTAAACAAACATCGTCAATTGTATAATAACATTGACGATTGTTTTGATGAACTCAGAAAAGATTTTAAAAAGAAAGAATATATAGATGTTTTGGAAACATTTATAAAATATGCATTATCTGGTAAAGAAGATATAAAATATGAGGGTTTTGGAAATTAACTAAAAAATAGAGAATATGGCAGGAATTAATAAAATATTGTGAATGGAATATTTTGGAACTAATTTATCAGAACACGGATATTATATGTTCAACTTGGATGGTGAATATATGGTTAAAACTTGGCGTGATTTTAAACATCTGCCTTTTAATCCTGAAGAGATGACCAATAATTTACCTAAAGGAGAAGTAATTTATTATCAAGGTGGTGGATATACGGTTATTGGAATATCTGGAAGCTGCAAAGATACCCGTCCCGGAACAAAATCAATTTTCTTCGTCAAAGAGTTACTTACTAAAGATGAAATGATTGATAGGGTAAATCAAAACAAAGTCGCAAAAACTATCATTAATGCACTTCCTTTCGATGTACGGTGGTAGCCCTACCGCTAACGTTAAAATGTATGGTGTCGTGGCTGTCATGATAAAAGCCACTAATTTTCAAAACTTAACAATTTTAAATATGGAAAACGAACTTTCAAAAACCGAGCTTTCAAAAACCGAGCAGCCATGCACTATACATAGTGTTGTAGGCAGTGCTTCTGATATTCAATACTGTAAAGACTGTGTTAATTACCCGTGCAATAGCTACGAAAAATCGGCTAAATGCAGACTGTGTTCTTGGAATGGTAAACAACAAACTAAATTTGAAAGGCGGTCTTTTTAGCATTGCCTACAACGAATTATGGTATGAAAAGTTGCGGATTAAATGGTACGACTTTTCAACCTACAACAAAAGTAAATTAGAATTACAAACATACGGACTGCTACACACCGCAATTTTTTATACCATGTGTTAGCGTTTCGTGCTTTTTGAAACAATATGCAATACGAAAGATTTTGCCCAAGTACTTTAAATATTGAAACTCATCCTCATTTACGGTTTGTTACTAAATGCTGGCAAACTAAAGATGGTAGGTATGATATACTTTACGATGAAGTAAATGGATATAAACATTTGCGGGTAAGGAGAATTGATGACCAACCAATTCATAATTACATGGATTTGCAGGAAATTAAAAATGATTTACTCGGTGACGATGTAGTAGCGGTGGAAATTTACCCAAAGAAATCAGATTTTAAAAATGGTAGTAATACTTACCATATTTGGACATGGGCAAAATTGGAAGCTCCAAATTTAGCAGAAATGTATGAGTACGCACTTCCTCAGCATGAACGCTAACGGTGGCAATAAGAAACGTGCGAAATAACGCACTACAATTAATACGAGTACTAATTAAAAAATAAAAAAGCGATGGAAAGAAATGAACATTTACAATGGTGTAAAGACAGAGCAAATGAATATGTTGATAGAGGCGATATGCAACAAGCATTTGCAAGTTTTCAAAGTGATATGAGAAAACACCCTGACACAGCCAATCACATGGCATTAGAAATGGGTACAATGTTACTTGTGTCAGGTAATTTATCAAATGCACATCAAATGAGAGAATGGATTAATGGATTTAATTAGTGCGTTGGCTTTTATTTTTTAATTGCCCGAATACGCACAAATGTTCGGACGAGCTACAACAGAGCATGTTTTATATCGCATGTTGTAGCATCGTTTTAATGTGCTACAACGGCTGGCGGTATGGTTATGTGTGCCTACAATACCGCTTCCGATTACAGATAACCCTTCAAAGGCACATTAACTATACCGCTTGTTAGCGTTTCGTTTTTGAGCGTTCGCGGTGCAAAACTGGAAGAAATGGATTATTTTGAAAAGAAAAAAGTTGAAGACAAAATTAAGTCTGATATTAACGACATAAAGGAATTTGACGAAGTAGAGCATTTTATTGATGCAAACTTTCAGCAATTTTTAAGGAATGGGGAGTATGATGATAACAGCATGGATTTAAGTTACCACTATAAAATGCTTAAAGAAATAGAAGCAGATGAGCATTTCTTATCTAAACTTAACTTTGTGCTTGGCAAGTATGTTCGTGGTGCGGTGGCAAAATGAACGCTAACGAATGGCGGTAAGAGTAGGCCGCTTTGTAGACTGCTCAAATTTAGTAACAGCCTTTCTGCGACTTACTTTTACCGCATGTTAGGCATAGTACGGGTTAATATGGTAGAATTTACAGAAAAGTACAGATATTGTAATCATCACCACGAAATTGGTGATAGACACGAATTAGTTGATTTTGGAGATGGTGAATTTGTAGCAAATAAGGAAGCAATCCCATTACTGAAAGCACTAAATGAAATAGGGCTAAGAACACGCTCGCATCATATTGATGATAAAGAACATGCTTGGGTGTGCATTCTTCTTGATAATGTTGAAATAGAAGTTAAAGAAGTGTTTGAGCGTGATGCCGACAGGACAAAATATAATGGTAAAAAGGAATTGCTTATTAGATGGCGTAAGTAGTATTATGCCTAACGGATAGTGGTATGATTAGTGGCGGTTGCATACCACGAAAGCCGATTAAATGAACTGTCGTTCACGTTTTTAATTTTTTTAGGGAGGGATTTATGATTGAATTATATGAAGGAGATTGTTTAATTGAGATGGATAAAATTGCTGATAAAAGCGTAAATTTTATTTGTTGCGATTTACCATACGGTATTACTGCTCCGAAATGGGATGAAATATTACCAGCAGACAAACTATGGAAACACTACAATAGAATTTTAGCTAAAAATGGAACAATTGCCTTATTTGCTTCACAGCCTTTTACAACTAAACTAATAAGTAGCAATGAGAAGGATTACAGATATGTTTGGTACTGGATGAAAAACCAAGCTACTAATTTTTTCCATGCTAAAAGTATGCCTGTTAGAAAGATTGAAGAAATAGTGATATTTAAAAAAGGGAAATATTACCCACAGATAACAGATGGACACGTACCAACAAATAGCGCAAAAGGGTGTAGTAATGGCAAGGCATATCACGGAACAAACAAAAGAGATTATGAAGGTGGAAAAACAACAAGATACCCAAATAATGTACTTGATTTTAAATGTGTAGATAATTATAGCCGAATACATTCCGCACAAAAACCAATTGAATTGATAGAGTATTTAATTAAGACATATACCGATGAAGGTGATGTTGTGCTTGATAATGCAATGGGAAGTGGAACGACTGGTGAAGGATGTGTAAATACAAACAGAAGATTTATAGGAATTGAAAAAGAGCATGAAACCTTCTTAGATGCACAGAACCGAATCCAAATTGCTTTGAAAAAGCAAAAGAGCGTGGGCAAAAAAAAATAAAAACACTTGCAGAATGATTATTAAAAGAACGAAAGCAGCCATTAATTATACCATGTGTTAGCAAATCGTTTTAATGTTTGCTAACGGTGAGTGTAACCGTAGTAGCGGATTAAAAGTGATTAACTATCAAAATACAATAACGATGAGTAAAAGTACAAAGTTTGAATACCCAGAAAATGCCGCTATTGCGGTTGACACTGTGTTATATGCCGTGCTTCGCATTGATGACAGGATGGAAGTAAATGGAATGATAACACAATTACCTAAAGGCGAATTTATAATACCAGTTTTTGTTGATTACGAAAAAGCTGTTGAATATTCAAAAGATAAATATGAAATATTGCCTATCCGAACAGGGCATGGCATATAACTACTATATATAAAAACTCACTTTTAATTATTTGATTATGAATCAAAAACACACCGAAATTTTAAGAATTTACCAACAAAAACTTAAATATTTTAATTATTCAAAACGAACAATTGAAATATACTCGCATTATTGCAGTAAGTTTTTGGAAATTATAAACAAATATCACCAACATTTAGTTGGTTCCGATTTCCAGAGCTATTTGGATAATTATAAATTTACTTCAATAGCACAACAAAACCAGATTATTAATGCTATAAAATTTTTATACGAAAAAGTACTTAATAGGAAATATGAAAAAGTTTCATTCGAAAGGCCCCGAAAAGAAAAGCATTTGCCGCAGGTAATAGATAATAATTTTCTTATAAACAAAATATCCTGCATCCAAAACCTGAAGCATAAAGCCATATTATCGCTGGCTTACTCAATTGGACTAAGGGTAAGTGAAGTAATTAATCTGAAAATTACTGATATTGATTCAAAACGGATGGTTATTATTATCAGGCAATCCAAAGGTCGAAAAGATAGAATATTGCCATTATCCCAACAAATATTATTACTGCTACGTGAATACTATAAACAATATAAGCCAAGAGAATATCTTTTTAACGGACAGTTTGAATTAAAATATTCTGCTACAAGCTGCAATCAGTTAATTAAAAATTACCTTGGGAAACAATATCATTTTCATTTATTGCGCCATTCATGCGCTACTGAACTTTTGGAACGTGGAACAGATTTACGCATTATTCAAAAATTATTAGGGCACAGTTCAAGTAAAACTACCGAAATATATACCCATGTTTCAACTAATTTATTGAATAAAATTCAATTGCCAATATAATTTTAATTTAATATGGATAAATTCATTGAAAAAAAAGCAGTTATAGGATTTATAGTTTCCACAGAGTTCACGAATCGAGTTAAGGGAAAATGGAATATTCATTTATTCGATTCCCAAACTGCTAAACGATTGGTAATGTGGAGTAATGAGTATTTTGAAAAATATAACAAAGCACCTGGTCCCGAAATTGAATCCATATTTCAGTCAAAAAAATATAAAAACCTTCCTAAAGATATTGCCGAAGAAATTGAAGAAGATATTCTCCCGGATTTATCAGAAGAATACAATAATTCTGATTTGAATATTGATTATTTGGTAGAAGAAGCTGAACTTTATTTTACTCAACAGCATTTAAAAAGACATAATGATGAAGTACAAGGGTTAATAGACCAAGGACAAATTATTGAAGCACAAAAGCTGGTCCAAAATTTTAAACCTTTATCTGTTGATGCTGGTAATTGGGTGGATTTTTCTGATGAGAAAATTTATAAACATATTGATGATGCTTTTGGTTCTTCTAAAGAAATTTTGATTGAATATCCGGGGGCATTGGGAGAATTCTGGAACGATCAATTATACCGGGGGGCTTTTGTGGCCATAGAGGCTGTTGATAAAATGGGCAAATCATTTCGATTAAAAGATTTTGCCATGAGAGCGGTAAAGCAGCACAGGAATGTTGCTTACTTCCAATGTGGGGATATGGATTTGGAAGATGAAATTTTAAGAACTGCCAACTACATTACACAAAAATCTGAGATTGAAAAATATTCCGGTAAAATGTGGCAGTCTTATAAAGATTGTATCTATAACCAAACCGATAATTGTGATAAACCGGAAAGGCAATGTAATTTTGAATTGTTCCGTGTAGGTAAAGACAATCTCGATAAATTTCGTAGTGAGATAACAAAGGATAAATTAATACAGGCATATAAAGATAACCCCGGTTATGATACATGCCATAATTGTCCTGAATTTGAAAAAAGCCATTGGGGGACGGTTTGGCTTAAAGAAATTAATGTAGGGAAACCACTTACCAAAAGGGAAGTTAAAAAGGAATGGGATAAATTTTTTATTAAGAATAAAAGGCAATTTCGGATGTCTGTACATCCAACCAATACGTTATCCGTTAAACAAGCAGATAGTATTTTGGAAAATTGGGAAAAAGAAGGATTTGTAGCAGATATTGTGATTTTCGATTATGCAGACATAATGCCCGAAACTTTTTATAAAGATAAAAGGCTTAACGAAGATAAAAAATGGATGGGCCTGCGGGCTATGTCACAAAAAAGAAAAGCACTTGTTATCACGGCTTCCCAAGCGGATGCAGATGCTTATGGAAAATATTTGTTAAAAGCAGATAATTTTTCAGAAAGCAAAGGTAAAAATGCTCATGTAACAGCAATGTATGGGCTTAACCAAGATAATTCCGGGAGGGAAAAAGAACTTGGGATTATGCGTATAAATGAAATTGTAAAACGTAAAGGGGATTTTAGTAGTAAGAACCAGGTTTATGTTTTACAGAATTTATCACGCGGGAGGCCATTCATTGCTTCATATTTTTGATAATCAATTAATTATGATACGAAGAAAGAAACAAAAACTTTTAATCTCCTTTTCTGGTGGAAGAACATCTGCTTATATGCTTTATTGGTGTTTATATAATTTAAGTTACAAATATGAAATGATTATTGTATTTGCAAATACAGGAAAAGAAGTTGAAGGAACTTTAAAATTTGTACAAGAATGTGCATTATATTGGAATATACAAATTCATTGGGTAGAAGCATCATTTAAAGATGAAAATGGAAAATTATATTCCAGACGAGGTTGGAAAGTGAAACATAAGGTTGTAGATTATTATTCTGCGAGTCGAAATGGTGAACCTTTTGAAGAAATGTGCAGCATTTTAGGGATACCTTCTACAAATGCCCCGTTTTGTTCAGATCAATTAAAACGAAAAGTTATAGAATCTTTTTTGAAAAGTATTGGTTGGAAAAATTATTATAAAGCAATAGGGATTAGAATGGATGAATTTGATAGAATTAATCCAAAATATAAAGAAAAAAGAATAATTTACCCATTAATACAATTGATACCAACGATTAAAGAAGTTGTTTTAGCTTGGTGGGAAATACAATCATTTAATTTAGAAATAAATCCCGATGATGGTAATTGTAATGAATGTTGGAAAAAAGACATATTACGATTAGTAAGAAATATGAGAAGAACTCCTGAAAATTTTGAATGGTGGCAGAAAATAACAAATAAGTACGGACATCTAAATCCACGAAATTCTAAATTAGAACCTCCTTTTAATTTTTATAGAGGAAATCTTTCTCCAAAGGATATATTGAAACTTTCAAAACTACCAGATCATTTGATTTCAAAAATGGCTAAAAAAGAAAAATTAGATGGTTGTAGTGAAAGTTGTGAAGCTTTTTAATTTTTTAAAAATATTTTTAAAATTAGTTTGTTTTAAAATATATCTTAATCTAAATTTGCTCACTTAAAATCAAAATAAATATTAATCTTAAATTTAAATTTTATGGCTAAAAAAGTAACAAAAACAAGAGTAACACTCCTTGAAGAAGCTTTATTGGAGTTAATTCGAGAATTATCATTAACAGATGTGGATGATGCTACCGGAAACGTGATAACAATGACTATCCCGGATAATGCTTCGGAAGAACAATTAGAAACAAAAATTATTGAAATTATCACTGCAATAGATGAAGATGATGGGTTACCGATAATCCGACCGGACGATAAATTTTCCATTGCAACACAAAGCATAATCGATGAGCTTAACGAAAGTTTAAAAGCCCCTGAAAAAGAAGTTGATTTAGCTCCTTATGATATTGAAGATATTATTGAGGATATTGAAGTTGCAGAGGAACTGCCGGAACTTGTTGCAATAGCAAACAAATATGAAGAACTTTCTGATATGGTAGGCTATATTGGTAGCTACAAAAAGTTTGAAGTTTTAAAAGAAGCCATGTTACGGGAACTTAAAAAAGGGACGGAACCTGAACCGGATGCTAAAAAAGTAGAACCAGTAAAGGAAAAACCTGTAAAAACACCTGTATCAGAAACTAAGAAAGAAACCAAAGGAAAAGTTT
>Ga0265297_10004264_pt1 | contig 23741 bp, 15 predicted proteins | sample Munlanlwell13791_FD_192502 | JGI IMG/M metagenome (GOLD analysis project Ga0265297, IMG submission 192502) | Leachate microbial communities from a municipal landfill in Southern Ontario, Canada - Leachate well 137-91 | ecosystem: Engineered > Solid waste > Landfill > Unclassified | place... | reverse complement strand
TCGAGACCGTTGACTCCGCAAAATCCGGATACAACCTTGACCTCGCTCTCGATGCCGGGCAGCGTCCTCATGTGCTATCGACCAACGGCGCGCAGTTCAGGTATGCCTGGCATAACGGCGCAGCCTGGGAGACTATGACCATCCAGGACCCGATTGGCATAACCGGCGCTATCAGCATTCACCTGCCCAAGTCAGGGATGCCCGTTGCTTTCTACGCTTACCAGAACAAGATCGGTTTTGTAAGCGCCCTGGCTGCCGAGTAGGAGGTGTTCGCGCCGCTGCCAGCCAAAGAAGCAAGCGGCGTTCTCGAGGAATGTTGAATAGCTGCAGCGCTTGTTGCGGCGACCTCTTCAGCCTCCGGCAGTAGAGTGCTCTTCGGATGATTCTTCGGACTCCGTGCAATGATCCGGACAGACAATAAGGCGAGGAAGCAATGCAGAGACTGGTTGCCCTTTCTTTGATCGCATTCGCCGCTCTGACCTTGTCGCTTGCCGGCTGCAATAGCCGGGGCACCAATGTGGTCGAGCCCAAGCCCGAAGAAACAAGCGCTGCCAAGGTTGAAGTCCAGAAGCGCTTAACGTGGAACATTCCGGTGGATCTTGCCTCCGACGCACTGTATATGTCGTCGAAGTTGCGCTTCGACGGAAACTTCGGTCTCGCGTACTTTTCGCCTTCGCAGAAGACGGTATTCTACGATGAATACACCATCGAGGGAACCCGGCTGTCAAGCGTCAAGGTTCTCACGGGATTTGCGGATTGCAGGGGCCTTGCCCTCGGCCTGAGTTTTTGCGACAAGCCGCTCATCATCCTCTGCAACAGCGTCGACAAGTACCTGTATTTCGTATGCCACGACACCAGATCCTTGCCCGGCTATGCGACAGCACCAGGCTGGGCGATCAAGGTACTCGACAACTTCGGAGATGTCGGGAGTGGTTCCACCTGGGATACTATCGAGAACGGATGCATGTTGCTGGCCTACGTCAACTCGACCATTTCCAAGATCGTTATCCGCAGCTTTGGCGGACCGTCCGGCCCGGCCTGGGTGCAGACAATTCCCTATGACGGAACGCCCGACGGGAACCTCTCTTTCTCGATCAACCGCGCAGACGGCGAGCCCGTTGTCGCCTTCCACGATGCAAAGACGAAGTCCCTTATCTGCGCCCGGCGGAAGGCTGGCGCATGGACTACCGAGGTGGTTGACAAGTCTGGGGATGTCGGCTATTTCTGCAAGGTCCGCACGAGCATCACCGGGGAGATCCTCATCGCCTATCAGGACTTGACCGACGCCAATCATCCGGTGACAAAGGTCGCGCACAAGACAGCAGAAAGCTGGGCAGTTGAGACTGCAGACTCCGCTCCGTCAGGATACAAACTTGATCTCGTCCTCGATGCCGCGCAGCATCCTCACATCCTGTCGACTGACGGTACCGCCTTCAGGTACGCCTGCAACAACGGCTCCGCCTGGGAGGCAATGACCATCCCCTGCACAGTCGGCATAGAGGGCGACCTGAATCTTTATGTGCCAAAGACCGGCAAGCCCACGGCCTTCCTCGCATCTGGCAACAAGATCCGATTCATGAACACACTGGCCGCCTGGCCGGTAGATTCAGGCTCCCCACAGAGCGGCTGGCGCTGACCGCGTTTCAGGGCGGCTGCCTGATTCTCTTCCATCCCGGTGACAACCGCCTGTAATCTCTGCCCCAGGCTGGTTAACCCCTTGTTGGGACGTTTTTTATGCTGTTGCGTCGTATGAGGGCGCTATAATTCGCGCAACCATTTCTTGAATGCAAGGAGTTCTATGCGGAAGTTGTCCCTTTTGGCGCTGATCATTTTGGCGGCTGTTTCGGTAACGCTTATCGGCTGCACCGAAAAGAGCGATGTCGGGAACGGCACAAGCGTGCAGTCTCCTGACAAGGACGGCTCTGCAAACGCCAAGGCTGGCTGCAAGTGCGGCGGAATGAAGGCCGAAAAGCCCGAAGGCTGCAAGTGCAAGGGCGACACCAAGGACGCAGACTGCAAATGCAGTGGCGATAAAAAGGACGGCTGCAAGTGCGGCGGCACCGGTGGTTGCAGGTGCAGCGGTGACAAGGGCGACAAGAAAGACGGTTGTAAGGGCAATTGTGGCGGAGAAGGCTGCAAGTGCAAGGGCCAGAAGGCCGATGACAAGGCCAAGGAACCCGCCGACAATTCCGCTCAGTCCAAGGGCTGCGGCTGCGGTGGGATGAAGTCCAAGTAAGAAGTCCCCAGTCCTGATTAGGCTTGAGTCTCCTGACTTAAGCCTTTATACGAAGCTGTTATTCATCCGGCCGATCGTAAGATCGGCCGGTTTGTTTTGTGGCTCGCGGTTTTCCTCCCGCCTCCCGCCTCCGGCCTGCCCGCACTGGCCTCTCCGCCGGATCAGCGACAGACGACGGACGACGGTCAACAGACGGGCTTCGGACATTCCTCATTCGTCATTGTTCATTGCTCATTGTTCATTGCTCGCCTCGTCTCGCTGTACGGACACGGCGGCTTCGATGTCCTGGTGAAGCCCGGCGACAGGATCGCGAGAGGGCAGAAGATCGGCACTGAGGGGCTCTCATGCGCGGAGGAGAACGGCGGATATGGCTCGCACCTGCACTTCGGCATTGGCGACGGCCCGTTCCGGCGGCCCAAGAAGCTGTCAAAAGGCGACAAGTACGAGGTGGAGGTCGACGGAAAGAAACTTGCGGGCCGAATCATCTGTTTCGGGTATTCCACCAAGGACACGAATTCAACCGGGTTCCCCCGGCTGACCGCGGTGGTAGGGCTCGAAGGCGACAAGACCGTTGAGGTTGTGCTGCCCGACGAGAGCCTGCAGGATGAAGTGGCGTGGATGCAGGCATACATCAAGGACTGCAAGGGGTGGCTGAATCCGGAGACCTGGCTGCCGGAGCATGTGGAGAAGAAGAAGTAAGAAGAAAAGAGCACTGAGACCCGATTAACCAAGCGGTCAATACCCGCACCATCGGGGCGTTCGGATCAGCGGAGCAACGCCCGCCGTAGGCCCGGCGAAGGAGGGGACTTCAGACCACAGACTATCCGGACATTCGCCCAGGCTGCTGGCCGCTCTCCAATTCCTCATTCCTCATTGTTCATTGTGCACTGCTCATTGTTCATTTCCGCAACGCCTCCGGCCGACCTCTGCCGTTACTCGCCAATATTCTTCGTCAAATCGATCTTCCATGTGTCGTTCACCCGCACTACATACAGTGTCTGCGGCGCAACCGTCTGTTCATTACCGGTGCTGTCCACACTGGCCAACTGCGAGACGATACGCCACTCGTTACCGACGGCGTCAATCTTCTCAACCGATGTGATTTCCCTCAACCTGGGACAATACTTCGCGTATTCGCGCTTGTAAGCGTCCTCGGACATTCCGAAGCGGCGCGCCTCCCGGGCAAACTGGTCATCCAGCAGGCGGGCACTTTCGGGAGTGAGGAGCATAAGCAGCTTGTCGAAGCTCCGGCATTCATAGAAGTCGCGGACAACGGTCTGCGGCGTCTCCCGCAGAAGCACCATCGTAACTCCAAAGGCCACGGCCACAAGCACCAGCCCACCCAGGACCATCACAATGGGATTGAGCCTCTTTTCCTCCGACATGCTTCCTCCTATGCTTCCAGCATCGTCTCGCGGACAACTTCCTCGATCGTGGTCTCACCGTTGAAGATCTTTATGATGCCCGATTCGCGCAGTGTCCGCATTCCGTATTCGAGGGCTTTGCCGCGGATGACTTCCGTCGGCTTCGCACCGCTGATCAACTCGCGCAAGTCCTTGTTGAGCACCATGGTCTCGAAAATCGCCGTTCGTCCGCGGTAGCCGGTATGGTTGCAGAAATCACAGCCCTTTCCGTAATAGAACGCCCTTCCGACCGCATCGTCCAGCTTCAGGCCGACGTCAACCAGCATCTCGGGCTCGGGAGTGTACGGCGTCTTGCAGCGGGCGCATATTTTTCGTACAAGGCGTTGCGCGACAACGGCCTCAAGTGTGGCCGAAATCAGGAAGGGCTCTACGCCCAGATCAATCATTCGGGTTATGGCCGTCGGCGCATCGTTGGTGTGCAGCGTGGAGAACACAAGGTGGCCGGTGAGTGAGGCCTCGATGGCGATTTCTGCTGTCTCCAGGTCGCGGATTTCGCCGACCAGGATGATGTCAGGGTCATGTCGCAGGATGGACCGCAGGCACGAGGCAAAGGTCACCCCGATATCGGGATTGATCTGGATCTGGATCATGCCCTCGATCTCGTATTCCACCGGGTCTTCGGTGGTAATGATCTTGACGTCGACGGTGTTCAACTCATTGAGTGCGGAATACAGCGTTGTCGTTTTTCCCGAGCCCGTGGGGCCCGTGACGAGCACGATCCCGTGCGGACGCTGGATCAGGCCTCTGAAGCTCTCGAGCTCAGACTGCGAAAGGCCGAGTTGTTCGAGATTCAGCGCAACGACGGACCTGTCGAGCACGCGCATCACGACGCTTTCGCCAAAAATCGTAGGCAGAGTGGAGATGCGCAAGTCGATCGGGTTGCCGGCGACCACGAGGTCGATGCGGCCATCCTGTGGCAGACGCCGTTCCGATATGTCCAGGTTTGCCATAACCTTAATGCGGGAAGTAATCGGCAGTGCAAGGGTCTTGGGGGGCGGGTTCATCTCGTACAACACGCCGTCAACACGGTAGCGGACCTTGAATTCGTTCTCAAAGGGCTCGAAGTGAATATCGGACGCCTTGGCCTTGATCGCCTGCAGGAGAAGCAGGTTGAGGAACTCGATAACCGGTCGCGAGCCCGCTGCTTTCTTGAGGGATTCCAGGTCGAGGTTTTCCGAGTCGCCGATCTGCATGACATCGGAGTTCGTGAGGGCCTTCATCACGTCTTCAATGGTCTCGCCTTCCGAGCCGTACAGGCGCTCGATGGCTTCGGCCACATCGCGGTCAGTACTGACGGCGCCCTTTACCTCGCAATTCAGCATGAAGCGCAGATCGTCCAGGATGTGGATGTTCTGCGGATCAGCCATCGCGACGGTGAAAGAACCGTCCTCCTCGACGCCGATGGGAACAATGCGGTAGATCTCTGCGACCGACTTGGGGATCTTCTCAAGTATCTCGCTGGAGACGTCAACGTGCTTGAGATCCACCGGTGGCATTCCCTGTTGGATGCCGAGGGCATAATGCACGTCTGACCGGTTGCATGCGCCCATTGTCACAAGGATTTCGCCGAACGCACCACCGCGATCCTGTTGCGTGTTCAGGGCTGATTCGATTTGCTCGTTAGTGATCTTGCCAAGGTCCCGAAGGATCTCGCCGACTCTTTTAGTGAGGCGTGCCATTATGTTCTCCCTTACTTCCTGGGGCTGGGGACGCCGAACAGACGTTTTCTCATTCCCTCTGCGTCTCTTGCCTTGGACAGCGCGGTATCCTCTGAGATGAGTCCTTTTTCCCAAAGCGTGTATATCGAATCGTCAAGGAGCATCATACCGGCCGCTCGTCCGGTTTCGATGACCGAGTCCATTCTGAACGCCTTGTTTTCCCTGATCAGGTTGGACACTGCGCTATTGCCGATTAGTATCTCAAACGCCGCGTGCCGGTTGGTCGCATCGCGGTTTGGAATCAGCGTCTGCGTGATTACAGCAACCAGCGAAACCGAAAGCTGGATGCGGATCTGCTCCTGCTGGTCGGTGGGGAAAGCATCGATGATACGGCTGATCGTGGTGGACGCCCCAATGGTGTGAAGCGTACCGAATACAAGGTGACCGGTCTCGGCCGCCGTTATCGCCGCGCTTATGGTCTCGAGGTTGCGCATTTCGCCGACCATCATGACGTCGGGGTCCTGGCGAAGCCCCTTGACAATTGCCTCGGCGAAGGAGCTGACATCCTCTCCGATTTGCCTCTGGCACACAATGGATTTCTTGTGCTCGTGAACATACTCGATCGGGTCTTCGACCGTGAGAATATGATGATCGAAATTCGTATTGATGTAATCGATCATCGCGGCGAGCGTGGTGGTCTTGCCGCAACCGGTCGGGCCGGTAACAAGAATCAACCCGCGCGGCTTTTCGAGCAGGCGTACGATCATCGGCGGAAAACCAATTTCCTCGAGGCTCTTGATCTTGTATGGAATCAGCCTTATCGCGAGCGAGATGTTCCCGCGCTCTTTGTAGATGGATACGCGGAATCGTGCTTTGCCGCTCAGGTCATAGGAAAACTCCGCGCCTCCGGTCTCGTTGAGCGACTTGTATTTCGCCTCGTCGCACAGCTCTTTTGCCATTGCGTCGGTGTCTTCACGAGTCAGTTGGTTCTTCCCCGCGATAAATAGCGAACCGTGAAGCCGAAGTGTTGGCTCCCTGTGAACCACGAGGTGAAGATCCGACGCATTCTGTCGGACAACCAGATCGAGCAGTGAGTGGATCGAATAGGCCATTCTTCTCCCTGTCAAAGTGATAGCCACGGTGGAGTTATCAGGCAGGTGCGATGTAACAACCGTACCTGCGGATTATGACACGCGCGCAAAGAGCCGGTTTCACGGTGTTCGGACATCCGCTCTGCCGACAACAGTCCTGGTGGAACGGAAATCTCTCTGCTCGCAACGCCGTTTTGCTTCGCCGCCAACTTCTTGCCGTACAACCTGTTGCGCAACTTATCAACACAATTACCTACATAGCCTGTAGCCAGAGCATTTACCGCTGTAGCCTCGTGTAGGGAACACACGCGGTTACCTACCGCTGCCCCGCAGGGGGTAGGAAGAGGCACTTTTTTACCTACCGGCATGTTCGACTACCGGTACCGTGCCTACAGGATCTGTAGCTTTTCCGTCTGCAGAACTGCCTGCACCACAATCAGTTAGGCAGCACGAGTGCGCTTGTCTACACAAGCTAACTGGCATAATACGAGTACTGTATATTACCTTATTAATAGGGACCTACTCCGCAGTCCTTGCCGCACTGAGAATTTCATCCACGGTCGTAACACCAGAGGTCACCTTCCGGATACCATCCCGGATGAGCGTATGCATACCATCGGCTATGGCTTGTTCGCGGATCTGGTCAGTGGTGGTTTTCCTGAATGCCATCTCACGGATCTTGGTGTTCATCACCATCAGCTCGAACACGCCAATTCTTCCTCGGTATCCGGTCTGTTTGCAGCTTCTGCATCCTCTTCCGTGGAAGAATGTCGCCTGTTCGATTTCGCGTTTGGTCATTCCGATAGCGATGAGCTTGGCATACTCGGGTTCATACTGCTCACGACAGTCGGGGCAGACTTTTCTGACAAGACGCTGTGCCATTACCGCCTGAATGGAGGATGAGACCAGGAATGGCTTTAGCCCGATGTCGATGAGTCGGGTGATCGCGGATGGAGCGTCGTTTGTGTGAAGGGTGGAGAACACCAAGTGGCCCGTTAGGGCGGCCTGAATGGCGATTTCGGCGGTTTCCAGATCTCGGATTTCGCCGACCAGGATGATATTGGGTGCCTGACGCATCATGGCTCTGATGATTCGCGTAAAAGTGAAGCCGATCTTGGGATGCACGTTGCACTGGTTGATGCCGTCAAGATGGTACTCGACCGGGTTTTCGGCGGTGATGATCTTGCGGTCCGGTCTGTTGAGCACATTGAGCGCCGCATAAAGTGTCGTGGTCTTGCCGGAGCCTGTCGGGCCTGTTACGAGGATGATGCCGTTAGGACGGCGAATGAGCTTGTTGAATATCTCGAAGTCGGATTGATGGAAACCCAGTTGTTCCAGACCAAGCAGAAGCGTTTCCTTGTCGAGGATACGCATTACGATGCTCTCACCCTGCGTTGCGGGGAGATCCGACACGCGGATATCTATTTCACGGTTGAGCAGTTTGATCTTGATTCGACCGTCTTGGGGTTTGCGCCTTTCGGCGATGTCCATTCCGGCCATGATCTTGATTCTGCTCGTGATCGGTCCCTGGAGCCGCTTCGGCGCGGACTTGGCTTCATAGCAGTAGCCGTCAACTCGGTAGCGGATTCGGATCCTGTCAGCAAGGCATTCTACGTGTATGTCCGATGCGCGAGCCTTCATTGCGTCAGCGATTACGCCGGTTACGTATCTGATGATAGGCGCATCGTCCTGCTCGCCCTCCTTGATGTCAATGTCTTCAAAATCCCGCTCTGTTATCTCGAGGCCTGCGGATGCGTTGGCCTTCATCTTCTCGATGAGCTCTTTTTCCTCGATTCCGTAGTAGTTGGCAAGGGCGTCTTTGATGCCGGAGGGATTTGCCAGAACGCACTCGACCTGCGAGTTGACAACGAACCCGATCTTATCGAGGGAGTCCAGATCGAGGGGGTCGCCCATCGCGACTGTAAGAACGCCGGAGGAGAAATCGACGGGGATGATGTTCTGCTCGCGGGCGAGTTCAGCGGGGACCTTCTCCACAATCGCCTTGTTGAGTTTCAGGTCCTCAATAAAGACGATCTCGAGATTGAACTGCTCGGCCAGGGCGCGGGTGATTTCCGCGTCACCGCAGAATCCGGAGTCGATCAGTATCTCGCCAAGCTTCTTTCCGCTCATTTCGCGCTGTTGACGCTGAAGCGCTTCCTGAAGCTGGCGCTCGCTAATGTAATCGAAATCCAGCAGTATCTCGCCAAGCCGCTTTCGGGACTCCATCGGTTACCTCAATGTGTGAGAACGTCAGTTTGACAATCGCCAGGGGAGAGGGTTCTCAAAAGGTCATTCCTCCCGATATCCCTGCGCGTATTCGTACATCACGAACGCAACCGCGAAAACAAAAACCAGCACGAACGCGAGCCCCCTGTCGAGGAAGTCTGTGAACTGCATCGCAATAACCACGGCAACCAGCGAGGCCGTAACCCCGCGACCGATCGAAGCAACTGCGTTAGACCCCGACAGAGACAAGACCGAACAGCGCAACGCGGCCAGTACCAGGAAAAGGAAAAGGCACAGACCGATTATGCCCTCTTCGACAATTAAGACCAGATAGGTCGAAAACGAGGAGGGCTCGTCAACATGGATGTCAAAAGCAACAGGGTCATTGGTGGCGGCAGGGAACTTCGGGTCGAAGTTGAAAACCGCCCGGACGGAGTTCTGGTACGATGAGGGTGCGCTGCCCAGCCAGGGGCGGTCAGTGAACGCTTCGTACGAAGCCTGCCAGTTTCGCGCGCGGGTGGAAACCACGTAAGTCTTTTTTTGCCAGCCCTCGCCAACCATTTCGGTGTTGTCTTTGTGGTAGATGCCGAGGCTGAATTTCATCCGGGCGATATTATCGCGGGGCAGGGCGGGAAGGGCGAAAGCCAGAATCAACGCAAGCGAGGCCACGCATATCGCGCCCGTCCAGGGGCCGCAAAGGAAAAGATAGACCGCGAGCCCCGCTGCGAGTGAGATAAACATCCAGCCGTTCATCGTCAGCACGAACGCCGCCGCGAGCAGAAGAAGCGCGGCTGCGATCCTGCTTTTCCTGCGCGACGAGAACGCATAACCGAGGAAAAGAGGGGAGGTTACCGCGGCGAAGGCGGATAGCTGCGAGTTGTTCTCGAACGTTCCGCCCACAAAGAAGTCATGCGTCGAAGAACCGAAATACTGCACCAGGGCAACGATATAGCACACCGATGCGGCTGCCATCAGCGCGTCTATGAACAGGGCCGTTCGCTTGCGACTGTCCATCGCCGAGATAAAGACGCTGTATGCAATGCCGAAGTAGAGGAGCACCTGCACGGATTCCTTCAGGATCTCCATGCTGCCGACGGGGACATCCTCAGTGCGACGAACAAATCCCGACAGATACCACGCGAAAAGAGCCAGCGCCCAGAAGGTGGGCATCCGCAGGGAACGCCAGCTTTTCGAAGAGACTGCATAAAACAAGAGAGCTGCTGCGGCCAGGACGCACAGAATCATGGCGGCGGTCACATAGGGCCCGGCCGGCTTTCCCTTGGCGGAGACAAGGCCGAGATTGAGCGAATACGTCAGCGGCGCGGCCAACGCGAGCAACGCCGCACCGGAGAACACAAATCTTCTTGTTCGGCTTTCGTTGGTCTCGGCCTGCATATACCTTATCCTCCAAGAGGGATTATAGCCTTGTCGGGCGGATTCACAATGCAATGGTTTTCCCTTTTGCCTGCAAGAAGCACGGGATATGGTTGACAGTGGGCCGCGATACCTTATACTTTCGCCAAAGGAGAAGAGATGAAGGGCAGGGAAAGCTCCGCGGAATACCGCGTTGATTTCACCAACTTCACCGAGGGTGCGCTCGGACTTGGGCGGGGTCTGCTTGAAGCCGATATCCCCACCATCGAGCGGCTTTGCGGAGTTGTCAGCTCTGCAGTTGTGCGTCAGCACGCGGCCGGAAAGCTCCCTTATCTCGATCTTCCCGACCAGGACATCCGGGCGATTCTGGATTTTGCACAAGCTTCCCTGGGCAGATACGATAATGTCGTCGTCCTTGGAATCGGCGGCAGTGCTCTTGGTATCACGGCGGCGGCGACAGCGCTCCTTGACCCGTATCCGGTCGGCGGCATTCGCAAACCGCAGCTCCATGTCTTCGACAACATAGACCCGTTCCTGTTCGGTCGGTTCTGCGAGACCTGCGATTTCTCCAAGTCGATTTTCGTCGTCATTTCGAAGTCCGGCACCACGGCCGAGACCATGTCGCAGTATCTTATCGTGCGCCATATTCTCACCGAGCGTGGTTTGCCCTTGAGGGATCACTTCGTTGTGATCACCGACCCCGAAAAGGGAGAGCTCCGCGCCATTGCCAGGCGCGATGGCCTCACGGCTTTTCCAATTCATCCGGGCGTAGGCGGCAGATTCTCGGTCCTGACCCCGGTCGGGCTCGTGCCTGCGGCCTTGGTCGGAATGGATATCGCCGGGTTGCTGGCAGGAGCACACGACTACACGGCGTATGCCCTCAAGAATGAACGCAATGCTTCAAGCTGGCTGGCTGCCGCACTATTCCTTCTGCTTCGCAAGGGCTACACGAACCACGTGATGATGCCGTATTCCAGCAGGCTTCGCGATGTCGCGGATTGGTATCGCCAGCTTTGGGCCGAGAGCCTCGGCAAGAGGACGGACCGCGCTGGAAGAATCGTTGAGACCGGTGCGACCCCCATAAAGGCGCTTGGAGTAACCGATCAGCATTCTCAGGTTCAGCTTTACGCGGAAGGCCCGCGCGACAAGGCATTCATCTTCGTAGGGGTTAAGGACCACGGCCGCACGATGCCGATACCGGCTCCGGATGATCCGAAATCGGGGTTGAAATACCTCGCCGGGCACTCGATGAATGAGCTTATCGGAGCTGAAATGCTGGGCACGATGGTCGCGCTTACAGATGCCGGGCGCCCGAACTGCTTCATCGAGATCGACGCGGTTACACCCCGAACGATAGGGACCATTTTCGCGATGTTTGAAATCTCGGTCTCCTACGTCGGCGAACTGTTGGACATAGACGCCTACGACCAGCCCGGAGTTGAAGCCGGGAAGAACGCAGCCTACGCACTGATGGGCAGAACGGGCTACGAAAAGGAAGCCGAACGCATTCGCGCCCGGCTTTCGGGCAGACCCGATCTCCGGCTTCCGTAAACCGGAAGGTTTTTCTACGTATATCGTTTTTCGTTTGCGACGGTATTGATATAAGGAATCAAGCTATGCCCAAGACGGACTTGGAACTCGGCCACGAACTGAAGCAGGGCAACGATGCTGCTTACAAGGAAGTGGTAGAGAGATTTTCGCGACCGGTGTTCAGCATCTGCATCAAGCTTCTGCGAGACCCGATCGCGGCGCAGGATGCAAGCCAGGACGTCTTTGTCCGGATGTTCCGGGGCATAGACACGTTTGACGCAAACAGACCGTTGAGCTCCTGGCTGTTCAGGATCACGTATAACAGATGCATGGACTATCTCAAGATGAAAGGGCGGAACATCGAGATCGCCGTCGAGGACCTTGAGGTCGCCGACGACTCAACACCGCTCGAAGAAAGTGAAAACACGCGCTTGGCGGAGCTGATGTGGAAAAGCCTGGACGACCTGCCTGAACAGTACAGGATGATCCTGCTGTTCAAGTACAGGTTCAACCTGAAAAACGCGGAGATCTCTGAGATAATGAGCATTACGGAGAACAACTTGAGGGTCAAGGTATTTCGGGCGAAACGTCAGCTTAGAGAAACCGTCACCCGCAAGCTTTCACAGGAGTAAGTGATGAAGTGGAAAGTGTGCCCGGACTATCAGTCAATCATCCGTGATGTAACTGAGGGCTTCGCAAGCGAGAGCGATCTGGCAAAGCTGTTGTCGCACTTGATGAAGTGCGACGGCTGCCGCGGATACTACTCAGCCCTCGAAAGCGAAAAGGAACTTCTGGCGAAGGCGATGTCTTCGCAGATCGACATGCCTGCGGATTTGGCCGAGAGAGCGTATATGGCGTTGGATTTTGAGAAGTCCGCGCTTTCGGCAAGAACGGTCATGCTCCCGGGTTCGGTTGCAAGTCCCGAGAGGATGAAAGCCGTCGCACAGATGACCGCTGCGCTTGCCGCGGCCAGGGCGGCCCAGCCGCCGATCACTTCCCCCCTGCCTTCCGGGACTCCCTCGGAGCAACCGAAAATTGTGTTCCAACTCAAGGAACCTTCATTGCCCGAGCGCACCGTCACTATGGAGAAACTGACGTTCGTCGTCGGTCGCTCCACGGAAGCCGACCTGAAGATAGAGGATCCCGACGCCTCACGTAAGCATTGCCAGTTCGAGTTCAAGGATGGCAAGTACTTCGTGAAGGACCTCGAATCAAGGAACGGCATAGCCCTTAACGAAATAAAGGTCAAAGAAAACTGGCTCGCAAGCGGTGACATTATCCGCCTGGGCGGAACCGTGATGAAGGTGACCAGCGCCACCACTGCCGGCAGCACCGCGGTATCCACCGGCGACGTAACACATACTGACGAATCGACACCCGCTTTCCTGACCGTAACGGTAAACGGGAAGGAAATCAAGTACGACATCACCAAGGATGCGGTGTTTGTCGGTCGCGGCGCCGAGGTGGATCTTCGCGTGGAATCGGACTCGCTCAGCCGCAAGCATTTCTGCATCGAGCGGATGTTCGGCGAGTTCCAACTGGTTGATCTCGGTTCGACAAACGGAACCCTGCTGAACGGTCAGGCTGCCTTGATGGACAGCCTCCATACAGGTGACAGGATCCGCATCGGCGAGCTGGAGTTCATCTTTACGAACCCCGCCGAGAAGAAGGAAGAAGACATTGTCCCCATGGGCGAGCGCACAATCGCCGCCCTGATGCCGGTATTCGACAAGCCCCCCAAAGCGAAGCTCGATCCGGCCGTTCTTGAAGCCAAGCGGGCCCGGCTGCGCGCTCAACTCGAAGAGCGGGAAGCCTCGGGCAAGATGGTCAAGATCATCTTCGGCGTCGCTGCGGCCCTGATTATCATGGTCTCAATTGGTATCGTCGTCATCAATACGATGAATCCGGACGCGCCGCCGGTCGTCATCTCTGCCGACGAACAGTACAAAGCCGACCAGATCCGCAAGCTGAAGGACACGGGCAAGTACGAGGAAGGCTTCAAGCTCGCGGATCAATTCCTCAAGGATTATCCGTCCTCGAAGCTGTACGCACAGGTGAGGATGGACAAGACTTTCTGCGATACTCATCGTGGAGAGACGCCCGAGATGTTCAAGATCATCTACGAACAGGGCAGGGCGGAATACATCGGCATAAAGGATCGCACTGACCGGTTCCGCGATGATCCTGTCGCCCTGGATTCTCTTCACGCGGAATACCAGGCGTGGTTGGCCAAGTACAAGAAGAGGGACCAGACTCTGCTGACAAGCGGCGTCCGGATGCCATCGTTCAAGGACCTGATTATCAAGGCGATAACCAATTCGTTCGAGAGCGCGATGATCCGTTCCGCGCTCAAGGCAAAGGACAGTTGCTTCGGCGAGGCCATCAACATTCTCAACGCCTACAGGGCGCAGTACGCGGACATAGTCCCCAAGTACTCCGACAAATGGCCCGAATACCAGGCTCAGATCGACGAGAATATCACCGAGATAACCTTCAATGCGAAGGAAGATTTCGAGTACAACTGGAAGCTGGCCGAGTTCTACATCCGCGAGAACATGATTTCCGATGCGGTCGACTGCCTGACACTCATCAGCGAGAAGTTCGGCATTCCCGAGTACAAGAAACTGGCCGACGAGAAGCTGGCTTCAGTCAAGAACATGGCCAATATCGTCAAGAATCCCAAGGATCCGGCCAATCCTGATGTGCCCAAGGTGGTCGTGGTCAAGCACTTCGAGGACGACGCCATAGAGCGCCTTATCCGCAGATATGCTTTCACCGAAGCACTGCAGGGGCTCGAAAAGCTCAAAGCCGCGGCGATTGACGAAGAACGCAAGAAGAGCATAGACATCCGGATCGAAGAAATACAACTTGTCGTCGAAGCCATGGATTGGCTCATCGGGACGTTCCGTCCTAACGACGTTTTTGAGACTGGCGGGCAGAAGGCGATCATCAAGAGCGTCGACCGCAAGGGCATCTATCTTAGCGCTGGCGGCGGCGAGATTACCCTCAAGTGGGAAGTCTTCAAGCCGGTGGATGTCTACGGGATGTTCCTGAAGTATGAGCGCAAGCAGGCAATCAAGAAATCCCACTACATGTGCGTGGGCGTCTTCTGCCTGGAGTACAAGCTTCGTCGCGAAGCCCTGGACTCCTTCAACAAGGCTTTGACTGCCGATGCGTCGCTGAAGCCCAGGATGGATCTGTTCTACTCGGATTACTCCAGCAAGCCGACCCCGAAGGACGGGTTCATCGTTTACAAGGGCTACTGGCTTACCCCGGATGAATTCGAGACCGTGAAGATCGAGGAAACCACCAACGAATGTGCCGCGAAGCTCGATTCCAAAGACGAATCTACGCGGACCGCTGCGCTGAAGACCTTGAAGGAAATCGCGGCAAAGAACAACGCGCTTGTCGCACGCGTCATCACTAACAAGCTCAGCGATTTGCTGGAAAAGATCAAGAAAGCCCCGGTCTGGAAGACAGTCGAGATGGTCCAGAAGATGCGCAACGAGCTTGTCGAGAGGCGCAAAGAAGCGCTGAAGATCATCTTCGACAAGACCATTTATCCTGACGAGAACCACGGAGCCGTCGGCCAGCCGAAGGTGGACGAAGCGGTCAATAAGGTCCGCGATATCTACAAGACCCCGGTCAACGGCGTCCTCAACGCATCTCCCGATGTCAAGGATATGGTGGACCGCGCCAGAATACTCCAGGAATTCCTTGCCGACATCAGCGATGACACAGCCAAGGGTATGATTGACCTCGATGCGCTGCTCGAAAACCTGAACGGCTCGATAAACATTAACTCGGCAATGGACGCCAGCGAACTGAGGATCATCACCATCTCGAAGAAGATTGCAGACTACAACAACCTGCTCAAGGTTGGCGGGCGCAGAACGGACGAAGAGAAGAAGTGCGTGACCTGCACCAACGAATACCGCCTGATGATGGGAAAGGTCTTCCTGCGCATCGACCGTATGATCGTAAAGGCGGCGCGCATCCATTCGTTCAACATGAAGACCTTGGGCTTTTTCGCGCACGAAGGGAAGGACGGCACAAAACCGGCGGACCGGATGATTGCCGCTGGCTATACATCTCCGGGCGGTGAGAACATCGCGAAGGGGATCAGCGACGGTAAGTCCGCTTTCGAGGGCTGGTATAACAGCTCCGGGCACCATCGCAATATACTGCAGGATATGTACTCCGAGATCGGCCTCGGCGCGGTTGACGAGTACTGGACGCAGGATTTTGGTGTCGGCGGCGTTAATGTCGAAGACACGCCCGACAACGCCGATCCTGTTCCCGACTGCGGCGAAAAGCAGACCGGGCAGTAAGAGAATTGCCGGAGAGTAGATTAAAACGGGCGGGGAAACCCGCCCGTTCTTGTTGCTAAAGGGGGATGGCGAACACTCGGAGCCGCGGAGGGCGGACAAGGCGAAGAGGGTCTCACGCGAAGGCGCGAAGGCGCGAAGTAAGAAGCAAATATTTGTTTGCGCGGCCGTTCCGTAGAAGCAAGAGAAACCAACAACTCAGACATCAAGTGCGCGAAGGGGGCAGACAAGAAAAGGGCTCAATGTGGCGAGTTGGGGCCTCAATGTAGTCACGCTCACCGTGATCCGCCCGTCCACGGGTGAGGAGGCGCGGTACCCATGCGCGCCTTCAAGGCGAGAGCTGGGCTTGTCCGCCCGTAAAGGCAGGCGCACCTGCGCCCACATGCGTTGGCCGCCAAAGTAAACGCGTCCGTCCCTGCGCGTTCTTGGTGCATCGGCCTTACAGGCCGTTCTTCGAAGGGGCGGGGTTCCCCCGCCCTCTTACTCATCAATCATCAATCCGCATCTCGCCCTCCGAAGGCGCGGCGACTTGTCCCCCGTAGGCCCAGCGAAGGGGGAAGGAGGGTAGGGTCCTCCGTAGGCGCGGCGAAGGAGGATCATCAATGTTCGCCGCGACCGTCCCGGCGCGTTCTTGCCCAGGCTGCTGGCTGCTCTCCTATTCCTCATTGTGCATTTCTCGCCGCGCCGACGGACAAAAATCAAACCTCATCTGGTTCTTGCGTTTGAATTGCATTGCGACACCGTTGGGGTAGGATTTGGTCGTGGGGAAAAGAGAGACCCTCAGTCAGTGTCGACCAAAGAGGGGCGGGTGCTACAAGCACTTCGGCCTTGGCGAATTTGCCGGAAGTCGGCGTCGCCCCATCGGGATCTGCGACTCTCACCAGGATCCTGCGGAAAACAGTCCTTCCACCGCCTCTTTGTTGGTATACTTGCCTGAACACCGGTTGTACAATCGGGTTGTGCAAGCCGGATCTTTGGAGGAGCCCCTTGGCTAATGACTATGCTGCCCTGGAAGCTGTCGATTGGCAGGAGGACTAATGGCAACGCGTCGGAGTGTCGCGTCAGTAATTACCATCGGTTTTGTGCTGATCTGTGCTTCGCTGCGAGCCGAGACACAGGAGGGTCCACGGTTCGTCGGTACTGCGTTCACTGCGTGTCTTGGCGGCCGTGAGTTCCTTATTTCCCGAGACGGTCGCATGTTGAGTGAAGTTGGCTATGACGAAATCGCTGACACCTTTATGGGGACCGGGGATCCTGTGCTTCCCATTCGGCAGAACGGGAAGTGGGGATACATCAGCATAACAGGCAAGAGGGTGGCTGAATGTAAGTACGATTCCGCCAGGGAGTTCGTGTTCGACCTGACCACTGCAAAGCGGGATGGCAAATGGTGGATACTGAATCAATCCGGTGAGGAGGTCAAACCGCTTGAGGGCGAATACTCCTACGTGGCGTCCCTTCCTTGGGGTGATTTTGTTGGCTTTGGGCCCAATTGGGAATTTAGAGGGCTCTTTTCCTCGGACGGAGCGTTGCGGATGGCCGGGAATAACTACGAGCGAGTCACCCCGATGTCCCGGACCCGGATTCGGGTCCAGGCTGCTGGAAAGTACGGGGTGGTCGAGCCACCCGACAGGGTTGTTATCCCGATTGAGTATGATAACTTGATCCCAAATCCGCGCATCGTGATTGCTGTCAAGGATCACGAGACCACGATACTTGATCCGAACGGGCGTCATGTATTCAATGGGTCATTCGACTCTGCAAGCCTTGCGGGGAAAGATCTGCTCCTTCTGGAGCTTGGAAACCGATACTCTCTGTGCGACTTCCTCGGGAATGTCCTCGCCACCGACCTTGAGAAGCTTATCACGACTGTCTATCTTTGGCAACCTAACGTAGAGGCTTTCCCCGCGAAAAAGGATGGCTTTTGGGGCTTCCTTGGGTTTGACGGAAAGTGGTTGATTGAGCCGAAGTACTTAGGGGTCTCAAACTGGGCAGGCGGCGCGGGTATGGTCGAGGACCCCGTCAACCCCGGGATATGGGTGCTGGTCACAAAAGGCGGTAGCCGACTTCTCTCGCTGCCGAGGAAGACTTGGATAAGATCGACGCACGGCGAAGCAGGTTGGCTGTTGTCAGGCGCGAGCTTACGGAGTGTAGTACTGGTGAGTCCTGCCGGTGACGCTTCACGCACGTATGACGAAGTGGGACTAATCCGGTACGGGTACGCGAGTGTCCGGAAAGGCAAACTCTGGGGCGTAATATCGCCGAAAGGGCTTGAGGTCGCGCCAGCGAAGTACGAGACGGCGTACGCTCTTGTCCCGGGCATTATCGCTTTTACTGCCAATGGTCTTGTTGGACTGCTCGACGAAGAGGGGAAAGTCCTTTGCGAGCCCAAGTTCGAACGCATAAGGGAAATCAAGCTGGAGTAGTCTGTCGTCCGTAGGTGAGAACGAAGAAGAAACATGCCGACCAGCAACACGTCCCTCACCCCAATCGACCCCTTCGGCAGGCTCAGGGCTTGCCCTTTTCTTCCCCTCTCCCAAAGGTAGAGGGGCGGCGTTGGCTGTTGGGGATCGTAGGGGCACGTTGCCACGTGCCCTTGCCTGAAACGGCGTTAGTAAGCCATCACACAACCATTTCGTTGGTGCAGTAGAGGGCTGTAGGTCGGGTCGTGTTCGCGAGAAGATCACGCCTGCTCTGCCTGTCTTCTTGTGTGCATTCCACGGTGAAAAAACCATCATCTGGTTCTTGCATTTGAATTGCATCGAGATACAGCCGTGGTAGGATGGATTTGTGAGAATAAAGGGATTGGTGTAGGAGGGTCAACATGGCCAGGACTCGTATTGTCTTGTTGTCGCTATTGTGCTGGCTCCTTGGCTCCATATTCTTGCTTGTGCCTGAAGGAAGGGCGTATCCTGAGGAGCAATCCATAGGGTGGGCTTGGCGCCCAGCATATGTCTGCTTCGCGGGGGGAAACGAGGACGGGCTCTACTTCCTGGTTAGGAGATTCAGCCATTCTCAGTTCACAATATGGCATTTCCTGAAAGAGGAACCGGACACTGGATGTTACAAGACGCCTGTCAAGACTGAAACCGGCGCTGACATTGTACGCAGCGTCAGGTGCACTTCGGACAGCTTGGTGATTTCCACACCAGACGGAGTGGTCGTTTATTTCTGTGCAGAGAGGAAGCTCGGTCAGCCGAGGTCTTTCAGTGACCAGTGCTGGGACATTGATCCAGGAAGCGGCAGGATGCTCGGGATCGGGAACGCGTCGCTAATTGAGGCTGACGAAAAAGGTGGCATACTGAAGACGGTGCCTCTTCCCCCAGAGATAGCGAACTGCAGAGACGTCTCTGCTTGGTGGAACACCGATGCATCCGTTGTAGTGCACAGTCCCGGTCGCGGCATCCTGGGCGTTCTGGACTTGAATCTGGGCAGATGGGATACCTACTCGGGAGCAGCCGAGGTGCATCGCATCTCCTCAGAGATGTTCGAGATAAAGTTTGGAGACAGCTCAGGCGAGGGCTCAATTCGTGGGCTCTGCAAGGCAAGACATAAGTGGAGGACCTCCTTCCAGGTGCTTCCCGGAAAGATAGAGGACATCGGCGAGTCTTGGCGCCCTTCCATGCAGCGGGACGTGATCCTGCAGGAGGGGGTGGCAATTCAGAGTCTGGGGATTGTCGCCGACACCCTTCTCGACACCTTCGGCAAACCGCTTCTCTACATGGATCGCTGGGGAGTACCGTACGGGGATGCTGCAGATCATCGACTTAGCCATCGGAAATGGAATCGCGATGTTGGCCGCCCTAACGTCGCCTGGTTTGAGGGCAAGGTTCTCTTGCTGGACACCCAGAGCGAAATGCTCTCTACCGTGAAGTTTCCCGGGACTTTCCCCTATCACTTGCAGGGCATCTCCACCGAACTGGTTGCTGTGGAGGGCAGCCAATCGGACTTACTAACTGTGTTGAGTGCCGATGGGATTGTCTCGAAATACGTAATTACAGACAGGAGTTGGCAATGCGTCTCCAAGTCGGCACTGGTCAGCATAGGCGATAACCGTGTATGCGCGGCATTTCCAATTCCGCAGGGCTTCGTGGCGGTGCACGAAGGTGGAGTGGGCGCTTGGGACCGCGAAGGGAAGAGACTGTGGAAAGAAAGGAGTATCCCCGCGGAAACGATTGCTTTTCCCGACCAGTCGGGGCGATTCCTGGCCACTCTTGACTTCGCATGGCATGGTCTTTTCTCGAACACATTGAAGGAGTCCGTGGCGGTGTACTCGCTCGAGGGCCTTTTAAGCGGAGAATCCACAAAGCGTCTCGTGTCGGAGCACAGAAAGTTTCGTGAAGGGACTAACGCTCCTTCTTTCGATCCTCCTCATTCCAATGGTTTCGTTGGGGCTTCGGGAATATTTTGTATGATGGCGAGTGAATTTGCACAATGGGACTTGGCCGGGCTGGGCAGAGCTATTCGCAAACCCTTCCATTATTCGAGCAGAGAGGACTTCGGCTTCGGCGGAGGTCTGATATGGACATGGAAGGGGGTTTTCGACCTGATGTCCGGAGAGGCGATCTATCCCGGCTTCAGGATCGACTGGTTCGAGATCCGGTCCCGCGTGTTCGAAGGCTCGGACACGTCCTGGTTCCTTCTCAAGAAAGACAGTTTCTCCCCGAGGGTCTCCCGGTTGTTCGCACTTCCAGCAAATTGGCAGGACTTGCGGCCGGAAGAGAGGTTTAGGGAATTTTCCATACCCGAACCCACCTTCGACTTCGTGGTAATGGGGGGCAGATTGGTCTGTCTGTCCGAATACGGTCAGATTCTATCTGTTCAGGCCCTGCCGGAGGAACTGAAGAAGTAAGAGAGAACGAGGCGACGAATTGCGAGTCAAGGACCCTCCGCCACCGCCGCTGAAGCTTGAGGGAATTGGACTGTGTGAGCCAGAGAACGGCATGAAAAGCCGATGCCTCTGAAGCCAGACCGTCTGCCGCCGTTGCTTGCAGCGGTGGATGACCCTGTGGGTGAGCCCTTCTCCACTTACCGGCAATCTCCTTCTGCCTTGGTTCGGCTTTCAGCAAAACCGCCTGTTTTCGCCGGGTCGGGGGAATGTAAGGTAAACTGAAGCGTATCGAGCATCGGATTCAATGGACGGCTTGTCCGATAATGCGGCAAGCAACGTCCCTGACAAACCAAAGGAGCTTCGGATGAACAGCGGATTTTCACTGTTGCGTTTCCTGCTTTACACGGCCATCGTTGTCGTCGTTCTTGTGGTCGCGGGCGCGATCTTCTACTTCACCATCGGCAAGCCGCATCACTCCGCACCAACCCGCGAGCCCGTTGCGATAACCCCATCAGGCGACAAGGTTGTTGACGCCGTCAACCGGGGGATCGAGTTCCTGAAGGTGTACCAGGAAGAGGATGGCCATTTCTCGGCAGGCGTGCTGGACCCGAAGCCCGCGGTTACCGCAATGGTCGTCGAGGCGATTCTGAATTCGCCCGCGCATCCCAAGATCGAGGATAACCCGTATCTGCAGAAGGCAATCGCCGCGATACTGGCCACACAGCAACCCGACGGGGGCTTTTACACTCCGCGCATCGGCCTTGGCAACTACTGCACGTGCGTGACGATAATGGCGCTGGCAGCGGCAGGTAAGGAAAAGTACGCGAGCCAGATCAAGAAGGCAGCCGAATACCTCACCGGCATTCAACATAACACCCCCGAGGATCCCAAGTCGGACGGTGGATTCGGATACTTTGTGAAGAGCAGGCCGGATCTGTCCAACACCACCATGGCGATCGAGGCGTTGCGCGAAGCCGGGCTGCCTCCCGATGCTCCGGCACTGCAGGCCGCGTTGAAGTTCGTTACACGCTGCCAGAACTGGACAGAGAGCAATACGCTCGAAATGGTGCTCAATGACGGCGGATTCATCTACAGGCCCGGAGATTCCAAGGCCGGCGAAGCCACGGACGCGACAGGCAAAAAGGGCTTCAAGTCATACGGACTGATGTCATACGCCGGGCTGCTTTCATTGGCATACACCAATGTGGGCAAAGAGGATCCCCGTGTCAAGGCCGTGACGAAGTGGATTTCCGAAAACTACACCGTCCAGGAAAGCAAGAACCTCGGGGACGCGGGACTGTACTATTATTTCCGCATGATGGCGAAGTCGCTCAAGGCGGCGGAATTGCACGATATCACCACTGCAACGGGCAACCGCATATGGGCCGTTGAGCTGTCGGATCGGCTTATCAGCCTGCAGAATCCCAAGGGCGGATGGGTCAACACGAACGCTGAGTGGATGGAAAGCGATACGGTCCTGGTGACGGCTTACTCGGTGCGGACACTCGAATTCTGCCTCGACATGATGGGGCTTCACACCAAATAGTAGAAAACCCACGAAGGCGGTCTATAATTCCCCATAGGAAAGCTGAAAGGACGTACACATGGCTAAGAAATCCGCCGAGACCGAAGCCGCGAACCAGTTGAATGGTGCCCTGAGCCAGATCGAGAAGGAATATGGCAAGGGCTCGATAATGAAGCTTGGAGACGACAACGTCATGCAGGTGGAGGCCATACCCACCGGCGCGCTGGAACTCGACCTTGCCCTTGGAGTGGGCGGGCTTCCGCGCGGACGCGTTGTCGAGATCTACGGGCCGGAATCATCCGGCAAGACCACGCTTGCACTGCATGTAATCGCCAATGCGCAAAAAGCTGGCGGCGTTGCAGCGTTCATTGACGCCGAGCACGCGCTCGACCCGTCCTACGCCCGCAAAATGGGCGTCAAGGTTGACGATCTGTTGCTTGCGCAGCCGGACTACGGCGAGCAGGCGCTCGATATCGCCGAAATCCTCATCCGCTCCAACGCGGTTGATGTTATTGTGGTTGACTCGGTCGCGGCGCTTGTGCCCAAGGCCGAGCTCGAGGGCGAAATGGGCGACACTCACGTCGGCCTCCAGGCTCGTCTTATGAGCCAGGCATTGCGCAAGCTGACCGCGGCAATCTGCCGCAGCCGTTGCGTGATGATCTTCATCAACCAGATACGCGAAAAAATCGGCATGGGCTACGGCTCGGGCCCGATGGAAACCACGCCGGGCGGCCGCGCGCTGAAGTTCTACTCCAGCGTCCGCATCGATGTCCGCCGCATAAGCGGCATCAAGAGCGGCGAAATCACAATCGGCAGCAGGATCCGCGCCGTCGTGTCCAAGAACAAAGTCGCGCCTCCGTTCAGGCGCTCGGAATTCGAGATCCTCTTTGACCGCGGCATCACCCACGAGGGCGCTCTTCTGGCGCTCGGCGTCAAGTTTGCCATTATCACCAAGGCGGGCTCGTGGTATTCGTTCGGCGAAACAAGGCTCGGACAGGGCTTCGAGAAAGTCATCGAGTTCTTCATCGCCAACAAGGATGTCGCTGCCGCGGTTGAGAAGGAAATCCGTCTGCACGCCAAGGCCCCGATGGCTGGTGTAAGCTCACCCGCGCCGATAGTGTATGAGGCCGGAGAGACCCCGGCCGAGGATACCGCAGGTGACCCCTCCTGATCTTCTGACCATCGCCCGTGCGGCGTCGGCCTCGCTGAGGGAGCTGTTTGATGGAGCCTCCGTCTCAGCGGGGCAGTGCCTTGTTCTGGGCTGTTCCACCAGCGTGGTATTGGGCGCTCCGCCCGGAACAGCGGGCAATGTGGATGTCGGACGGGCCATCGTTGAGACCTTGTGGCGCGAATGCAGCGCGAACGGCCTGATCCTTGCCGTGCAGGGCTGCGAGCACATCAACCGCGCCCTTGTAGTTCCTAATGATTTTGCCTCATCGCGCGAACTTGTCGAGGTGCGCATCCATCCCGAGGCCAATGCAGGCGGGGCGGCGGCATTCTCCTACTATGAACTTCTTGGTG
>Ga0265297_10004263_pt1 | contig 23741 bp, 14 predicted proteins | sample Munlanlwell13791_FD_192502 | JGI IMG/M metagenome (GOLD analysis project Ga0265297, IMG submission 192502) | Leachate microbial communities from a municipal landfill in Southern Ontario, Canada - Leachate well 137-91 | ecosystem: Engineered > Solid waste > Landfill > Unclassified | place... | reverse complement strand
ATTCTTTAAGTGGTCAGTAACATTTTTAATTTCTTCATCCGAAGCAAACGCACCCTGCAGCCGTTTTGGCTTGCCCAGTTCGGCGGAGATATAAAGCATATCGCCTTTGCCCAGTAATTTCTCAGCGCCGGCCATATCTAGAATTGTCCGGGAGTCGACCAGAGAAGCAACGGAAAAAGCGATCCGGGTTGTCACGTTGGCTTTAATCAAACCAGTGATGACATCAACCGACGGCCGCTGAGTGGCTAAAACTAAATGAATCCCGACTGCCCGGGCCATCTGGGCCAGACGGATGATTGCACCTTCAACTTCCGCGGCGGCGGCGGCCATCAGATCCGCTAATTCATCAATAACAATGACGATGTAAGGCATTTTTTCCGGCATCGCCTCGTTATAACTTTCCAAATTGCGGTGCCGCGCCTGCGAAAGGATATCAAACCGTTTTTCCATTTCGACAATTGCCCAGCGCAAAGCGTTAACTGTTTTTTTAACATCCGTGATAACCGGCGTCAATAAATGAGGAATACTGTTATAGATAGGCAATTCCACTCGTTTCGGATCGACCATAATAAATTTTAGGTCACCCGGGCCGTTCTGGAAAAGCAAACTCAAAATAATCGAATTGATGCAAACGCTTTTACCCGAACCGGTGGAACCGGCAATCAACAGATGAGGCATTTTTTTAATATCCGCTAACCACGGTCGGCCCATTACATCCATACCCACGGCAACCATTAAATTGGACCGGCGAGTCCGGAACTGCTCGCTGACCAAGATGTCCCGCAACGGCACAATTGCTTTGGCGGTGTTTGGCACTTCAATTCCAACCAGTGACCGGCCGGGGATCGGTGCTTCGATTCTGATTGGATGCGAGGCAAGGGCCAAAGCCAAATTATCGTTCAAAGAGGTAATGCGTGACAGCTTAACGCCTTCCGCCGGCTTCAAAGTATATTGGGTTACTGTCGGTCCGACCTGGGCTTCGCCCATCTCTGCCTCAATGCCAAAATTTTTTAAAGTTTTTTGAATAATCAATTTATTAGCTTCTAGGTCACCGCCATCCGGCTTGCCGGTCCGGCCGTTAAGCAAAGTTAAAGGCAAATCAATTTTAATCTGCTGAAATTTTTTCACGCCCAAACTTAATTCCCGCGACTCCACTTCTTCTTCGGTCACCGGGCTGGCTGGCACCGGCTTAACGGTTTCTTTCCGCGGTGCCGGTTCTTGCTCCATCTCTACGTCTCTGACCTCAAAATTCTCCGCTTCTTCGGCTCCGCCGCCGTTCTGTTCATAGAGTTTTTCTTTCATCTTCTGAACCTTCTTTACCCGCCGGTGGAGATTAAATTCATTAAACCAAGTAAAAATTGATTTCAAACTTTGGCCCAGACTGGAGAAATCCGCAAAGGAAGTATTAAAAAATAAAAACACGCCGATTAAAACCAGCGCCAGCAATAAAACCAATCCACCCCAAAACCCGGCTGCTTTCAATAGAAAATAAGCCAGGAGCAAACCGGTATACCCACCGCCCTGGCCGGATTGCGCCGCCGCCAGTAAGTCGTCAGTATGGCCAAGCAGATGGACTAAGCCGGTAAAACTAAAAACAAAGGCAATCAAACCAATCCAGCTGGAAAGCCGCAGTTGGTACTTAGACGGCCGGAGCAGAAAATAGCCAACCACCACAAAAATCAGCGGCGCCAGCCAGCGTAAAGCGCCCAAAAGCCACTTGAGCGAATTATTAAGATAAACCCCGACCGTGCCGGCTAAGTCAATTAAGCTAAAAAAACTCAGGATACCCAATAGGAGTAAAATCACCGCCGAAATACTTTGTTTGGTCTCAGGTGAAATATCTAATTTCGGACCGGAAAAATCCCAGTCCTTTAAATTCTTAAATCCCTTTTTATTGCGTTTGGCCATAGCTGGTTTTAAAAATTACGACTCCTTAATTTTATCATAAATTGAGGTCTTGGTAAATCGTTCATTCTCTTTCATACCAAATGAAACACATCTTAACAATATAAAATAAAGCAAAGCTTTATCAAAGTATCCCCCTCTTAGGATAAGAGGGGTTAGGGGTGGTTTGTCATTCCTGGCACGTTCTCTTGCCAAACACCCGATCTTTAGATAAAATAAAATCAACGGTAGGGCTGAAGTGTTTTTGTTGGTTGGCCCAAGCGGCTATTCGGTTATATTTTCCTAATAGGACCAGAAGTGTCTTTAAGGAAATATAGGGGAAAGCTGAACAGCTAACCAAACCAAACAACAAAAATATCTTTAGAACTACCAAACGAACGGCCAGGTGCCAAGGAGGCACAACAACCATGAAAAACTTTTTCCCGCAAGAGAACCACAAGAACATCGCCAAGAAAGCGAACACCGGAAATGCGATCGCGCAGAAGAAGACGGCGACCTCCTTCGCCAACCAGTCGCTGACCTAGCCAAGATAGATGGCGCAAGGCCAGCAACTGGAAGTTGTACCGCGCTTAGACGAGTCTGAGCGCAAAAAAGTAGCATAAGCAACGAAACGCCACGGAAAGGTTTTCCCCTCTCCTGCCTGGCGTTTCTTTTTTAAACAAAAACATAGAGACGAGGCACTGCCTCGTCTCTACGTTTTTGAATTCCTAAATTTTTTATCTCGTGTATTTCTTATCTTTATTGAAACCGGTACCAGCCGGAATTAATCGGCCGATGATAACGTTTTCTTTCAAGCCTTCCAGGTGATCAATTTTGCCTTCCATCGCAGCATTAATCAAAACCCGGGCGGTTTCTTGGAAAGAAGCGGCCGACAAGAAACTGGAAGTGGAAAGAGAAACTTTGGTAATACCCAGCAAGAGCTCTTCGCCATCGGCAATTTGGCCGCCTTTACTTTTTATCTCTTCGTTGATGGCTTCAAATTCCGGTTTCTCCATTCTTTCGCCAACCATCAATTCCGAACTGCCTGACTGACGCACCAAAATTCTGGAAAACATCTGCCGGGCGATCAACTCGATATGGCGGTCGTTCAACTTCTGGCCTTGAGAAGAATAAATACTTTGAATCTGTTCAATAATATAATGTTGAGTCGCTTCCCGGCCGCGCAGACGATAAAGCTGCTTGAGGTCCAGACTGCCATCAGTCAGAGTATCACCCTTGGTCACCAAGTCGCCATCTTTGACTAATAGATTGAATTCCGGCGGAATTTTATACGGTGCCGCTTTTTCTTCGTTTGCCGAAACCAAAACTTGGTTTGTCTCCACTTTAACCACGCCGCTTCTCTTGGCTAAAACTTTTTCGCCGGTCGTATCAATAAATACTGTTTCACCCTTCTTGATTTCCTGTTTATCTTTGACAGTTAGCTTGAACTGACTGTCTTTTTTGGCGGTATTTTTTGGCATCGGGTAACTGTCTTGACTTAACTCGGTATAGATAATACTGACCATCTTATAGTGATCCGAACGCTTGGCGTCCCGGCTGCCTTTTTCAATTTTTACTCGCCCGTCATTCTCGGAAATAAACGCTTTGATTTTCGGCGGCCGGCATTCAAAAATTTCTTCCACCCGGGGCAAACCTTGGGTGATATCCAGACCCGCTACGCCGCCAGTATGGAAAGTTCTCATTGTCAGCTGAGTGCCCGGTTCCCCAATGCTCTGAGCGGCGACAATACCCACCGCTACGCCCATCTCCACCGGCTTGTTATAAGCCAAGTCCCAGCCATAACATTTCTGGCACAATCCCCGGCGGGTTTTGCAGTTGATTACCGACCAAACTTTTATCTCCGCCAGATCCAGTTTCTTTAATGCTTCTACTTTGACGGTGTCAATAATTTCACTTTTATTAATGATTACCGCTTTAGTCTTGGGATCAATAATTTTTTCCGCTACTGAGCGGCCCTTAACGCGATCAATCAGGTCCAAACCAATCGCCTGACTTGATTTTTTAGTAATGACAAGACTCTCGGTGGTGCCGCAATCTTTTTCGGTAATCACCAAATCTTGAGAAACATCAATCAACCGCCGGGTCAAATAACCGGCGTTAGCGGTTCTAAGGGCGGTATCCGACAAACCTTTTCGGGCGCCGTGAGTAGAGATAAAATATTCCAAAACGTCAAAACCTTCTTTGAAGTTGCCCTTAACCGGTAACTCAATAATTTCACCGGCCGGGTTAGTCACTAGACCCTTCATACCGATAATCTGAATCAACTGACTCCAGCTACCGCGAGCACCGGACTCCACCATGGTATAGATCGGACCGTTAGGATCCAGAGTATTACGGCTGGCTTCCACAATTTTATCTTTAACCCCCATCCAGATTTCGATGATTTTGATATGCCGTTCGCTGTCGGTTAATAAACCGGAATCATACTGGTCTTCAACCTCTTGAACTTCAGTTTCACCTTGTTTAATAATTTCTTTTCGTTGACCGATCTTCGGTACGTCATCCATACCCCAAGAGTAACCGGAACGAGTTAAATATTTCAAACCTAAAGCTTTAATATCATCCAATAGCTGAACCACTCGCTCAACACTATACTGTTCCATGCAATCGCTGATGATTTGACGAATGTCTTTGCTGCCGATGACTTTATTGCAGAAATAATAATCTGACGGCAGAATCTGATTGAAGAAAATCCGGCCGACCGAAGTCTCAAGCAGATTGTTTTCGGGCGCGATTTTGCCTAATTTCTTCTTTAACCATTCGTCCGGGCGAACCAGAATCTTATCCTGAATTTTAATCAGGCTTAAATTGTAACCCAAAATCGCTTCCGTCGGCGAAGAAAAAATTCGCGGCTTGGCATCTGAGGGTTTGATTAAGGTCATGTAGTAACAGCCCCAGACCATATCTTTGGTCGGTTTGGCCACCGGATCGCCGGTTGCCGGTTTCAAAATGTTTTTTGAAGCCAGCATTATATCCGCTGCCTCAGCCCTAGCCTCTGCAGTCAAAGGCACATGGACCGCCATTTGGTCGCCGTCAAAGTCAGCGTTAAAAGCTTCACAGACCAAAGGGTGAACCTGAATCGCTTTACCTTCAATCAAAATCGGTTTAAAAGCCTGAATGCCCAGGCGATGCAGCGTTGGGGCGCGGTTAAGTAAGACATGAGCGTCTTTAATAATTTCTTCCAAAATGTCCCAGATTTCCGGACGGTTACTTTCGATAAATCGATTGGCGCTGCGGACATTGTGGACGTATTCATCCCGAATTAACCGACTGATAACAAAAGGTTTAAAAAGCTCCAGCGCCATCCGCTTCGGTAAACCGCACTGATGGAGCAGTAATTTAGGACCGACGACAATTACACTGCGGCCGGAGTAGTCAATTCTTTTACCCAGTAAATTTTGGCGGAATCGGCCCTGTTTGCCCTTGAGAACGTCGGCTAAAGATTTAAGCATTCGTTTTTGACCCGTTGAAGCCACAACCGTTTTGCCATGACGGGCGGAATTATCAATTAGAGCATCAACCGCTTCCTGCAGCATTCGTTTTTCGTTTCGGGCGATGACTTCCGGCGCGTTAAGGTCCTGCAACTGTTTCAACCGGTTATTGCGGTTAATAATTCGGCGGTATAGGTCGTTTAAATCAGAGGTGGCAAAACGACCGCCGTCAAGCGGCACCATCGGCCGCAGGTCCGGCGGGATCACCGGGACGGTCGTTAGAATCATCCATTCCGGCCGGATGTCATTTTTAATCAAATTCTTGATCAGGCGTAAACGCTTCATCACTTTGTCCCGCTGCTGGCCATGGGCGTCTTGCGATTCAGATTCCAGCTGAACTACCAATTTTTCCAAATTGATTTCCGCTAGAAGTTTTCGGATTGCATCCGCGCCAATGTCCGCGGAAAAAATATGACCATATTTGAGTGATAAATCCTGATAAGTAAATTCGGAAATAATTTTCATCTTTTTCAGTTCTTTCAGCTCTTGCTCCGCTGACTGCAACGCCTGCTCCAACTCTCGAGTTTTTTCCTTTTTTAAATCTTCGAGCTTAACCGCTTCCTGCTCAAGCGCCGCGGTCAATTCTTCCGCTTTAACATTTTGCCGCTGGCCAATCTTGGTTTTAGCCAAATTGAGCTGCTGGCCAAAATCACTTTCAATTTTCTTCTTTTTAATCTTGAATTCCTGCCGAATCTGCTCCAAAGTTTCCTTTTTTAGATCCTCGTCAACGTGAGTAATGATAAAATTGGCGAAATAAATCACCTTTTCCATAGCCTGCGGTGAAAGGTCCAAAGCTAAACCAATCTTTGACGGTACTCCCCGCAGAAACCAAATGTGAGAAACCGGCGAGGCCAAATCAATATGGCCCATGCGTTCCCGGCGAACCAACGATCGCGTTACTTCAACACCGCACTTATCGCAAACGATTCCTTTATACCGCACCTTTTTATACTTGCCGCAATAACATTCCCAGTCTTTTGACGGACCAAAAATCCTCTCGCAGAATAAGCCGTCTTTCTCCGGTTTCTGAGTGCGGTAATTGACCGTTTCCGGTTTGGTTACTTCACCATGAGACCACTCATGAATTTTATCCGGCGAAGCCAGACTTAATTTTAGAGCGTCAAATTCAATTGGTTTCTTTTCCTCGTACATAATTTTACCCTGAGGATAATTATTTAAGATTATTTACTAGAAGCCTTAGTTTTTTTATTCTCCGGTTTCTTTTCTTCCACGGCGGCAGTTTCTTCTTCCGCAGCTATCTTCGGTTCAGCCAAAGCAGGTTCACTGTCGTCATATGATGGTCTAGGCCGGCCATCAGAAATTAAATCAACATTCAGACATAGACCGTTCAACTCCCGAAGTAAGACGTTGAATGATTCCGGCACGTTAAGTTTTCTGATTGGCTCGCCTTTGATGATTGATTCATAAGCCTTAGACCGACCAGTAACGTCGTCGGATTTGATGGTTAAAATTTCCTGCAAAGTATGCGCGGCGCCGTAAGCTTCAAGAGCCCAGACTTCCATTTCACCAAAACGCTGGCCGCCGAACTGAGCTTTGCCGCCCAATGGCTGCTGAGTAATTAAAGAGTAAGGACCGATTGAACGCTGGTGAATCTTGTCTTCAACCATGTGGTTAAGCTTCATCATGTAAGTCACACCCACCGTCACCAATTCATCGAATGCCTGGCCGGTGCGGCCGTCATACAGAGTCATTTTGCCGTCCGGGCTGTAACCAGCCCGAACCAATTCTGATTTGATAACTTCTTCATTCACGCCATCAAGCGCCGGACTCATCACTTTATAACCCAATTTCTTAGCGGCTAAACCTAAATGAGTTTCCAAAATCTGACCCAAGTTCATTCGGGAGACCACGCCCAGCGGACTCAAGATGATATCAACCGGCGTGCCGTCAGCCAAAAATGGCATATCTTCAATCGGCAAAACAATCGAAACCACACCTTTATTACCGTGCCGGCCGGCCATCTTGTCACCTACCTGAATCTTTCTTAAGTTGGCGATGGAAACCTGAATCATCTTGGTCACGCCGGAAGAAAGTTTATCGCCGTTCTCCCGGGTAAAAATTTTAACATCAACCACTTTGCCCTGCTCACCATGTTCAAGGTAAAGAGAACTGTCGCGAACGTCCCGGGCTTTTTCACCAAAAATGGCTCGCAGCAATTTTTCTTCGGCCGAAAGTTCACTTTCACCTTTTGGCGTAATCTTACCGACTAAAATATCGCCGGAAGAAACTGGAGCGCCGATTCGGATAATACCTTCCGCGTCCAAATCTTTCAATTTTTCTTCGCCAATATTTGGAATGTCGGAAGTAACAATTTCCGGACCCAGTTTAGTTTCCCGAACTTCAATTTGAAAATCTTCAATATAAATGGAAGTAAAAAGGTCGCGACTTACAACCCGGTCAGACAAAATAATCGCGTCTTCGTAGTTATAGCCTTCCCAGGCCATAAACGCCGAGATGATATTTTGACCCAAGGCCAGTTCACCGCGATTAGTCGCCGAACCGTCGGCAAGAACATCACCTTTCTTTATCTCCTGGCCAACATCGACAACCGGCCGCTGATTGATGCAGGTTGAGGCATTGGATCGGACGAATTTATTCAAATTATAAATTTTATCCTGACCGTTCTTCTGAGCGATGACAATTTTGTCGCTCTGAACCGCAGTAACTTTACCGTCGACCTGAGAACTGACCACGTGGCCGGAGTCAAACGCCGCCTTAAATTCCAAACCGGTGCCGACAATCGGCGAATCCGGATTGATGCACGGCACCGCTTGGCGCTGCATGTTTGAACCCATCAATGCCCGAACGGCATCATCGTGTTCCAAAAAAGGAATCAGGGAGGTCGTAACGCTAATAATTTGATTTGGCGCTACATCCATATAATCAATATCTTCTACCCGTTCAATTTCCGGTTCACCCATTTTTCTGACTTCCGCTCGTTCAAGCAAAAAATAACCTTTTTCATCAATCGGCGTAGTCGCGGCCGTAGTCACCGAGCTTTCGCTCTGAAACGCCGTTAAATAAATAACGTCGCCGGTCGCTCGCGGTTTAACAGCTACGGTTTTAACTTCGGAATATTTTTCCAATTCTTTGGCCAATTTATCGGTGATGATTTCTCCTGCCTTGGCCACAACTTTGCCGGACTGCGGATCGGTAATATCTTCCCGGACAATTTCTCCCTCAGTCTCCGCGGCGACATTTTTAATATCATGCTTAACTTTGCGATAAGGAGTTTCGATAAAACCGTAATCATTGATTCTGGCAAAAGTCGCCAGATGGCCGACCAAACCAATGTTCGGACCTTCTGGGGTGGCAATCGGACAAATTCGGCCGTAATGAGTGGGGTGAACGTCTCGAACGTCAAAACCGGCGCGTTCGCGAGACAAACCGCCAGGTCCCATCGCCGAGAGCCGGCGCTTGTGTTCCAATTCGGCCAAAGGATTGGTTTGGTCCATGAATTGAGACAGCTGCGAAGACATAAAAAATTCTTTCACCGAACCAATCACCGGCCGGGCGTTAACCAGACGGTTTGGGGTTACTTCGGCGATATCCAGAGTGCTCATTCGATCTTTAACGATGCGCTCCATTCGAGCCAAGCCGATCCGAAATTTATTTTGGACTAATTCACCAATCGCCCGAACGCGACGATTACCCAAGTGATCAATATCGTCAGCGTCACGCTGAGAAACGTTAAGTCGGATAATTTCAGAGATTACATTAACCAAATCCTCAACGCGTAAAACGCGGTTCTCTTTGGTGTTTGGTACATCCTGTTTAAACCGCTGATTAATTTTGTAACGGCCAACTCGGCCGAAGTCATAGCGATCAAAATTAAAAAACATCGCGTAGATCAAAGACTTGGCGTTATCGGCCGTCGCTAAATCACCGGGCCGGATGCGTTTATAAACCTCTTTAAGCCCTTCGCCTTCGTTGGTGGAAACATCTTTCGCCAAAGTATTTTTAATGTAAGAAACATCCGGATGATTATCAACCGTTTTGAATAAATCAAGAATTTCCTCATCGCTGCTGTGGCCAAAAGCGCGCAATAAAGCCGTCGCCGCCACTTTTCGTTTGCGGTCAATCTTAACCCAGATAACATTGTTAGCATCGGTTTCAAACTCCAGCCAAGAGCCACGGTTCGGAATGATTTTAGAACCATAGTATTTCTTTTCGCCGATAGCTTCTGAGGTAAAAAATACCCCAGCCGATCTAATCAACTGGGACACAACAACGCGTTCAATACCGTTAATCACAAAAGTCCCGCGATCGGTCATTAAAGGAAAATCGCCGAGGTAAATTTCCTGTTCCACCTCTTTATCGGTCCGTTTGTTTCTCAATTTAGCCATGACGCGTAATGGCGCCTCATAACTTAAATTTTTGGATTTACTGGTGACTTCGTCAAACTTCGGTTCGTCAAGAGTATATTTGCCAAAATAAAGTTCAAGGTCTCGGCCGACAAAGTCAACAATCGGCGAAACCTCTTCAAATAACTCCTTTAAGCCTTCACGCAGAAACCAATCATAAGATCTCTTCTGCACCTCAATCAAATCTGGCATCGGTGCCGCGACTCGGAGTTGAGTAAAACTTTTTCTTTGGGCTTGAGTTTGAGTTTGTGCCATAGACTCAAATTATTTTTAGATAAGATTATTTAAAGTGGAATTTTAGCGAAAAAATTTCAACAATTCTTACGGCCAGACAACAAAAAATTTCTCCCTACCGATATGAGGAAGCGAGTTTTTATTTTTGCCTATCTTATTTTCTGAGAAAAAAATAAGCCCACTACTATATATTTAAATTAGATTAAATCGTCTCTGGTCGAATAGCGGGAATTTTGTTTTGTTCAAATTATCTAAATTTAACCTTACAATAATATCAAATATAACAAAAAATGTCAAATATTCAACCCTGTTGATAAAAGATTTGACTAAATTAAATAATTTTTAATAAATTTAGCCAAAAAATCATATCAAGCTAATGACAAATCTGAAGTTATCCACAGTTTCAAAAAATTAAAACTTTGGTTCAACGGGCGGCTTTAACCGATCATCGGTATTTTTAAGCTCAATATCAATTGATGAACCTTGGATTGTTTTAGACCGGGATTTAACATCTCGACCAGCTCGCAAACTGGTTTCAACGGCAACTGCTACCGCCAAACTGATGAATACCAAGGCCATTTGGTTACCAAAGAAATAGCCTAAACCAAAACCTACCGCTAATCCGAGTGTTAGAGCTAAACTTAAACGAGTTTTGTAATCCATAGAGGTTAAATCCGAAATTTGAAACCATAAATCCTAAACAAATTATAAATTATAAACCGCTTAATTTCTTTAATGCAGTTTATGCGTTTAAAATTTGTAATTTGGGTTATTGTGATTTGTTTAGGATTTAGATATTATGATTTAGGATTTTGAAACTTTTAATTTTCTTAGTTCTTCTCTTGCCACTTCCCGATCATCCCAGGCAACCTTTCTATTATTCTTAACGACGATTGCCTGCTCACTCCCCTTACCGGTGATTAGAACCAAGTCTTCTGGCTTAGCTAAATGGAAGGCTTTGGCGATTGCTGGCCGCCGATCCGAGATTATAAATAAATTTTGATTTAAAATTTTACCGACTGCCTTAGCACCTAGAGCTACTGCTTCAATAATTTTTTCCGGGTCTTCGTCATACGGATCTTCATTGGTCACCACGACGTAGTCCGCCCGCCGCCCGGCCAGTTCACCCAATTTCGGCCGCCGGGCCGCGTCTCGGCCGCCGCCGGCCGAACCCAGCAAATGAATAATTTTTCGATGTGGAATCAATTCCGCAGTTTGATATAATTTTTCGACGGCCGCCGGTTCAAAAGCATAATCAACTACCACCCGGAATGGCTGACCCTCCTCAATAAATTCCAACCGACCTGGAACGTTTTTTATCGCCGCCAAACCCTGGGCTAAAGCCGTTTCGCTGATTCCCTGGGAGAGGCAAACGGCAATCGCGGCCAGACTGTTCTCAACATTATGTTCGCCCAAAAGCTGACTGCGGAACGGCGCGTGCTCAATTTGAAATTCCGAGCCCTGATCAGTCAATTTAATATCACTGGCTCGAACCACCCGCGCCACATCGCTGGATTTATTGGTCAAAGTAAACCCCCACTTTTCCTCGGCCCAATAGTTTAAAAAATCAGGCGCGTGCTCACTATCCAGATTGGCAATGATGGTCTTTTTGATTTGCTGGCCGGCAATAGTTTTTGGCCGGTCATTTTTCAGCTTGGCAAATAATTTCAGTTTGGCATTTTTATAATTGTCAAATCCGCCATGGGCTTCTATGTGTTCCGGATGCAGGTTGGTAAAAACTAAAGTGTCGTAATTGATCCCGAAATGACGGAATTGCTCGATTCCCTGGGAGCTGGTTTCGATAATCGCATACTGGCAATTGGCCTTGGCCATCCGGCTGATTAAACTCTGCAACGCGAACCGGCCCAGCATCGTCATTTTTTTATCGTTGAGCCACTCCTTCTTATCAATCTTAAAAAACAAAGTGGAGCTGGCTCCGACTTTATAGCCGGCACCTTCCAGTAACCGGGCGATTAGATAAGCTACCGTTGATTTACCCGAAGTGCCGGTCACGCCGATAACAATCATTTTCTCCGAAGGGCTGCGATAAATAAAATTCGCCAACAAAGCTAGCATTTTGTGATAAAGAGAAAGAATACTTTTGGGAATAAATTTTTTTATTTTGTTTAGCATAATGTTCTTCTATATATATTATATATTTTATCATTATGTACTATTTACAACAAGACACATGCCACTGACATCTCAATAAAACTTTTTGTTTTCCGTAAAAAATATCCCCGCATCTTCTCTCTTGCTTTCGAGAGTTGATGCGGGGAAAGGGACATGAGGACCGGAAGCCCTAAAAAGAACCGAATGAACTGCTGATGGGCACAACCAGGAAACGAAGGTTATCAGATAGACTGGCTTCAAGGGAGTAGCAGTCGCTTATGGTTAAGCGACGCTTACCCTTATACTCGCCCAGGATGAGGTACCAAAGCTGCCTATCGGCCTCGAAGAGAGTACCCAATGGGTACTGACGCTGCCGATCCGGTAACTGAATAACATAACGAATGGCAGCCAGCGGCGTCACAAACAGATGGTCGCAGCCTTGAACCCTGTCTATTGTTTCCTTTATACTGAAGTGCTGACCTGCGGCAAGGCATTCGCCTAAATGCATTTCGCCCACTTGGTGATTGATTTCACCTTTTCCTCCGGGAGGAACCGATGCATTAGGTAGACTGGACGAAATGTTATCAAACCCAGCCTCTTTGACTGCCTTGTCAAAGGCATTATCCTCGTCATAGTTGCAACGAATATTAGTGTATTCGATGGCCTCGACGAGAACCGTGCGAACAAGTTGAGTTAACCGGCTGGTTAGTTTCAGCCTTTTCTCCTGCTTAAGCAACACCTGAAACCGACGGCGAGGTATCCCGGATTTCATGATTCCACGCACGAGATGCTCGGCCAGTTTTCGGGCCTGAGGTTTGGTAACAACGTCTTGCGGTGATGGGGTCAATGCGGTTTCCATTGGCGTCATCCTCCCATACTTGAATTTGGTTTTGCCAGAGGACCGACTAAGTAGTCATGGCCAGAAACCACCAATACTTTAGTAGTGTCATTGCGAGGAACGACACCGAGATTGTCGAGGGGGAGTGACGAAGCAATCCCATTAAGATTGCTTCGTCGTTCTGCCGGCAGGAATCCTCGCAATGACAATGCTTTTTAGTGGCTTTTGGCTATGGCTGCCTACTTATTGATAAAAATAACCAACAACATACCTTAGCATAAAAATAAACTTTTGTCAATTATAACTTAAAGAATCAAGGGTGTCTCCCCTTGATTCTTAATCCATAATTCTTAATCCTAACTATTTCTTCGCCAAAATTTTCAAGGCCTGTCTTAGACATTCCCCGCCATCGGTAACTTTTTTATCAATTTGAGTTAATGCTTTCCGGGCTTCTGCTGATGAATAACCAAAACTCACCAAAGCTTCAAAGGCGTCGGCATCAGCATCCGCCCGAGCCGAAGTAGGTTGTTTGCCTTTAGACTTGACGGTTAAACTTTCCACTTTATCCTTAAGAGCCAAAATAATTTTTTCCGCCGTTTTTCCGCCTAAACCGGATACCTTAGTCAGAACTGTTGAGTCATCATCCAAAATTGCCTGCTGGACTTCCTGCATCGTGGTCTTCGACAAAATGTTGATGGCTGATTTCGGTCCAATCCCCGGCACGTCTAGCAATAAGGTAAAGAAAGTTTTATCGGCCGGGTCCAAAAAACCGTAAAGGTCCATTGCCCGTTCGGAGACTGACAAATAAGTATAAACGATAACTGAGTCTTCTTCCGTAACTTTCTTTAGATTAGTGATTGGGGTAAAAATTTTATAGCCCACGCCACCGGCCTCAACAATAAAATACGAATCCTTGCGCAATTCCGGACTCTTATATATTACTTTGCCGTTGATTGAAGCGATCATAACGCTGAGATTAATACTAGGTTTTATTTTCTTTTTTTCTTCGCCGCGGATTTAGCTTTTTTGTTGCGGCTGATCCGGATTAAACCGCTGGCCGGAATAATGGCGATGCCGGCCTTTTCCAATTGATCCAGAAATTGATTAACCCCCAGTGAATCGGAAGAAATATGGCCGGCAATCACGACGTTGACGTGATATTTCTGGGCTTCTTTTTTGCGCTCTTCGTCAATATGCATGCCGATAATCGTGCCAATCCCCGCCTGAGCCATTTTTTCGTACATGCCGACCGCGCCTTCGGTGCCGCCGGTGATGTCAGTCAGAACAATTCTACCGGTGGAATTTTCGTCGTTACCGACAAAAACTTTTGGTCCGGATTTTCTTTTTATCGCTTCCTGATATTCCGGCACGGTTTTTAAAATTCTAACAATTTCACCCACGGTTTCCGGTTTAGCTTTTTTTATCAGCCGATCCAAAAATACCGCCGCTAAATTATCACAAGGAGTATGAATGCAAACTAAATTAATATCAAAAAGTCGGGCGGCGTCAACCGTGCGATAATGATTTACCGCAGCAATGCCGCGCGCCACTTCCGAAATTCTTTCTTTAGTCAACGCCTCGGCGATATTAATTGGCACGCCATACATTGCCAGTAGATCGGACTGCAGATGCATCACGTCGCCCAAGTCAGCCAAGGCATCGCCGAGCGGATGATGAGAAATAACCGTGTCCGCACCCAATTCTTTGGCCATCAAAATTTCCGCTGAACCGATATCGATGCCGACTAAAACTTTTTTGACACTGTTACCGTTGTTAAATAAAATCCGCGTATCAGAATAAGGATTAGTCAGTCTTTCAGAATCAAATTCTTTTTTGTGTTCTCCCGAAAGCTGATTATACTTATCTTTCTTTTTCGCCAGTATTTTTTTAACCGCGGCCGGGCCGCGCAGATCAGCCTCAATGCCGGTTTTAATCGCCAAGTCGTAAATTTGTTGCAAGTTCATAAGATTAAGTGAATTAAATAAATTAAGCAAGATAAGTAAATTAAGTGGCTAGGCAAGCTTATTTGCTTACTTCACTTGATTTACTTTCCTAATCCCCACCTTACCGCCTTCAACCTCTGACATTGTTTCAACCTGGCCATCAACAACATCCTGGGCCAAAGTCGCTCTTTTGATCTCTCCGCCAAATTGGAAAAACAAACCGGTCAAGCCCTGCTGATAAACCACAACTTGATCATTGATAGTCAAGCCCTGGTCTTTACGCAACTGATTGATCTGGCGGATGATTTCCCGGGCCAGACCTTCCTGTTTTAATTCCGCGGTTAACTCCGTGTCCAATTTATCCTCACCGAATTTTAATTCTTTGATGTTTAATTCATCTTTGACTAATTCAACAATTTCTTGGTCAAGCTTTTTAGTCAAAGACGTGGCGTAACTGCTCAGCGGCTGGCGGACTTTAACCCCGGCCACCGCCCGAGCGGCTAAACCCTGCTCAACAATTTTCCTGGCTAAGTCCATTTCAACGATTAATTTTTCGTCAATGGCTTTTTTATTCAAAGCCGGCCAGTCAACTAAATGAACGGATTCCAGTTGGCCGCAAACTTGCTGATAGACATCTTCAGCCGTAAACGGTAAGAATGGTGCAATCAATTTAGAAAATTCCAGCAGGATAAAGCCGAGAGTATTAATTCCGTCCTGGTCACCGGCTTTAAACCTTTCGCGCGACCGGCGCAGATACCAGGTGGAAAGTTCATTGATAAATTCGCCAATCGGCCGGGTGGCCGGAACCAAATTGTATTGCTCCATTTGTTCGGTAATCTCCCGGTTTAGCAAACTCAGTTTGGCTAAAATCCAGCGGTCTAATATATTCTTTGGTTCTTTGGCGGAAAAGCTTTTATTCTTTTGATACATCAAATAAAAACTGACGACATTGGCAATCAACATGATATTTTTCTGCAGCGCCTCCTTAACTCCGGCCTCGGAAAAATTCAGGTTTTCGGCCTCCATCACCGGCGAAGTCAATAAATAGTAACGTAATGCGTCAGCACTGTACTGATTAATTACCAACTCCGGTTCGGGATAATTTTTCAGCCGTTTGGCCATTTTGGTACCGTCCTGAGTCAAAACAATGCCGTTGACAATAACATTTTTAAACGCTGGTTTGTTAAACAACGCTGTGGCTAAAACCATCAGAGTATAAAACCAGCCGCGGGTTTGATCCACGCCCTCGGCAATAAATTCCGCCGGAAAATTTTTTTCAAACCAGTCTTTATTTTCAAATGGATAATGAACCTGGGCATACGGCATTGAACCGGACTCAAACCAGCAGTCCAAAACATCCGGCACGCGGCGCATTTTACCATCGCACTTTTTGCAATCAAATTCAATTTCGTCAACGATATGTTTATGCAAGTCGCTGACTTTCTGCCCCGATAAATCCTCTAACTCTTTTATACTCCCTATAACCTTGATCTCCCCACACCCACCTACGTTTTGAGTTCCGGATTTTGAATTTCCCCCTTGGCACTGCCAGACCGGCATAGTCGCGCCCCAATAGCGCTGGCGCGAAATCGCCCAGTCCGAAGCGTTTTCCAACCACTTGCCGAATCGGCCATCTTTAAGGTGAGCGGGCGTCCAGTTTACTTGCTGATTATTTTTGATTAATTTTTCTTTAATAGCCGTGACTTTGACAAACCAAGACGTGGTGGCGTAATTCAAAAGTGGCGTGTCACACCGCCAACAAAGCGGGTAACTGTGAGTAAATTCTTCGGCAACAAAAACCAAGCCTTTTTGTGTCAAAAACTGAACAATCTTTTTATCCATCTGTTGCGGGTCTTCTTTGGGCTTGACCGGCTGGCCGGCAAAATCTTTAACTTCGGCGGTAAAATTACCTTCCGGCGTAACATGGAGAATCGTCGGCAATTTTTTTTGCTGGCCCAAATTTAAATCGTCTTGGCCAAAGCCCGGGGCAATGTGAACAATGCCCGTGCCGTCTTCGGTGGTGACAAAATCGGCCAACTGGATAGTGAAAAGATTTTCTTTATTGGCTAAGTTAGCATTAACGAAATAATCAAACAATGGTTTGTATTTTTTACCCTCTAAATCTTTAGCTTTGATTGCTTGCAATAAGGTATAATCTTTCTCGCCTACTTCCTCCGGATAATATTTTAGAACATCTTCGACTCTATCCTTAGCTAAAATATACTTTTCTCTTATCTCTTTTCTCTTATCTCTAACTAAAACATATTCAATATCTTCTCCCATCGCCAGCGCCACATTTCCCGGTAAAGTCCACGGCGTAGTCGTCCAAGCCAAAACAAAAGTACCGGGCTCGTCTACCAGCTCAAACTTAGCAATAACAGACAAATCTTTGACGTCTTTATAGTTCTGAGTGACTTCAAAATTGGAAAGCGTAGTATTGCACCGCGGGCAAATGTGCATTGATTTATAACCCTGGTAAATCAAATCCTTGTCATACAAGGTTTTAAAAACCCACCAGATTGATTCCATGTAGCTTAAGTCCAGGGTTTTGTAATCATTTTCCATGTCCACCCAGCGGCCGATTTTGGGAATAAAACTTTTCCAGACATCAGCATATTTCATCACGCTCGACTGGCAGGCCTCGTTAAAGCCGCAAACCCCGACTTTTTCTTCAATATCCCGTTTGCTTTTTAACCCTTTTTCTTTTTCCACCAAATTTTCCACCGGCAACCCGTGGCAGTCCCAGCCCCAGCGGCGCGAGACATGATAACCGCGCATGGTCCAAAACCGCGGCACCGCGTCTTTCATTAACGAAGCGACAATGTGGCCATAGTGCGGCGTGCCGGTGGCAAAAGGCGGGCCATCATAAAAAACATAATCGCCTTGGGGGCTATCTTTTTGTAAACTCTTTTCAAAAATTTTATTGTCTTGCCAAAATTTCAAAATTTCTTTTTCTTTGGCGACAAATTTATTTTCTACCATAATATAGGAATTGTAACGAAAAAATGGCTTTAAGTCAATTGGAAAAAAAGACGACCCTTCTTGTGAAAGGCCGCGAAAGGAACGGTAAAAACGCCCCCTGGAGATCCTCAAAGTCCTTACAACTTCAGTCCCACTCATTTCTCTCGCGCCACTGAATCTTAACTTCTTCCTTCAGCGGTATAAGAAGAATCATGATGGCAAACAAGATAATCAGACCATGCCACCAACAGAGGACATTGCGCGACAACAAGCAGCTGCCCAGAATCAGCAAAGCGCATGGGACCCATCTGATCCCTGGCTCTTGATCACGTGGACTATCCTCTTCCTCCTCATATAAAAGTATATATGAGGTGAAACAAATAAGGAATAAGCCAACTACGACTGAACAACTTTGCTGAAACCATTGGCCGTAAGATTGATAGGAAGTGGCGTAGTTGCTGAAATGGCTGGTGATAATACCGGTCCCCAGCATCAGCAACACGATTCCCCAGCTCCATGACGGAAACAGGACATCGGACTTTCTGGGTACCCTCAATACCCTCCGAAGTAATCTTGATATCTTCCAACTTAAATCCCAAAGCCATTTGGGTTTGTCATAAAGACCGCTCAACCCGAGGGATAAAAGGAACATCCCGCCTACAATCCAGCTGATCGTGGTCCACATGATCGTATCCTCCTTTGCTTTTTTTGGCTTCTGAAGTCAATCCAAACCTCTCACACTTTAACAAAAAACTAAATAAATATCAACTGCACTGCATCGTAGGTGAAACTAATTTTTGCCAAATAAAAAACAGCCCGCCGAAAATAAAGCGAGGCTGTAAAACAACTCAACCAATGAGCCGAAAGGACAAGGGCAGTTCAATCAGCAGGTGGCAGGCTGGGAAACCATGGCTCCGCACCAAGCGATGAGCCGTAACTGCCGTCAGAAGAATCTGACCCGGCCGATTCTATCCGGTTAAAGATGACACCGACCAACCAAGCCAGGCCCAGCGCCAGCATCAATCCCCCAAAGGATGGCCAGGCTCGCAGAATCAGAATGGTACCAAACAAAATCCCCAGGCAGCCGAATATCTTTTTATCCGTCCCACTATCATCGCCTTCCTTTGGCTGATGAGACAGAAACCAACCACCGGTGGCGAATAACAGGATGCCTAAAATCATTCTGATTATTTGTCCACCCGGCCCGGAGCCCAGGACCAACGGCCAGCTGATTAATACTGCTGCGCCTAAAAAAATGAGAGAGACAACCTTGTCCCCGCAGTCATCCTGACTCTGGCTCAAAGAACGGCAAGAAGACAGAACGGCAATTGAGATCAGCATTGTTCCCAAACCAATCTCAATCAAACGTCCCATCAGGAGGAAGGAACAAAAACAGACGGCGGCCATCGTTGACCAGATTACCGCCCCGCCCCGGCAAGATGCCCAACCGCCCCAGCGCTGTTGAGCCCGGTCCGAGATGAAAATCCGTACTGCCCCATAGGCCAGAAACACCAAGCCAAATATTGCTCTATCCATCGATTCCACGTTTCACCTCCTGTCCAACAAGAATTTTTTGAGCCAGTTAGCCTTATCTAATCACAAAATTTTTTGGCCGTCAATGTCTCCGGGTTTTAGCAATAAAAAACAAAATCCGGTTTCCGGCCAAGATTTTGTCCTCAATCAGTTACGCTTTTTATTCTTCCCAGCTGATCGCGCCGATCGGGCAAGAATCAATCGCTTCCTGGATTGCAGTCTGCTCCTTGGCGAAATCCGCCTCGGGTTTGACTTGAGCGATACCGTCTTCGCCCAATTTAAAAACTGCCGGACAGATACCTTCGCAGGTACCACAACCGGCGCATTTTTCTCGATCGATTTTTGGCTTTTTAATGTCAGTCATATGATTAAAAATATTCTTTAACTTTTTGAGCCAGTTGGCTCGGGGTTAAACTGGTTTTAATTACAAAATCAGTCGCCCCTAACTTTAAACCTTTTTCGATTTCTTCTCTTTGTGATAAATTAGAAAAAATAATCACCGGGATTTTCTTTGTTTTTTCATTCGACTTCAATTCTTTTAACGCTTCATAGCCGTCAACCTCAGGCATCAGAATATCGAGCAAAATCAAACCCGGCTCATTGATTAAAGCTGTTTCAAAACCCACCTGACCATTGTCGGCCGTAAAAGTTTCATAACCTTCTTCCGTCAACTTTAACCGATACAGCTCCAGCAGAGCGGGATCATCTTCAACTACTAAAATTTTGATTTTTGATTTAGACATATTCCAGAGACATTATTACGTAAGCGTTACATTTTTTCCGGTGCCGAAATACCCAACAGATATAAACCTTGGGCCAAGACGATTCTGATTTCACTGATCAAAACCAGCCTGGCCTTTTTGATCCGTTTATCTTCCGCTTTTAAAATCGGCAACTGCTCATAAAATAGACTGAACAACTTGGCCAGTTCATACAAATAGTTGGCTAAAACCGATGGGTCATGATTTTGCGCCGAGCGGCAAATCACTTCGGGAAACCGGGCCAAAAGCTTGGTTAAATTGAATTCCAAATCATTGTCCAAAACGGAAAAATCAACGCGGCTGGTGAGTTTAATTTTTTCTTTGTCAAAAATACTGCAAATCCGAGCGTGAACATATTGGAGATAAGGGCCGGTTTTGCCATTGAACGCCAAAGACTGCTTAGGGTCAAAGACCATGGTATTTTTCGGCCCAACTGCCAGAATGTAAAACTTCAAGGCGGCTAAAGCAATTGATTCCGCCCGGGAAACGACTTCTTTTTTTGCCAGTTCAGGAAAACGAGTTTTAATTTCCGCGGCGGCCAGTTCTTCCAGATTGGCGACTAGTTCATCCGCCCCGGTGCCTTGAATCAAACCCTCGCGGGATTTGATTTTGCCGTCCGGCAGCCGGATCATGCCGTAGGAAAGATGATAATAGTGATCAATATTTTTGAAACCCAAAAGCTCCAAAATTTTGAAAAGTTGTTTTAAGTATAAGTCCTGTTCATCGCCGACCACATAGATCGACTCGTCAAGTTTGTGCCGGTCTTTGAGATAGGCCAAATGTAAATCCTGAGTAATGTAAAGACTGGTGTCGTCCGGCCGAAGAAGAATTTTGTCGGCCAAGCCGTATTTTTCCAGTGGTGCGATCACCACCCCTTCGCTATCTTTAATAAAAATACCTTTCTTTAAACCGTGCTCAACCACTTCTTTGCCGTGCTGGTAATATTCGCTCTCATAATACCGCTCCTCAAAATCAATGGCGCCAATCTTGGTTAAAGTCTGGTCAAATCCGGCCAAAACCCAACCCATCAATTTCTGCCAAGTTTCTTTAATCGACTTTTCGCCCTGCTCCCAAGCCCGCAAAACTTTTTGGGCTTCTTTTTCCAGCTCCGGATTATCTTTTGCTGCCTGACAAAATTTAACATAAAAACTGCCGACAAAATGATCCGGTTTCATTTTTAGATCTTTCGGCGTTTTGTTTTCACCCCATTTTTGGTAACCAACAATAGCCTTGGCAATGGCAATGCCCCGGTCATTATAGAGAGTGGACTCAATCACTTTGTAGCCAATAAATTTTAACAAGCGGGAGACGCTCCAGCCCAAACAGATATTGCGCAGATGGCCGATGGTCAGCGGCTTATTGGTATTGGGTGAAAAATATTCCACCATTACTTTTTTGTTACGGCCGATCTTGCTTGAACCGTACCGATCTTTCGCCTTAAAGATTTCCCGCAGCACTAACTGGTTAAAACTGGGCCGGTCAATAAAAAAATTCAAATAAGGTCCGGCGGGTGCTACCTTTTTAATCAGACCGGCTGGCTGAATTTTTGAAGTCAAAAAACTTACCAGTTCCACCGGCGGCTTCTTTAATTTCTTGGCCAAAGCAAAAAAGGCCACTGAATAATCCCCAAGCTTAGAATCCGGCGGATAGGTAATTTCAATTAACGATTGATCGAATTTATCGGCCAAAACCGCCTGCAAAACCGCCGCGATTTCCGTTCTGGCCTGATTTTCCGCTTGGCTAAAATTACAATTTCTTTCGATCATATACTCTATTTTAACATAATGTAAGGCCGCAGACAAAGCTGCGGCTTCCATTCTATGGTGTCATCGCGAGTCCCGCGAAATAAGTACTTAATACGGATTGCAATAAACCTCACCGTGAGCAGCGATCACTTGATCAATCGTCACCCACTTAGCCTTGCCTTTGATGGTGTTTCCCACAGCACCCGGCTCGGCCGGTTCGACATAAAAAACCGGGTTCATCACTTGATAAGGAATCAAACCCATCAGATATAAATCCAGCGAACTGTATTGCCGCAGATTTGTATCCGCCATTTTTGACAGTTGGGAAGTGAAAGTGCCGTCGCCATTATCGATCCAGCCAGAACCGCCGGCCGGCGAAAGAAAGCCGGCGTAATAACTCCAATGCTGATAATCCGGGCTGCGCAGCAAGGAAAAATTTTGTTTGCCTTTGTCGTCAATGAAACTGACGTACGCCGACCACTGGTGCAAAATTTCATGCAAAACCAGATTCAACGCCTCGTTTAGGCCAGCACTGGTTTGGGGCTGATACTTATTTATATTACCCATGGTGATAATCCCTTTGAGCTTGCCGGTCGTACCATAGTTCCGCGACCAGTCGAGCGGGTCCACATTGCCGCCTTTTTGATGATTGGCCACCGGCGTAAAGTGAGCGATTTCATTTCCGTTTTCCGCCGGAATTTTAAAATCAGTCCAGATGATCAAAAAATCAAAGTCGTCTGGGTGCTGATCGTAAAAACTGTTTATCACTTCATTTTTGATTTCCCGTGTGCCATCGTTGCGCTCTGTAGTCAGGTAAACATCGTCTGTCATCATCACGGTCGGATAGCTCACGTCAATATCTGATAAGCTATAGGTCGCCCATTTGAACTGGCCGGCGATTGCCGTTTTGATCTTTTCCAGTTTAGCCAATTCGTCCGTATTGTAATTACCCGTCGAAATAAAAATTACGGCCGCTTTCAATTTTTTATTTTCACAGTCACGCCGGTCGATAGTTGGTTTAGCCGTTAAATTAAAAACCCGCTGGTCAAATCCGGTAATCGGCCGGACCCGATTGGCAAAAACATAGCTCTGATCGGAAACGATGGCGTCGCTCAACTTAAAATTATTAGCCAAAATGCTTTTAGCCGAATCAAAGGGCTGAAGCAGGTCATTGAGTTTATAATAATAAGTTTTAGTTTCCTTGTCTTGGAACAGTACGCCATCGGGCACATCACTCTTTTTATCAATTATCTTACCGATTGTATAATCATCAAAAAAAATATCCGGTACGTCAATCACCCGCTCGGCCCAAGATACTCCATAAATTTCTTCGGCCGTATACTCATCTTTGATTTCCCTCAATACTGCGCCCGGAGTTACGGCGTAAACCTGGAGCGCAGTTCGAACTTTCACTAAATAAGTTCCCGGCCGGACAGTAATGTTTTTACCCAACGGATACTTGGCCAAAAATTCATTTGAGACCGTTACGATTTTGGAGAAATCCGATCCATACCAGCTTTGAAAAATTTTTTCGTTGGGAAAAGGATGACGGACGCCAGTCGAATCAATATAATAAACCGTGCCAAAATCAGCGGATTTTACCAAATCAATGGCCGCTGTGGCCGGTGAAGTAAATAAAAAACTGCCCAGGCTTAGACTGAGGGTCAAAACAAAAAATATGGTTTGATTAAAAAATTTTTTCATCAAAGACATTGTAGCATAAAATTATTTTTAAAAAAACAGCTCTCTTCGGCCCGCGCTAGCGCTGAAGAGAGCTTAGGGTCCGGTCGAAACGTTTGATCGGACTCAACATAGACTAATCTCGCCTCAAGG
>Ga0265297_10004262_pt1 | contig 23741 bp, 39 predicted proteins | sample Munlanlwell13791_FD_192502 | JGI IMG/M metagenome (GOLD analysis project Ga0265297, IMG submission 192502) | Leachate microbial communities from a municipal landfill in Southern Ontario, Canada - Leachate well 137-91 | ecosystem: Engineered > Solid waste > Landfill > Unclassified | place... | reverse complement strand
ACCTACCTCGTACTATTTTAATGTCCTCTTCTTAATACCTTTACCTTTATGGAATAACCCACGAAGTTGTTGTATAGTTTCAAACCTAGCTCTATCTATCTCTTCAATAGGTTTTGGATTACCTATAGTAAAGAATTTAAACCAGGGTGATTTACTCTTAGTTGTTCTGTCTTTCATATAGTATGAAGTAGGCAAAGGTAGTTAATTAGAAATATAAATGAGACAGCTAGAAAAGCTACTAATGAATATATTAAAAATCTCATATCTTACCTCTTTCAACTAATGCAATACCTCGTTCTACATAGTATTTGATTTTATTAAGCTCCCGTAGTATACCACCTCCTTTAATATCCTTATCTGCACGTTCTCTTAAGGCATAACAGGCTTTAAATATCTCATGCTGGAAAGGGTACATATTTTTAAATTCTATTAAATCATTAAGTGTTTGTGGAAATCTTTGATATATCGCAGCTATTAGAGTATCTTTAGTTATAGCCTTGTCTGCATATATATCTAATAAACTAGATAATATATCTTTATCTATAACAGGTAGGGCGTAGTAGTCTGTAGTACCTCCATTATTTTCTGTTGAATCTATTGTAGGTAATGCAGATTCATGTACCACCTCTAATCCAAAGAGACGTCGAAGTTCAGATTCCGTATACTCTCGTTTAGTCTTTTGATGTATAATTTTCATCTTCTCACCTTCTTTATATCTTGTTGTATGTCATATAGGTCATCCCAGGTTTTAATACCACGTAGATGTTCTACAAGTTTTAATAATACTAATAAGTTCTTTACTACATCGCCAGATGCACTGTGTAGTGGAGTTACTAGCTTGTGTGCATGGTCTGGGTAGTAATGATTGACTAATGTATCCAATTTATGATTATCGTATTTTATATTGAAATTTTTAGAAACTGTCTTTGCTAGGTCTAGTGTACATATCTCAGGTATCTCTTTTTTATTCATACACCTCTTGTCATATTTAATATTGTGTCCCAACACATACTGTATAGGTGGTAAAGTTAGTGTCTCAGATTTAGGGCAGTTTTCTAAATCTCTGGAACTTATACCATGTATTTTATATGCTTCGGGGTGTATAGCCATACTTGGTCTAAAACGTTGCTCTACTACTGGAAGAGTCCATACCATAGCCTCTGTTAAACTGCTTAGTTTAATTTCGGTTAAATCTATGTAAGCTAGTTCTATAACCTGTGGGTGTCCGTGTATAGGGTGATTCTTAACCCCTGTAGTTTCACAATCTAATAATAGAATTTTATCCATGATTTACGAATTCCCCGTGAAGTAGGTTTCTATGATAAGTTACCCAGGCTATAGCTTTAGCTAAAGCTGCCTCCTTAGAAGAATATAAAGATACACTAAATGTTTTTCTATACCTAGTGCCCTCCTTATTTACGGTAGCTCTAAAATATTCTGTTGGATAACTTGTAAATGATATACCCTTATATCCCGAGGTGTTATTAGACATAATCTTACTATTATATCTATTCTCAGAATATGTTGCTCTTCGTAAGTTATCATACTTATTATTGGTGTTATCAGTATCTTTATGATCTACATTCTTTACATATTCTCCTTCCATATATAGTAAAACTAAACCGTGTATCATATAGTTATGCTTATATAATACTAAACTATAGTAACCTGTTTCTTTATTCTTATGTCCTATCGTGGTGGTTCCTTTTACCGCTCTGCTATTAAGTGTAACTAGTCTAGTCCATATTCCAGTCTCAGGATTATAGTGTAGTATTCTCTTTAGTTCTTGTTGTGTTAGCATTTATTTAGCCCTGTTGTTTAATTACACCTACTGTCTGAGCAGTTCAAACATACTAGGCACCCCTCTGACATAACTACAGCCTTATAACTACACTTAATACACATAGTTGCATTATCTGGAAAGCCTGTTACAGCTGGTTCCTCGTATAAGGGTTCCATATCATGTACATTATGTTGTACATCTTCAATAATCTGAATACCAATCTCTTCTACAAGATTATTGAAATTTTGTAAATTGGCTATATGCTCTTCGATGATGTCTCCTATTTCTGCTTCAATAGAGTTAAAACGTTTACGTTTACCACTCTCATAACATCTTTTAGAGGTATAAGCTCCGATTGGGTCGTATATCTGTTTAAGCTCCTCTGATAGAAAGGATATATCACCTGCTTTCCGGAATATAGCAGATACTAGGCGGGAAAAGCCCAGGAGTTTAAAATGCTCTATACCTTTTGAGTTAATGAATAATTCATATGGATGTAGTTTCCCATCTACATCTATGTTGTTTATTGTTATATAATATGCGTGTTCTGCTGTAGAGGGTTTAATCTTATAGGTTTTGCCTGTGAGAACTTCATCCCGTTCTATATGCTCACCCATACGTACAGGTTTATCTATTACAATATCTACTACTTTATCAGTAGGTAAAACTTCAGTTGATGCTTTAATAACTTCCTCCTTTTCTTGGGTTAGTACTTTGTATGAAACGATCTTTTTTGTTATTGTCTGCATATTTATTGTATAGGTTGTTGCCCATCTTCCAGATACCAAGGTATATCTTCATAACAATCAGTACAGGATTTAAGGTTAAGCGTTCGGAATAGTAAAAGACTTGTGTTACCACATTTATGACAATGCTTTGTAGATACTTTTATCACGTCTGGTTTATATGTCGAAGACTTTCTGTATATCTTTATACTTGCTTTCCAATTTCTATAAGTATATTGTGTTAACATCAATCTATATCCTCGATTGATTTATCTAAACGTATATGTTTAAAAACAGGTTGTCTTAATGTACCATCAGCAAAAGACTCCATAGCCTTTATCTCTACTACTTTGCCAATAACTGCCTCCGGTGTAGCCCTGAATAGGTCTTGGTCTTCATGTTTACCTATAACTGTCCTAATCTCTGTACCATTTTTACGTTTACTAACTAGAGTAAGGGATGGATAGCCTTTATCTCCGACTCCCTCTTCAAGTCTATCTGCTAGGCAGTCTACTGTAAGTTCTAGCTTTAACTTAATAAGATCGGCTGTTTTCTTGCCAGGTAAGTATATGTGGTTTTCTCGTGCACATACTATACCCTCCCCTCCATCATTAGCTATCTGTTCAAAGTAGTGCTGCCATGTAGGTAGATGGTAGGGGCCTACGTGGAGGATAGGTAAGAGTCGGAAGTACTCTTTATTAAAGTGTTCACTTAAATCTTGTAAAGCGTGGTATCGTGTTTGATATGATGTATGTGGAGCATCTGGGAAGTATATGTTGTGAAAGTAGAATATGGGATTGTCTAGCCGATAGTTTCCAGTAGTTCGGTTAAGTAAACCATTTAATATAGCAAAGGTTAAGCCTTCTACAATTACCTCCGCTATAAGTACACAACTTGTATGGGGTCTAGGTAATGCCTCGAATAAACCTATAGTGTGTTCTAGTGGTAGGTTTATGTTACCAGCAGAGCTTATAGGGTATGACCATTCTCCTATATAGTGATCGTAGGCTATAGATATAAACCAGCCCTCCTTTTTCTCGGTTATGTAGTAGTTACCGTGGGTCTTAGGTGTTTTAAGTTTTAGTGCGTCTTTTAGAGCTAGAACTTTCATTGGTTTAAACATTAACTACTCCTACAGAAGTCTCATTATCGTGTACCCCAGCCAAGCCTGGTAGTATACGTAGCTCATCATTAGATACTAACTCTATAAAGGCCTCTTGTTGTAATTTAGTTATAGCTCTACCTATTATATATTCGCTAAAAGTTGGGCATAGAACTCTTCTGTAACACTTAACAGTACCTTTTTTAGCAGCTAACACTAACAGTACCATTATACTGGCTATACTGTCAGAGGCACTTGCAGGTAGCTTTATTAGTTGTAATAACCTAGTGCGCTCCCACGCCGGAAACTTCCCCAACTGCCGTGCTGAATTACTATTACCTATATAAGTACCATGTTGATTGTTGTACAATGGGTGCTCTTTTATAATAGCCTCTTTCTCATAAGCTAAAGCTGTTTCTCTATCTGGAAAGTACTCTATAGTTATAGAAACTACTTCAGTAAACCAATTAGCTCGCGTCTTATGCTGTGTCATTCTGGTTATAGCACTAACACTCACCCCAATGTATAAGAGAGTACTCTTACTCCCCCAATATCTATATAAAGCTGTTTTCGTAGTTTTCATATAATGTGTATTTATCCTTATAAAAAGAGGGTAGTTGCCTACCCTATAGAGTGTGTTAGGTTCTCGGAGGGCAGCCTAACTCTGCTTAAAATCTTTTACTATTAGTTCTGGATGTTCGATTTGGGATAGTATATTTTCACAAAAGATAGGCCAATACCTTAATCTATGTGTGCTACGTTGCCTTATGATATTCTGTAGTGACATATAGTTTATACATACTTGCCTTGTCTGTAGATACCCCTCTGGTAGATTATTTTTTACGGTAGTAATATCTACTTTATCAGCTATCATCTTATTTAGGTTATCTATTAGTGCTACTGCTGTACCTTCAGCAAAATTAGCTTCTGTAACAGGTTCTTTTAGAAGAGTGTGCATAGAGGATGCCGAGTTTTTGGTTACGCCAACTCTATAAGTATCCATTTCTTGCCACCAACTTCTAGGAGCCACTACAAGTAACCATACTACTATAGATTCAAGAGCTTTATTATGACCACCACCTTTAAAAGCTAATGTTTCCAATTGTTTTTTAGCTTTAGAAGCTCTATCATCTGTCCACCATAATCTAAAATCATAGCCTTCTCTATAGTAGCTAAGAGCTAAGCCTTTCAAAGCACTCTCATAACCATGTTCTTCCAATATAGTTACGTTCATAAAGGTATTATATTTAGTTTATATTGTGGCATCTATGATGTACTCCCAAAGCCATTCTCCCCACGTATTGTATTATGCTCAAACTCTTCTACAAGTTCCATTACTGGTAGGAATGTAAAGACATATACAAGTTGTACTAGCTTCTGCCCAGGCTGTATTGTAATAGGGTTGTCTGTTCTATTCCATAGAGAGACAATATACTCCCCTTGATAGTCATCGTCACATAGGCCAATTGTATTAGTAAGCATACATCCTTTAATAGATGACCTAGGCATTAGGAAACCGGCTAGTTTAATCTGTTCATCTACGTCAGGCCCTTTCATATTAGGGTCAGACCCTATCCATATATGTACACCTGTCCCTATCTTTACCTCCTCATTCGCTAGAAGAGTTACTTCTTCATCTATACATGCGGAGAGGTCGTATCCGGAGGAGTTAGGTGTACCTTGCTTTGGTGTGAAGTCAGCTGCCATACTGTTAGTATTCATTAAACGTAACGCTTGTTCTGTATACTTATATTTCATAATCTTCTCTAAATAGTTCTGGATTTTCTAGCTCAAAGGGTGTTTTATACGTAGTTTGTGTAAAACTTTCTATAGTGGCTTCTTTACATGCTTTATGTACTATATGAATATTACCTATAGGGTCTTCTATAGAAGAATAGGTAGCAGCTAATTTTCTACCACAGTGATAACAAAAGCTTTGCATCAATGACAATCCCCATAGCTAATATTACTTGTTTTAATCTGCGCTGGAATGACCAGCTTATCTTTATACGGTATTTCCATCTCTAAGTATCCTTTAATACGGTCTAATGCCGTCACATCATCTTTATGGTATATACCAGCAAGTGAATCATGTACTTGCATTAACACCTGTATCTTGCCTTTCTCATTCTCCTCTAGGTTGCATAAGGCTTTATTAACAAGTATACCAGCACTACTCTGTGGTACAGCGGCTACCATCTTATTAAGATACATCGGGTCAGTCATATCCATACACCAGAATCTAGCACCAAAGATATTCTCTGTATACCTCTTTGTCTTACAATCGTTATCTATACGTTTATGCCAGTCCGGTATCTCTGGACATTCACTAAAGTACCAATCTTGTACACGTTTAACTTGTAAGACATGTAAGCCTGCTTTAGCAGCAAGTGTAGTGGCGCGGCCTAGGTAGTTTGAGCCATGACATATAGCCTTGAACTGCTGCCTTTCATCCTCCCATTTTTGTATCTCTCTTTGGTAGTAATGCGAAGCAAGTATACTATATACATCCTTACCTGCTTTGATAATATCTTTAAGAAACTTACAATCACTCTCCCATACTACAAAGTGTAGGTCAATTGCAGAATAATCAGCATCGAAGAAGATATAGTCTTGGGGTGGTATGAACATACGTTTACAGTTAGGTAACTCAAGAGTACCTGTATATCCAGTATCTTCTATACCATCGTTTACTAAGTCTTCTTCGCTATCTTCTTCTTTGGTTGCTAGCTCCTGTAACGCATAGTGTAACTTTATTTTCCCTTTGCTTGGTACGTTTTGTAGGTTAAGTCCCCCACCGTCTATATTCTTTCTACTATTAAATCGGTATGTTTTAGTACCGGCTGGGTTATAAGAGCATCTCATCTTACCATCTGCTGATAGCTTTGCTGATAGGAAGGTATTAACGAATACCTTGATGCTTTTGTATTCAAGGAAGAGGGTTAGTAGGCTGCGATACTCTGGATATTCCTCTAAGTATACAAGCATCGCATCAGCACCGAAGCTTTCTGCCTTGGTCTTTCTATTTACTAAAGGTTTTATACCGAGTAGGTCTTTAAAAGCAGCTTTAACTTGTGGTGTACTATTAGGATTAAATTCAGGTTCATTAAACACATATCGTAGTTTTTCTAAACAACCTTCCATAAGCTCTTTGAACTGCTTATACATATCCTCTTTAAGCTCTACGTCTATAGATACTCCACGATTCATGAGAGAGACTGTAGCCTTGCATACATGATCCTGTTGGAAAGCATAGAACTCTTGTAGCTTAGGGTCGGAACCCTTTAATAATCTCTCAAGGATATTCTCTATAGAGTGTGTATATGTACAATCTTTCGCATTATAAGACCATCTACCTATATTAGCCGGATGTATATCTCTATCCATGATTAGTATATTCTCTATGTACTATCAATCTATATTCTTGCACCCATTTTGTAGCAGCAGATAAAGCGGCTTCCGTAGAAGCAAACTTGGATAAGTAAAAACGTTTAGCCTTTGTTTTCCCATTTACCATCACTCTTGCAGAATACGCTGGGTATCCTTCTGGATTAACTAAAGTAATGCCTTTAACTCCTGTTGTATTATCGCTTCTAAGTGAAGCATTGTGCTGATTTTGATTCCAAGTAGCTTTTCTAATATTAGTCCATTTATTGTCATGCCTGATTGTATTCTCATGATCTACATATTCTGGGCAATTACCTGTCATATATAAACAAGCTAATCTATGTCCTTGATATATTAATCTATCTATTGATATTGTTATATACCCACTATGATGTAAAGTACCAGCTATTTCTCCTGCTTTTTTAGTACCTCTGGATACTTTCCAAGTAAATATACCTGTATGTTCATCGTAGTAAAGTAATTCTTTTAATTTAGATTGTGTCATCATATTCGTATACCTCCACCTTTACCTGAAATTTCATCTTTCCAATATACATAATCTGAACAGTACATACTAGCAAGCAATGCTAAGTCCTTTTGCATATAGTTGTATAAACAATGATGCTGTATCATAGTATCTGCATAGGCAAATATATTTAATTTCCACTCTCTATAGTACATTTGCATATCATACAAATAGTTCTGACCGACATGTAGGCAGTTTGGATGTAGCATTACTTTTTGTAAGTAATACATAATATCTACTTCGTCTAGTATATCCCAGTAGTGTCTATGTTTAGTTAATAATGTTCCCTCGGCTACTGCCTCTTCTACAAATGTTTTTTTGCCTTTAATAGTTTTATGTACAAAAGCTAATTCACCTTCTTTTGCAGATTCTTCATATAGTTCTGTAAAAGGTATAGTAAAAGCCTCATCTTTTATATAGCATAAACCTACGCAATCTATCCCAAAAAATTTAGTTTCTACGTCAGTTACTATTTTAGTAGGCTTCTTATCTAAGATTTCCAATATATTTTGCAGATATTGTATTACAGTGTCTTTCTCATAACCTATAATAAGTTCCCTCTCACTCTTAAGAAACTCCTCTACATCAACACCTTCTTTTAATCTCCTGTAGAAGAAAGCCGCCTTAGCATAATCTTTTCTTATAATCTCTGCCTTATCCCTAACTACCCAATGGTAACTTGGAGTAAGTATAGGTATAAGTACAATAGGGTATAGTTCAAAGTAACTATGTATAGTTAGCTTACTAGCTCGGTAGGTATTAAGCGCACCAAAGAATACCTGTTTCTTTATAGTAGTTTTTGTACCTGCTATTGTGGCTAGTTGTGTAGTGGGGTTATCTGCAAATGTACCAAAGAAGAGTAAACTCCACTTCCCGCCGCATATAATTAACTTCGGCTGTACCTTTTGTATTTGATGTATAGTCTCAAGTATATTATTATATACTGCCTCTGCCACCCAAACGTCTTTAAGCCATTCACATTGTATGTATTCCTTACCCTCTGGTATGTTCTTTTTATTAACTACACTATGCAACCAGTCTGCATCGCCTTTAATAGGTCGTGTCAAACTAAGATATGTAAAACAGACCTCTCCTACACCTAAATGGTACTTTACCTCCCTGTTCTTATGCTCCAGTATACTAGCGTTTATAAGAGCATCACGTAGTTGCATACTAGACCATTCACTATAGGCTTTTCCACTTTGTTCTTCTTTCGCTAAAGGCCAATCGGATATAACCATTACATCTTTTGGGGTGTAGTCTCTAACTATTGCCATAATTACCTCTCAGTGTTCCATCTATACCCACAGTCTTCACATTTAGCTATAGCGGTATTAAATGGTTGTAGCTTTACTTTATGTGATTTACATTTTGGACATATAAATATAGAGTTATCTTCTTCGGGTAATGGTATTCTAGCATACTCAAATGATAGGTTTTTTGGTTTAGGACATTCACGTTCTATAAATTTGATAAGGTCTACTAATACATTACAAACCGAAGGATGCTCCGTAGCCCATGAGGTATGGTCGGAAATAACTATACCGTACTTCCTTAACCAATTATATATTTCTAATTGATCTTCTGGTTTAGAAAGTACAATACCCCCCATTGAAAATGGCACTATATCTTCTTCATTAGGGCTATTTAAACATATATCTGTCGTTATTATAACATAGTTGAGCTTAGCAAATTCTTTTAAAATAGCGTGTAGTACTCTATAAGTACAATTTCTATTATTAGTTATGTTAGCTATATCCACTACTGCCCTATCATACTCAATTTGTTGTAAACCATTTTGTTCGTAAGAAGTCATATTAGTATCTGCTTAATTGTTATTAGTATATTGTAGCGACATTCACAAAGGTTCAGTATCTTGTTCTTTATATTCAAAAAGAAGGAAATACTGCCCTACCAAAATAATAAGCAGTTTAACCTCATGCTTAGGAGGTTATACCAAGTGGGACTCTAACTCCACAGTACGCTAGTCCTCTACGTATACGTATCTAGCTTTGCCTTTCGACTTTCAGCGTCTAACAATTCCGCCATTGGTATAAAATTTATACGTTTAAATCAAAAACAACTTCCTTACCTTTTACATTGAGGGTAAAAGTAGTGCCTTGTTCATCTTCATGTAGAGTATCGGCTATTTCATTCCAGAATCGGAAATCACGTGCGTAATTGTCGCGTTTTGTAGGGTCATTATATCTCTCCTTAGTAGATACAAGTAACGCTACCTTTTGTAAAGTGGTATCTCCATCAGGTGACTGTAAGAACTCGTTAAGCTTATCTAACTGGCTTGCTGCAAGCATAGCAGGTATAAGCTTTTCTTCATTCTTCTTATCATCATCATGTAGACGTTCACCATTATTTACCTTATCTTTGAGTTCATTGCCTAAAGCTGGGATATGGCTGTAGATAGCTTTAATAATGGAAGGGTCTAACTTGTAGCCTTTGTTACCTTCACTATCGGTAAACTCTTCTGCCATACCAATTTGACTGAATAGTTTACCTACGAAAGTCCAGAACATACCATTACCATCTTTAGCAATACCGAAGCGATCATGTAATTGGATATTGCCTGGAAAGCCATATAAATCCCCATCAGCGCGGATAGTAGGGTCATTATCACGTTTAACAATACTACGTGCAATCGCACTATCAGTCTTAAAGGTAGCACCTAGCATAAACCAGGGATATTTACCATCTGCTTGTACAGGTGTGTTCTTACCTTTCTTAGATGTGATACCGAAGTTGGCAGTAAAGCCTGTTAGTAGTGCTGGATACCAACCTTCTGGGAGAGTAGGTACTGAAGTGACAACTCCTTCTTCCTCGAAGGATGCCATGAAGCTTTCGTATTCTTGTTCAGTTGACATATCATTAGTGTTTTCTTGTACTTTATTTTTAGCCATTTTATATATATCTCGATCAATTATATTGTTTAATTGTATTGTTCGGCTTACTACCATACCGAATAGCTATAAGGCGTTGCCTTCTGCTGCTGCTATAGTTTCGTGGGCAAAGGTACTACGGATTAGGATGTATTATATAACATTTTTCACCTATAGACAAGTTATTTATTTGTGTCGGGTAAACTCTTTGTGTAGTTCTTCTCTAGTATTGCTTACCCACTCTTTAGCTATTACTAGCACCCCCTCTGAATTTGTGCTATTATAAGGAAATCTAGCTGAAGTCTTCTTACCATGTATAGTAACTTGGCATAAGTAAAAGTATCCTCTTGAGTTCCTACCTACACATATACCTTTAATACGTAGTTTATTATCTATACGTACACCAGTATTACACCTATTACCTGTCACAGTAGCTTCACGCAAATTTGTCCATACGTTATTTAGCGTATCGGTATCTTCGTGGTCTACGTAATCAGGCATACTTTCGTAACCCATGAATAGGAAAGCTAATCTATGCGCTAAGTAGGTTGTTCCATCAATACTTATATTAATATAGTCTCCCTGATTAGGCTTAGAGCCGGCTATATCACCTTTCTTTACGCACTTAGCTTTAGACACTTTCCAGGTAAATATACCAGTTTCAGGGTTGTAATCTAGTATAGATTTTAAATAATCTACATCTATTTTACGCCTACTATTTGAGGAAGTCATAAACGGGGTGTGTTAAGTCAAATGGTAGATTATCCAGTGCTATCTTCTCATGCTGCTTTAGCTCCTTATTTACCTCCGCTATCACTCTTTTAAATTTATCTCTATTAATACTATCTCGTGTATAGGCATTAGTCTCAGCTACACTTAAACGAAAGCTATTATTAAGACTATTACGCTTGGCATAGAACACATAAGTGAACATACCACATACTTGATCGACCAAGCTTCTTGTGTAGAAGTCAGGATTGATGGGTTTAATATTAGTATATTTAGCTACTGCCTTTTCATCTGCAAGCTTCTGGTGGCCTAGGACAATTACATGTGCCTTAGTACCCTTAGTTAATTGGTTAAATAAACCAATGATATACTTCTGCCCTATGCCATAGACCGCCATACCATTATCCTGTACCTTCTTAGTTATGGCATCTGCATTAGCTCTATTTGTTATAGTTTCTACAAGAGCAGATACACCATCAAAGATGAGTACAGTATCTCCGGTATAGGAGTTGAACTTACCAAGTGATACAGACTTACCAGTAGCCACATCCACACCCTTAGTAGTAAATAAAGCTTTAACAATGTTATCGTAAAAAGAACCATCTGTATTACCTTTAAAGGATAGTTCATCTTTAGCTATGGCTGCATCCGGTGTTACATATGTTAGTTGACCTTCAGCTAGTTCCTCTATACCATATACTTCAAAGCAGTTACGCATTGCGGCAAGAGTTGTTGCTTCTAGGGCAAAATGGATTAGCTTTAGGTCTGGATTCTTTAAAAGGGATAAGGCTGTAGTGGATTTACCTGCTCCAGCTGCTCCGTATATAATAGCTGTGAATCGCTCGCGAGGAAATAATTCTAAATCTGGTATGAACATACTACATCCACCTTATGTTTACATGACTACGTAATTTAGGTATTACTCTAGCTTTTCTAGCTATAGCTGAATTAACCCTATCTATATTAGAATGTATCTCTACAGTAAAGCCGTCCTCAAGAAAGGACTTAGCTACCTGATCTAAACTAACCTCAGGTATATCTTCATCTTCAGACCAGTTTATATTATCTCCACCATTTTGAGCTGTAAAGAACATATTATGTACGATACTAGCTCTAACTCCATATAAGGTACGGGAAAAAGCGGTAAGTTGCTTTAGGTCTGCAACCACAGCGTCTTTGTTAAAGGGTACTCTTTTAAAATTCATATTATATCTCCAATCCAAGTTCAATACGTTTATCTTTCATAGGCATACTTATATTAAGGTCTTTATCCCGCCATATCTGGGTATATCCCATTCTTTCTAAATCCTGTGCACTACCGCTTGTGCAGTACATAGTCAGTTCACAAGGGCTAAAGAATTTCTCACAGTTACCGCGTCTACGTCTAAAAGCATGTTTAACTCCTTGCTTATACTTAGAATAGCTTTCTAACATTTCTTCTACAATAAGTAAGGTTTCTTCCCATACTTCACCTTGCAACCATCTATCTACTTCAAAGGAATATTCTTCTACTACTTGTGAAGTTTTTGGGATATGTCCTGTTTTATCCATAAGTTTAGATTTAGTCATGACCACTCTACGTACTTTAGTTTGTGTAACTTTAGTCTCTCCGAAATGTTCTGGGTGCTGATTAATAACCGATGTGTATAACATAAACTGAATACGGCTCCGATACATAGATGTAGATTTAACCATATCAGTCATACCAGACTGGCTTGCTGTCTTTTCATCTACTAGATTCAATATATCTCTGCTATCTATACCTAGCATATCTGGTTTAATAGATAATAAGATAGGTATACCTAATTCTGGATGTAAGTAAGGAAGCTCTACAATAAAACTACACTCTACACTTAAATCACCTGTAGGTAAAACATAAGGCGTTATATCATTATCTAATGGGTATTCCTCGAAGTATCTAGCAAATACCTCCTGCATACGGCTTGGCGTCTTAATATCATTATTAAAACCCGATGGTTCAAAAGTAACTGCAAAGGTATTTAATATCTGCTGTAAACCTAGATTTATACTTTCTTTAGCTGGTAGACAGTCATAATAATATGCTTTACGTGTAGTCTCTAAGGCACTAGCAAATTCTGAACCGAATAATAAATGGTTATTGTATATAGATTTAGTCCAACCTTCTATAACTAATGTTTGTAGTTTATATGGACATTGGTTGTAGAGTTCAAGTATAGTTGTAGTAGTTATTCTAAGTGGAAATAGGCTTAGTACTTTATCCATGATGGTGGTACTCCCCATGTAGCTCTATCTCCGTATCTACATATACTATTAAATTTTTATTAGCTGGATTTTTAAGTAATTCCCCTATTTTATTATATACTTCTTCTAAGGCAGCCATATTCACATCCCATAAAAAGGTTTACTATATTCAAATTGCTCTAGCATAGCTGGTTCTAACTCTATACCTAGTATATTTTTTGTAAGTGCATCATTAAATGCTTTCTTACTTAACTTCTTTATCTTTACTTCTTTTACCTTCTTCTCTTTTGGTATACGCGCTACCTTTTCAGCTACTATCTTGAAATTTCTGGACTGCTTCAATCGCTTATACGCAACAATAACCCGTGTTTCTTCTAGCGTTCTAACCTCCCCCTGTACACATATACATAGTTGTTCCCCGGCGGTCTCTAGTGCGAATAGCTCTTCTGGGGAGTAGTCGTCTATATTGTTGTATATAGCTAGCATATAAGTATATACTTCTCTATTTCATCAAATTCTACGTCATTTACCTCATAGTTAAGTCTTTCCTCATAGTTCATAAACATAACGTCTGCATCATCATCTACATCTAAAGCCTCTAGTGCATCTATTAATTCTCTCCTAGTCATTGTAACCTCCAAAGGTTATCCTTAGCCCGGCTATACCCAACATATCGTACCTTCAATTCAAGCATCCTATTCCTTATACATCTCTTTATATCACCATCATCCACTATAACATTTGGTATAGTTGAACCCTGGCTCTGGTCAATTGTCATAGCATAACTATGCCGTAAATCGTGTTTAGGGTCTCTAGCATCTACACCATATATACCACCTATGGCATGTGCTATGTCAAACTTACGCTGTCTTTCGATAGAATGATCCCATACAGCAAAGTTGTTATACTTTATGAATAAGGCTACTACTTCATTCCTATCCACTGGGTAGTATATATAACCAACCGCTTTATCAGTTTCAAAATGGTTAGAATGTATAAGTAGTTCCCAACACAAGATACCAACGACTTCTACAAAGGATACATTAAGTACAATACCCTTTGTATTAGTTGTAAGCAGTTCAGACTTAAGCGCCATTATACCAACGATACTCTTCGTCTTTTCAGTAAGCTGCTTCTTAAATATCCTTGTAGGTTGTCGGCATATTAACCTATCTCCTACAATGAATAACTGCTCCTCTGCTACACTCCCGTATAAAGCCTTCCGAACAATACCATTAAATTCATATACCTTTTTATTAGAGTAAGCCAAAGCTATTGTTTTACCTTCCCTGAATGACACCACACCTTTTTGATCTAAGAGATAGGATGCAAGAAAGGAGCTACTTACAGTAAAGTCATCTGGCAATACGCCTCTTTTACTAAGTAAGGTTTCTACATCTGTGCAAAAGTTAAATATCTCTGTAGTGTTACGTACAGGCTCTTTTAAGAAGAACTTATCCGGTATAGCGTAGCTATTGTCTGTATAGAAGGCATCCATAAAGGCTGGACTCTTACAACCATTACCATCATTGCGTTCCTCTATTGGAGGTAGTTGCGAGGAATGGCCTATAAGAAGTAAACTTATTCCATTAGCTATACAAGCCTCTATTATAAGTTTTAATCTATTCCTAGAAAGCATGGATACTTCATCTATAATCAGGATGTTTATCTTAGAGAAGTCAGGTTCTACGTGTTGGATTATTTGTTTAGTACCTTCAACGTTTGTTAAGACTAGGTTAAAGGCAGCACATACTGTTTTTGTGATATACTTACTACCAACACTTGCACGTAATACGTTTACTGCTTCGTTGGTTTCGGCTAGTATAAGTGGTTTACATCTACGCCCCATCCTATCTAGAAAATGTTTGACAAGATGGCTCTTGCCATAGCCCGCTGGGGCTTCTAGTACAGCTATTGGATTGTTTGATGTAAACCACTTGGGAAGGTTCTCTAATACGTTTGCTTGGGATTCTGTATAAGTCATATTTATACTATCTAATCCTCTAGGATAGTGCTTTCATTAACGAACCTATACATACCCTTATAGCTTATCTTACACTTAGGTCTGCTTTCTCGTAGAGTAGGTATAAAGAACATCTGCCAATACTGGGCAGTACGTGTTATAGGTTTGCCACTTTCTGTCTTGAGGGTGATTGTATCCTTGTTGCCGAACTCATCCACATTAACCCAGCGTTTAGCTTTCTTATCAACAAAGACTTGTTTATATGTAGGCATATTATCCTCCCTCTTTATAAAAGTTTAGCACTAAAGTAGCTAAGTCCTTCTCTTGAGACATAAAACCTTGTAGTTGTTTCAAAGACTGTAAGAAGCTATTCAATCTATTAACATCAAACTTATATAGTAAGGTATTTAATGCTTCTACCTCGTTCGCTAGTCCAGCTACTTCTTGCTTTGCAGCTTCTATATACTGTCTAGTAGACTTTATATCTTTCTCGTACTCCTCCCATAGAGTATAATTAGCATCTAACTCTTCTTCCTTGGCCTTCTTAAAGGCGTCCCTAGCTTGAATCATCTTTGCTCTATATAAGATTACCGCCTCGTCTAGTTCTTCTATGGAAGCTCTCATATCTAACTTACTATCTTCTATATAGCGTAATATTTCTTTTTCATAAGCAGTGCTATCTCCTAAATCTTTTATGCTAAGGGCTAATTCTTCTGGGATATAGGCATAAGCTTTCTTACCTGAATATTCCATATCACACCAACCCGTAGAACACTTTAGCTTCAGCTATAACATCTTCCATATTAACAAGCTGGTGTTGTTCTTCTACTATTTTGAGGGTAACACGTTTAGGCTTAGTAACAAGAAGACGTTTGTTAAAGTCTGTGAACATGGCATGTATTGATGAGTAACCATCTTCACTCACAGTATCTACTGAAGCAGATGTAACAAGACTACCGGAGCTAACTTTAGAGGTATGCACTGTAAGTTGTAGACGTTTAACTTCATCTATCATCACAGTAGATTTAACTACGTGTTGGTTGTAGTGGTTCTTACTTGATGTTGTTTGTATATTTGACATGGCGATTCTCGCTTAAATTGTAACGGGGGATTGTTTACTTAGCTAAGAAGCGTTCTTTGGCCTTCTCATCGAAGTGGGCTTGTACTAATGATACAACAGCGTTCTTTAAACCTACTGTATGCTTAGCGCTTTGCTTGGCAAGTTTAGATGCTTTCTTTTTAAAACTTGTATTACTTTGTCTACCAGGGCCTTTCTTAGTATACGATACATTCTTCATATTGTTTCCTTATATAGTTGTTATAATAAGCTAGTCTATCCTACAAAATAAAGGAAATCATCACAAAACCTATAAACTCAGATAGACTAGCTTAGTATAACTTTTTTCAGAACTGCTTCACTTCAACAGAGCGGCCAGTTTACAGTATTTTTAAAATAAAAGCAAGCAAAATCTTTGCTAATAGCGATATTTTAATTAAACGTCGTTTAATTTGTATTAATTTTGCGTATATATAAGGAGTAATTTTGACACGCTCTTGTGGCAATCCTATAAGAAAAGAATATCAAAAATTTGATTGGCAAAAAACTTTTTTCGTGTATAATGATTTTCAGACAGACGGATTTTATCCGTATTAACTAATGTATAGTTCAATTAGCTTACAAAGTAAGCAAGGTATATTATGTATATATTCAATGATAGGATAAAAGAAGTATTAGAACATATAGATGGTTTAATAACCCCTTTAGAACCTCCTTATGTACAAGTACTTCATGGTAAACATACAACTAAGCAGAAGCTTGGAAGGGTATTAGCAAGGGCTATACCAGATGACTCTCTTATCAAAGAACTTGTTGAAGAGTATAAGGAGATAAACGGTAACTTGGAACATTACCATATAGAGCATACAACGGACTATGTTGGTATATATGAACATGACTTATATGCTATTGACTCTACCAGCCGTAGTTGTATGACTGGAGAAAATGCTGTAAGAGTATATGGTTATGATGAAAGACTATCATTGCTTACCGCCTATAAGAATTCCAAACTTGTACTAAGAACTCTTGTACGTTCTGATAAGATGGAATATGTAAGGCTATACATCGACCATAACTTTATAAAAGCACCTATAGCTAAGGCTATTGTAGCCAAAGCTGGATACATCGAGGGAGACTTAGAAGGAATTAAGTTAGAGTATATTGAATGTAGTGAAGGAGTTGTTTGCCCATATCTTGATAAGGTAAGTAACTTTGATATAGTTGAAGACGACTACTTAATTATAAGAGACAATGGTCAGTATGATGGAAGCAGTACTTCTGGATATGTGGAGTTAGAAGATAGATGCACCTGCGACCATTGTGGTGATAGAGTTCTTACTGATGATACATATTATATAAATGATTCTAGTATATGTGAGTCTTGCGTAGATAATTATTATGTATTCTACAATGGCGAATACTATCTGGAAGAGGATTGTATAACTAATTTATCTAATAATGAACTTATACCATCAGCCTGCATAGATTATGAAGATATAACATGCACAGATGATGGTGATTGGTATAATAGTGATGAAGTTATCTGTATAGACGATTGTTATTATCATATAAGTGATTGTAAAAAACTTGTACAAGCAGACTCTGAAGGTAATAGTTATGGACTTGAAGACGACTGTATATACAATCCAGAAGAACTAGATATGCTTGCAGCTGGTTATTGGTTACGGGGGCAGATAGTCGATGTACTTGCTGAATTAAAAGAAACATTGGATAGTCTACAAATGGATTTGTTCACGGATGAAGAAGTTATAGAACTGACTACAGAAGAGATTGATGTTCTATCTGTAGAGATTAGTAAGATTGAATTATTATTAAAATAGGTGATATATGTCCATATATAAAATAGAGAGATGTGAGGTACATTCTAATAAAATCCGATCAGATGTTATAGGCGAAGCCTTTACAGACCTCACCTTATGCAATGATAAGATAAGAGATTATGCCGAAGCCCAAAGAAAGTCAGCTAATCTTATACAACACCATGCAGGGCAAAGTGTAGTCTTCTTTAAAACCTATAGGGTGGAGTATACACGCCTACCTTCTATACAACTTGGAGAATAACATGATATTTGAATTTGATTACTACTACGAAGGTTTCCTACCGCCTAATACTACCAAAGTATTAGAAGAAGCCTTAAACGTGCTATACAGTATTGATTACATTAGATTATGTATAGAGTTTAATGTGACTCTTTATGTACCAGCATATACAACAGGTTTACCGGAAGATTGCTATCCAGCAGAAGGTGGGGAGCTAGAGATAACTGGTGTATACCCAATGTGGCTAACTACAACAGAGGATAATATACCAGTTAAACTAACCAAACCTATGCGGGAAACTATAGGGGATTACCTCATGCTCGAGGTTATAGTGAATGAATGTTGGAAGCAGTTTAAACTATTCGAGAAAGAAAATGACTAAATTTACCCTAGTTAAAAATAATATGGTATGTCATACCTACATGTTAAGTATAGTACGTATACTTCGTAAGAAAGGGTGGAAGGTTTTACATAATACATTGAGTGAATTGATATGACACAACATAATATAATACATATGGAAACGCTAGTCTGGTTTACGCTAGAGACAGCTACAGAAAATGCCTATTGGTGGAGTAGAGGTCTTGAGGCTATACCATCCGAAGATGGTATAAGAGATAAGTTATGGGAACCTACATATTGTACGGCTATAAAAGGCATACCGGAGAATCCCGATAGACCGAATGAGTGTTGGCAAGTTACTAATAGATTTGATCCACGTGTAGCGAAGGGGGATAACTATGTTTAAACCTACCCTAGAACAACAGACTAACCTATCCCTACTTAAATCTGGTAAAGACGTTAAGATTATAGCTGGCGCAGGGTCTGGCAAAAGCTCTAGCCTTCGCTACATGGCGGCATCTATGCCCCATAAGACATTCCTTGTATGGTGCTTTAACGCTGCTAATGCAGAGGAGAGTAACAACCATCCGGATAAGCCTGATAATATCATATACAGTACTGGACATAGTACAGCATACCGTGAAGTAATTGATAGTAGAATGAGGAAGAAGCTTGGGCCATATCTTAACTATAATGAGTTACCCAACGGTATACAAGATATAGCACATGAAGTTAGTATAGACGATAAAACATTTAATACGGCCAAGACCATCTTGTTACGTAGTGCATTAGATTGTATTACCTATTTCTGTAGAAGCAATGCTTTAGGTATAGCAGATTATGCAGAATGGTATTATACGTATCACCATACAGTTAATGATTATAAAACTAATTTAGTTGAGCTACCCTTGACTGTACGTCAAGTAGATAAAATGGTGCAAATAGTATGTGATTATTGGATAAATTTAGGTGATAGTTATAATCTTACCCAAATAACCCATGATGTATACCTTAAGATGTATCAGCTATCTGGTACAACCGTTAAAGAGGTATGGGATAAGGTAGGTAAACGCTTTGTTAAACCGGACATTATCGCCCTTGATGAAGCACAGGATACTAATCCAGTTATGCAAGCTATATTCGAGAGACAACCTCACCAGAAGATGCTTATAGGTGATCCTATGCAGCAATTGTACGCTTGGCGTGGAGCAGGGGATGCTATGAAGTCCTTTACGGACTTTAGTGTAGGGTATCTAACGGAAAGTTTCCGGTTTAACTCTACTATAGCGGATATGGCTAACCTTGTATTGCATAAAGCTGGTAGTGATATGCAAGTAAAGGGGTCTTCGACTAAGCAGGATATAACTTCGTATGCACATCTATGTCGTACTAATGCCTCTGTTGTTGCCCGTATCTTCGCCGAACTAGGTTCTGGTAAGAAGGTATACACTTCGATTAAGGTAAGTGATGTATTCTCCAAACTCTACCACATGCAAAGCTGCTGGTTTAATGAGAAGCCGAAGTATCCCTCGAAGGAGCTAGCCTCTATTGTAGATAAGGAAAGTCTTCTAAAGGCCTTAGAGTATAGTGAGGAGCTGCAACGCTTGAATAAACTTAGCCAACACCTTACGGCAGGAGGCAATACACTTACAGCAGCTAAGAAACAGCTAGACTCTATCCTAGTTAAGACACCAGTTGAGGCTGATATAGTTATCTCTACTATACATGCTTCTAAAGGGATGGAATATGATTATGTAGCTATAGATGCTGACTTTCTTATAGTGGGAGAGGATGAGACTGAAGCCGATGCTATAGAACGTTTATGGGAGAGCGAGCCTCTCTACTGTATGCTTTATGTAGCTATTACGCGTGGCCGTGTAGAGTGTACGCTTCCAGCTATACTAATTAACTACTTTGAGTATATGCTTAAACCAACTCCACTACCTGACTTAAGTATAGAGAAAGAGACTGGCGTACCTTGTCTGGTTAAAGCACCTTACGTTGTATACTCTCTATACGATAAGACAGGCTCCCTACTCTATATCGGTGTAACAGTCAATTTAGATAACCGCCTTAAACACCATTATCTTACGGATAACTGGTTTAAACAGGTTAATCGTTATAGGACTGAGATAATACCATTTAATAGTAGGGGAGAGGCTTATAAGGAAAGGGCAAAGGCTATTAAAGAAAGACAACCGATGTATAGTGATATATATAGGGATGGTAAGGAATAGGCTATAAGTGAGAGTGTATAAGCCGTGTGCTAGAAGGATAAATTTGCTTATATAGTTCAGCTAACCTTTGTTGCTTTCGCCCGTATGTATGCTTATTATAGAATTTTGCGATAAGTTGTTGATTTTGAAAGAGAAAATTCAAAAGTCGATAGGTGTTGACCTAATTAAAAAGGCGTGTATAATAGGCGCAGACCTAAGATAACATTAGGTTCAAACCTATCAAACACGCCCCAATAAGAAAGGAATAAGCAGTGAACTTACTCGATGTACCCATTAAACCACATATCGCCTCAGATGGCAAGATAAACTTACCTACAGGAACATACCTTAAAGCACACCAAAACCTAGATAAAACGAAATACAGGGATATATACTCAGGCATCTTCTATAAGAGTTATCCTGTAATAATGAAACTACATACCTTAACGTCTTATAGAGTCTTACATACTCTTATATATTATGTTACTAAAGATGCAACCTATGAGTTAGTTGTAACACAGAAGCAGTTAGCCGAAGCTATAGGCTGTGCCGGAGCTGAGATTAGCAAGGCTATTGCTGAACTTAAACGTATAGATATAGTTATGTACCATAAGAGAGGACTGATTGTAGTTAATCCGAAGTATATATGGCGAGGTTGTTTAGCTAGTCAACAAGTAGCGGTAGAGGAAAGCGAGGTGAAGTATGGTGCATAAATTAGATATATTATATAGAGAATACCCTATACATTTGTGGTTTAAACCTACTCTAACACAACTTGAAGCAGAGATTTTATTTGAAGCACATAATGAAGGTGATGGTACGTATGGTTGGTTATCTCCTAGGATAGCTAATAAAATTAGAAGTTATATCTTTAAGAATGCTATAGCAGAAGATTCCTTTATAGACCTAGCTAGTTTCATAGATTGGGTAAAAGGACTGATAACAGGTTGGGACGCTGCCGCTAAAGAGCGTAAGTGTTACCTATATAGATACTTTAATAAAGATGGTGTACTACTATATGTTGGGATAAGTCTATCATTAATCAGAAGACAGTACCAGCATAGTAGAGAATCTAAATGGTACGATGAATTTACACACATGACTAAAGAGAATTATGCAACAGCTAGTGAAGCAACTACCGCAGAACGTGTAGCTATAGAACAGGAGAAACCCTTATATAATATACTACATAATACCAAGTACAAACAACTCCGTGACCAAGTAAACAATGAAATACAAGAACATCAATCTAAATATTTTATAGACAAAGAACAACCAGATAAGGAACAAACCAATGAAACACATTAACATAATCCTATTATTAACCCTTACCGCATGTGCTACCCGTATCCCCACACCGCCGTCTAATATATCAGCAGAAGAACGCTCCAATGATATTAACTTCTGCGTAAACTATGCTACACAAAAGGCATTACTAACAAGTACTCCAGGTACATTTAGCTTTGCTATGACTATTGACAACTCCAAGGTGGAATGTTTAAAGAGCTTAGGATGGAATGTATGATGAACAGCCTAGAACAAATGAAGAAAGATGTTAGGGACTACCTAAAGATAGTAGCTATTGTATATTCTATAGATAAGGAGGCAGCTAACTATCTATTAACGGAGGCGTTATTACTACCAGAATTTAGATTCAGGGATGATTTAGGAACTTGTTTTCTATGGGAGACTACCCCATATGGGAGGGATTATTGGTATGACCTATGCGAAGAAATATATAAAATACAAAATCATGACTATAGACAACCATCATACTAAAGAAGCAGCAGATCTTCACTATAAAGCATTAGCAAGTTTTACAACCTGTAATCCATAAATTACAAATTTCATAAAATATTACCTAATTAATATTATACAGTTGACATTATCTTAAAAAACTGTATAATATTAACCATTGAAGCAATTCGGCTTCATCTTTTACATCCTTTGGGGGACAAAACACATGAACGCAGTAGTAGAAAAAGAAGTAGTAGCTCCGGTAAGTAACATCGTTGAATTACAAAACGGCGAAAAAGTAAATTTCGGCAGATCAGGTAAAGCACTTGCATCATACGATGTGCCTTCACGTACTTTAACATTTAAAGTAGTAACTGGCGAAGTTATCTCTTATACATTAACAGAAGAAGAGCAAGCAGGTTTAACTGATAACCAGATCGAGCATATCCTATACGCAAGACAAGAGAAAATTAAGTCTACACTAGCTCCTGTTAAAGCAGTTCTTACTGAAGCAGAAGTAGCTGAAGGTAAACTTAACGTAGCTGCTAAGATCAAAAAGGAAATTTTAGATTTATCAGAAGGTAAATTTGTAACACGCGCTGCTAGTGCTGGTAGTATAGAACTGGACGCATGGTTAAAAGCCTTCGCCCTAGTCAATGCAACAGGTAAAGTTATTATCGACGCTGCTGGTAGTACATTTGATGTACCTATGGTTAAATGGGAACATACATCTACCTTGGCTTTTGATGGTTTAAAACCAGAATGGGCAGACTTATCTAATGTACATGTAGTAGCTGAAGTACTGGAAGCTTGGAAAGCCTTAAGTCGTGATGCTAAAGCAGAACAAAAACGTAACAATACCTTTATCTCTACACAAGCAAGCCTTATCGAACAAGGTGTAGTAAAAGTTTAAAAGAAGTTAGCTGCTACCGCGATATAACTTCTCCGGCTACCTATACGTAATATGTATATATAGGTAGCTGGTTCTTCTTTTGTACA
>Ga0265297_10004261_pt1 | contig 23742 bp, 31 predicted proteins | sample Munlanlwell13791_FD_192502 | JGI IMG/M metagenome (GOLD analysis project Ga0265297, IMG submission 192502) | Leachate microbial communities from a municipal landfill in Southern Ontario, Canada - Leachate well 137-91 | ecosystem: Engineered > Solid waste > Landfill > Unclassified | place... | reverse complement strand
AACTTGTTGGGTCTTGAAATGTGACGTGCGAAAGTTCTTTGCCTCTATCAACCACGAAGTTTTAATTAAGATCTTAAAGAAACACGAACACGACCCTGACATTATCTGGTTATTGGGGCGAGTTATCGAGAGTTTCCACAATACCAAACAAGGTCAGGGTTTGCCTCTGGGCAACTTAACCTCGCAACTCTTGGTTAATATCTATCTCAATGAGTTTGATCAGTTTGTTAAACACAAATTAAAAATAAAACATTATGTTCGTTATGCTGATGATTTTGTGTTGATGTCTGGCGACAAGGGCTATCTCGAAGAAAAATTAAAACAAATTAACATTTTTCTTGAGGCTAAGCTAAAACTTAATCTTCATCCCGACAAAGTTTATATTAAGACTCTGGCTTCCAGCGTTGATTTCTTAGGCTGGGCGCATTTCCCACACCATCGAGTTTTGCGCACGACGACCAAGAGACGGATGTTTAAGAGAATTGAGGGGTCGGGAGGCAAAGAAGAGGTTACCCAGTCTTATCTGGGGATGCTGGGGTGGGGGAATGGGTGGAAGTTGAAGACAAAAGTTCAACGGGCTTTATAGTTTGTTCTAATGAGTTATACTTAGAATAGTGGCTAAGAAACACTATAAAACAAAAATAGTCTTAATTGATGCTCATGCCATTTTGCATCGGGCTTATCATGCTTTGCCGGATTTCTCTTCGAGTAAGGGTGAACCAACGGGAGGTCTCTACGGTCTTGCCTCCATGATGCTTAGGATTATTACCGAGCTTAAGCCTGATTATATTTTTGCCTGTTATGATCGACCTGAGCCAACCTTCCGTAAGCAGGTTTATGAAGATTATAAGGCGGGACGAGCCAAGGCTGATCCAGAACTTATCTCTCAGATTATCCGTTCGCGCGACGTCTTCACCTCTCTCCATGTTCCTATCTATGATCTACCAGGTTTCGAAGCTGACGATATTATCGGGACTCTTGTGGAGAAACTATCAAAAGGTGTTCGAGGAGAGACCTCTGAACAGCCTCTCGAGGACTCACCTCGAACTCAGATTATTATTGCCTCTGGTGATATGGATACCCTTCAGCTAGTAGACGATGACCGGGTTGTTGTCTTTACTCTTAAGAAGGGACTCAATGATACGGTTATCTATAATGAGAAAGGGGTGGTAGAGCGTTTTGGCTTTGACCCAGAATATTTAATTGACTACAAGGGTTTAAGGGGTGACCCCTCTGATAACATTATTGGCGTAGAGGGAATTGGGGAGAAAACGGCAACTACTTTAATTCAAGAATTCGGAACCATTGAGGACATTTATAAGCAGATAAAGAAGGATGAGCAGGTTCTATTAGATTGTGGGATTAAGAAGAGAATAGTAGAGATTCTTAAGGCTAATGAAGAGGAGGCTCTCTTTTCCAAAACTCTGGCGACTATCAGGCGAGATGCTGATGTCGACTTCAAGTTGCCCAAGCAAACTTGGGCCGACACTTTTAGTTCTGGTGAGGCGGAGAAGCTTTTTAGCGAGTTAGAATTCCGAACTTTAATTGCTCGAGTAAAGAAATTAGGGGAGGGCCTCAACCAAGGTTCGACCTTGGGCTCACTTAAGGTCAAACCTTCTGGGCAAGAGGACTCACCTCGAACAAAGCCGGTTGTGGGAAGTCCGACTTCAAGTGAGCCCGAAGTCGTCCTTCACACACCGGCGGAGATTAAACCTCTTGCTATTGCCCTTTGGCTTATTAATTCTGATATCACTAATCCTAAATTGGAGGATATTCTAGATTATGCCAACCTGCCTGCGCAGGCAGGAACAGATAATCTCACTAAAGCTAAAGAAAAATTAATGGTCGACCTAGAGAAGCTTGGCTTGATGAAGGTTTATCAAGAGATAGAATTGCCGCTTATTGACATTCTTGAGCGAGCCCAAGAAAGGGGAATATTGGTCGACAAGAAGATGTTGGCCGAATTGTCCCGTGACTTCCATACCAAACTGAGTGCCCTTGAGAAGAAGATTTATAAATTGGCTGGTACCGAATTTAACATTAACTCACCTAAGCAACTCGGAGAAATATTATTCACAAAACTCCAATTATCAATTAAGGGTCTCAAGAAGACGGCTGGCGGGAATCAATCGACCCGTGAATCAGAACTTGAGAAGTTGAGAGGAGCTCACCCTATTATTGAGGAGATTCTATCTTATCGTGAATTACAGAAATTGTTGTCGACTTATGTCGATAGTTTTCCTAAACTTCTCGATGACAATAATGCCCTGCACACAACCTTCAACCAGACAGGCACAACGACAGGACGAATGTCTTCTTCTAACCCTAATTTGCAAAATATCCCAACTCGTGGGGATCAGGGATCTCTTATTCGCAATGTCTTTGTGGCGAGGCCTGGCTTCGAGCTCCTTGCCTTTGATTACTCCCAGATTGAGCTTAGGGTCTTGGCCGTTTTGTCGGAAGATCCAGACCTGGTCAAGATCTTCAAGGAGGGGAAGGATATTCATACTTCTGTTGCCTCCCGTGTTTTTGATGTGCCCGAGAGTGAGGTGACCAAAGAGATGCGCCGCCGAGCTAAGGTCATTAACTTCGGAATTATTTATGGCATGGGGGTCAATGCTCTTAGGGCAAATTTGGGTACAACTCGTAGCGAGGCCCAAGAGTTTATGGATAATTACTTCGCCTCTTTTCCAACTATTAAAAAATATTTCGAATTAGTGATCGAGGGTGCGCGCGAAAGGGGTTATACTGAGACTTTATTTGGTCGTCGTCGTTATCTACCCGCGTTACAATCTAAATTACCCCAAATTAAGGCGAGTGCCGAACGTATGGCGATGAATGCACCTCTTCAGGGCACGGCTGCTGATATTATCAAATTGGCTATGATTCGGGTTACGAAGGATCTCAAAAAAGCTAAGTTTGATAATAAAGTCTTCTTGCTTCTACAAGTTCACGATGAGTTGATTTTCGAAGCCGGGAAAGGTCTGCAAGGTGAGGTTATCCCGATTATAAGAGAAGCCATGGAGAATATCGTTAAAATGAACATTCCTCTTAAAGTCTCAACGGCTTGTGGTCTTAGCTGGGGAGGGCTCAAGAAAGAGGTCTAAAAATAAGACCACTTTATCCACAAAGGGGGAAGATTGATTTTTCTCCTTAAAAATCTTATTATGAAGAGGCAATAAGATTTTGCAAACCAAAAATAAAGGTCGTTTATTAACCTTTTGTTGATTTTTTTAAAATGAAGAATTACATTATTGTTGCCATTATCATCATCCTCATTATTGTTGGTGTTGTATGGTACAAGGCTAAGAGCCCAGCTCCTGTTGGTGAAGGTACTGTTACCACCGAAGAAGCTGTTGTCTCCACCGACACTACAGTTGCTCCAGAAGCCGAGGTTCCTATGGTTGAGGAACCCGCTGTCGAAGCTGAAGTTGAGGCTGAAGTTGTTGAATAGTCTTAAGGTACAGTTTTTTAAAAAACAATCCGTCTATATGGCGGATTGTTTTTTAGTAGAGAAAAGTTTATAATTTGTTTATATGGAATTTTTTGTTAGTTATTTTGAATTATTTCTTAGCCTCTTGATGGCCGTTGTTTTGGGTGCGACTCTTGGTATTGAACGTAGTTTGGCAGGTAAGACTGCTGGTATGAGAACTTACTCTCTTGTCAGTCTTGGTTCGGCGCTCTTTGTCACTATTTCGCAAATGGTCATTGCTACTTCTAGTAGTTATATGACAGGTCTTGACCCTCTTCGTATGGCCTCACAGATTATTGTTGGTATTGGTTTCATCGGAGCAGGGCTAGTTGTCTTGCGTGGATCACAGCTCACTGGTATCACGACTGCTGCTGGGGTATGGGTCTCAGCGGGTGTCGGCATGGCTTGTGGTTTTGGATTGTATCCTATAGCTCTCTTTGCTACTGGTCTAACTCTTTTTGTCTTTACTGTCCTTTGGATTATCGAACGTGATTATCTCCAAGAAATATTAGACAAGAATATCCAACCAGCTCCCAATGCCGAAGAGATAGAGGAGGAAAAAAAGGAAGATGTTGTCAAAGAACTCTAAAGAGCGAGATAATTTATTAAAGCAAATTCATAATAAAGTGGTGGCTCTTGAAGAGTCGCCACTTTATGTTTATCGTGTAGCGAATAATTATTTGCCGGTTGTCGGAGGGGGGAGTCATATGGCTAAGATTATGTTCGTGGGTGAAGCACCCGGGAGGAATGAGGCGAAGACGGGGAAACCTTTTTGTGGTTCGGCTGGTAAAATTCTTGATTTATTGTTGGACGAAGTTGGTTTAACTCGAGAAGAAATTTACATCACCAATATTGTAAAAGATAGGCCCCAGAAAAACAGAGATCCGTTGCCCGAAGAAATAAAAATCTATGGCCCGTTCTTGGATCGACAAATTGATATTATCCAACCACAAGTAATAGCTACTCTTGGTCGTTACTCAACTAAATATATCTTAGAAAAATTTGGTTTGCCTGAAGCTCGCCAGCCTATCGGCGAACTGCACGGGAAAGTTTTTGAAGCCCAGGCTCCTTATGGTAAGGTATATCTAGTCCCGCTTTACCATCCCGCCGCCGCAATTTATAATCGTAAGTTGATAGATGTTTTGAAATTAGACTTTAAGGTTCTAGAGAAACTCAAACAAAATGCCTACTAAACTAAAAATTTATTCGTGGAATGTGAATGGGATTCGCGCGGTGGTGCGCAATGGTTTTGGTGAGTGGTTGGAGGCCGAAGGGCCAGATATTGTTGGCCTGCAAGAGATTAAGATCAATGATGTGGCGCGAGCCAAAGAGGTCTTCGATTTTGTCGGTTACAATGAATACTGGCATCATGCCCAAAGGCCAGGGTATTCGGGGACGGCAGTACTTTCGAAAATTGAACCCGGCGCTATAAGCCGAGGCTTTGCGGTGCCGGGTTCGAAAAAACAGAAAGAGGAGGAAGATAGTGAAGGCCGAGTACTAACGCTGGAGTTCGATAAATTTTATTTTGTTACTACTTATTTTCCTAACTCTCAGCCTGAGTTAGCCCGGCTAGATTTCAAAGAAGAATTTAATAAAAAGTGGCTCGCTTATATTAAGAAGCTGGAGAAGAAAAAACCCGTTGTTACTTGCGGGGACTTCAATGTCGCCCACGAAGAGATAGACTTAGCCCGACCGAAGGATAATGTTGGCAATGCTGGTTTTACTAAAGAAGAGCGATCTTGGATGGATAAATTTATCAAACATGGTCTTATTGATACTTTTAGACTAATCAATGGTGATAAAGTGCAATATTCTTGGTGGAGCTATCGCATGATGGCCAGGGCCAAGAACATTGGCTGGCGGATAGATTATTTCCTTATCAGTGAGAAGCTTAAGAAATCTCTCAAAGACGCCTTTATCAGAGATACAGTACTTGGCTCTGACCATGCCCCAATCGGGATTATTTTAGAAATATGATTTATTTATTTTATGGCAATGATGAGATAAGGAGTCGCGATAAGTTCGATGCGATTATTAATTCACTCTCAGCTAAGAGTCCTGAGGCGAGCCTTTCTCGTCTAACTAGTGAGAATTTCAAAATCGAAAATCTAGAGGAGTTAACTAAGAGTCAAGGTTTGTTCTATCAGAAGTTTATTGTTGCCTGTGATAATTTATTAAGTGGTGATAAGGGCAATAAAGAAATTTTAGATTTAGTAAGTGTTAATCTAAAAGAGATTGCCGAGTCGGCAAATGTTTTTATTTTCCTTGAGAACGGGGCGGATACCAAGGCCTTGTTAGAAATTGAAAAGCTGGCCGTGAAGAGTCAGAAGTTCGAGAAGAGGGTGGGGGAGTTGTCTCGTCATGGTAGTTTTAATATTTTTTCTATTACTGATGCTTTTACTGCGAAGAATAAGAATCGGGCATGGCTTCTTTTCCAAGAAGCTCTCATGTCTGGAGTTAGTGCCGAGGAAGTGCTATGGAAGTTGATTTGGTCGGTCAATAATCTTCTCTTGGTTAAGAATACTAAAGATATTAGTAAGCTAAAGATGAAACCCTACCCTCTAACTAAAGCAAAAAATGCAGCCAAAACTTTTTCTAATGAGGAACTAAAGAGGCTCTCTGCGAGCTTGGTTGATCTCTATCATCTAAACTATCTCGGCACTGATGAGTTCGAGTTTGGCCTAGAGAAGATAATTTTGAGTATCTAGTGCCCTGTGAGGGGATCGAACCCCCGACCGTCTCCTTAAAAGGGAGCTGCTCTACCAGCTGAGCTAACAGGGCTTATTTTAGTAAGCTTAGAAATAATAACAAATTACAGCGGTAAATCAAATGCCCACAAGCCTGGACCAAGAACAAGGATAGATAGGGCGATGATTGTTAGAAGGAAGATCTCAGTATATGTCCAGGCCAATCTGGAGCCAAGGGTCTTACGCAAGAAGGCGTAACCGATCAATTCTAGTATAACTAAGACAAGAACAGGTTGGAGCCAGAGGCCGATTATTGCTAAGGCACCTAAGATGATTTCGAATAATCCAATTAGTCTGGCTAGAGGTAGTCCGAGCAGGTGAGGGTGCAAAATAATTTTAGTTCCTTGATTTAGGAAAATTAAACCTAAGGCTAGGCGCAAGCCTAATGGGGCAAAATAGGCAAAATTATATAATTCGGGCCATAAACTTAACATGTTGGTATTGTAACAAAAAAATGTTAAAAGTAGTAGAGTAATAAATATGAGGACAAAAGATAAAGAAGTTTTAATAATTCTCCCTGATGTTAGAAGCTCCCTAAATGTGGGGGCTATCTTCCGCACGGCTGACGCCTGTGGAGTTGGCAAGATTTATCTAGCTGGTTATACCCCCGCGCCACTTGACCAATTTGGCCGAGTTAATAAAGATATTGCCAAGACTGCTCTAGGTGCTGAGAAGACCCTTGCTTGGGAGAAAGTGAAGAGTGTCTCGAGTTTGCTGACTAAGTTAAAAAAACAAGGCTTCTCCCTTATCGCTATTGAACAGTCTGATAAAGCCGTAGATTATAAAAAAGTTAAGGCCACAAACAAAGTTGCTTTTATCTTCGGCAATGAGGTTACCGGTTTGTCCAAAGGTTTTCTAGGCAAATGCGATATTATTGCCGAGATCCCTATGTGTGGAGAGAAGGAGTCTCTTAATGTCTCGGTCTCGGCGGGTGTGGCTCTCTTCCGAATTTTGAATGTATAGTTATTTCTGACAATGAGGGCAGAAGTGCGTCCCACGGCCAGCATGGCGGATTTTTTGGATCGGACGTTCACAAATTTTGCAGGGTTCGTCTGCCCGGCCATAAACCTTAAGGTGGGGGACGAAGCCTCCTTGCGAACCATCAGAGCGTCGGTAGTTGCGTGAGGAAGTCCCTTTTTTCTGGATTGACAGTTTCAACACCTTTATAATATTTTCTCTTAGATTTTTTATCTGACTGGGCTTTAGAGTGTTAGCTTTTCTGTCTGGTCTTAGCTTAGAAAGAAAGCAAGCTTCATCGGCGTAGATATTGCCGATCCCCGCAATTAATCTCTGGTCTAAGAGAATTTGTTTTACCGTACGGTTGGGGTATTTCTTAAAAATGTCTACGAGGAGTTGATGAGTAAAGATAGGGGAGAGTGGCTCGGGCCCAAGTTTCTCTATCAGGCTATTTATCTGTTTGTCATCGACTAATCTTACCCAGCCGAATTTGCGCAGATCGTTGAAGTAGAGCTTGGACTTATCGGTGAATTCAAAAACTATTCTCGTATACTTGGATGGTTGTTTCTCGGTCATTTGGTCATCGGGATGCCCGCCTGCAACGCTGTGCATAGCATTGCGGGCAGGGCCGCCTGCAATATCCTTATAGATAAGTTGTCCCGTCATCTTAAGGTGCACAGCGAGTGCCAGATCTCCCCCTAGGTCCAAAAAGAGCATCTTAGCTCGACGTCTGACGGCTACCATTTTTTTATTTTTGATTTGTCTAGCAAACTCTTCAGGAGAGAGAGGGCTGATAGCTTTAGCCCAAAGAACCTGACAATTTTTTATCTTCAGGCCGACAATTGCTCGGGACAATTCCCGTTTTAGAGTTTCGACTTCTGGTAACTCGGGCATATGGCCTCTAGCCTAGCACTTTTAGTATTTCTTCGCGAGCGACATCATAATCGCTCCAAGGAGTTTTTTTGTTATTGGCCTCCATTAGATAAGGGTCAGTACCTTTGCCAGTAATAATAACAACATCGCCAGCTTTAGCTTCTCTAATGGCTGAGTTTATGGCTTCTCGTCGGTCTATTATTTTTTTATAAGGTTTGGTTATACCTTTGGCAACATCGCTGATGATCTGGCTCGGATCCTCGTCATAAGGATCTTCGTTGGCTAGGATAATTAGGTCACAGAATTTATCGGCAACGGCTCCCATTTGGGGCCTCTTCCATTTATCACGTCCACCTCCGCAAGAACCAAGAACGCAGACTTTTCTTTTTCCTTCGAGTGCCTCATAAGCTTTAGTAAGAGAATCGGCGGTGTGAGCATAATCAACAATAACTTCGAAGTTTTGTTTATTGTGCCCAGATTTTACTTGCTCCATTCGTCCCGGGATAGTGGCAATTTCGGTGAGAGCTTCATCAATTTTTTCTTTTTTAACTCCTAGAGCTTCGGCCATTTTAGCTGCGGCAAGAATATTATAACGATTGAATTCGCCTGGCAGGTTTGTCGCTGGATAATTAGCTTCGTCAGTTAGGGTAAACTTTATTTGTCTAACTTGTGGAGCGAGAGCCAAGAATTTATCAGCCTCTTGGTCGTCGCTATTGACTATTAATATTTTATTTAATTTGGACGAACTGTTCAAAGCTCGCGCATATTCGAGTTTGGCGTCTAGATATTTCTCGTAAGAGCCATGAGACTCAATGTGTTCGGGAGAGATGTTGGTAAAGATGAGACCATTAAGATCAATAAATTTATGACGGAACATTTTGGCTCCCTCCGAGGTCATCTCCAAGATAGCGTAATCACACTTGGCCATAACAGCTTGGTGGAGGAATTTTTGCATAAACATTCGCCCCGGCATACTCATCTTGTAGAGGTTCCTTGTAATTTTATTTCCAATTTTAAATTGGAGGGTTGAGGTTGAAGCCACCTTATAACCGGCTGTTTCTAAAATCTTAGCCAAAATTTCTGTCGTACTAGTTTTACCCTTTGTCCCAGTAATGGCAATAACCTTAATCTGACGAGAGGGGAAGTGGTAGGTAAGTGCCCCGGCTAAGGCCATTAGATAGTGGTAACTAGGTTGGAAGAAGGAGAAGATTTTCCTCGGGATAAATTTTTTGGCAATAGTTAATATTTTTTCTGTCATTTTTTATTTATGATTTTTACTACTCAAATTTTTAAGAGCAATTTTTATTTTATCTCCGGTGTCAGTGATGTCGGCCGGGATTTGGCGTAAGGCCTCACGGGCCTCGCGAGTAGAGTATCCCAGGGACTCCATAGCCATAATTGCTTCGGCCTCTTCGTCTAAGTTGCCAATCTCACCCTCAATGGCACCAACCTTGTCTCTTAACTCTAAGACTATTTTCTCGGCAATTTTGCGGCCAATGCCAGAGACTTGGGTTAGATAGGAGGTGTTATTAGAAGAGATCGCTTTTTTAAGAGTGTCGGGTTGGGCCAGAGAGAGTATCGATAGTGCCCCACGTGGACCAACACCAGAAACGCTAATGAGGAGGTCGAAGAAGTCGAGCTCATTTTTGGACAAGAAACCATACAGATCAAGGACATCTTCTCTTACAACTAAATGGGTCCAGAAGGTGATTGTTGATTTCTCGTCCTTGCTTTTACTTAGTGTGTCTGTTGAGGCAAAAAGTTTGTAACCTACTCCGTTGACGTCTAAGATAATGGAGCGATCATCGCTATGGGTTACTTTGCCAGTGAGTTGACCAATCATGAGCTAATCATACACTAGCGAGGCACCCCCTTGCAATTACTAAGGAAATCTTGTATTCTTTCCCTGTATGCCTATAATCAAATCAGCACAAAAGGCTCTTCGCGGTAGCAAGCAGAAGAAAGTCTATAATGACCGTCGCAATAAAGCCATGAAGGGTGCTATTAAAGATGTCAAAAAATTAGTAATTGCCAATGATCCTAAGAAAGCTCTTGCTGATCTTAAGGTTGCCTATAAGGCTATCGATAAGGCCGCTAAGAGGGGGGTAATTAAGAAAAATACTGCCGCTCGTAAAAAATCCCGTCTCTCTAAACTTGTTAAGAACGCTTCTTAAATTAAGTAATTTAGTAAAACAAAAACTGCCCATTTGGGCAGTTTTTGTTTTGGGTCTAATGTCCCCCCGCGAGGAATCGAACCTCGATTACGGGCTCCGCAAGCTCGCGTTCTATCCGTTAAACTACAGGGGGTTTTCTTTTTAATAACCCTAAAACCCTAACACATTTTTTTTAAAAACCCAAGGTGTCGAAGATGACTTCGGAGAAAGTCTCCACGTGTTTCTCTTCTTCGCCAAACTCGAGCATTGTTTGGCGGACTTCCTCGGGGCTGTACCCGACAATGGGGATATGGATATTAGGGACAAAGAGGCGACGATAGTGGAGAGTGAGCATTGCTGGTTTTTCTTCGTTCTCTTCTTCTACCCAAAAAGAGTTAATCTTCTCATAAGTAAAAAGCTCTTTATTTAGCTGGACACCTTTCTTGTTTATCTTCACTAGTAATTTGTTGTCAGTTGGTCGGCGTTCGTGATAGTAGAGAGAGAAAGCGCCTAAGCCAATAATTAAAGCCAAGAGGATGTTGCCAAAGAAGAGGGAAATAAGAATAGAAAAAACAGCAATTGCCCCCAAGGCCCAAAACCAATCATCGCTTCGCTCGATGGCTTCGCGACTATATGATTCCCATTCTAAGATTGGTTCTGTCATTAGTAGTAATTATACAACCAACCTCGTTTATAGTAAAATCATTTTTATGAAATGGTACTTCGCTTCAAGGATGAGACACAAAGAAAATCTTGCCAAAGTTGTGAGACAACTTGAGTTACAAGGGGAGAGTGTTACTTCGGGTTGGGTTCATGAGGGTTCGCTTAAGCCTTATTATGAGAATTTAGAAAAAGTTCAAGAAATGGCCCAAGGTGTTGTTTCTTCTGTCTTAGAAGCGGATATTTTTGTCTTAATAAGTGATGCTGAGGGTACCGATATGTTTATTGAACTGGGAATTTGCTTGGCAAAGAACAAGATAACTCCCGATAGCGTAAAAATATACATAATCGGCGAACATTCTAAGCGATCTCTGATGCAACTTCATCCCTCGATTAAACATTTAAGAGATATTGAAGAACTATTCAAAGAAGAAAAAATAGAAAGAGGTGACTTTGTTTTTCCTAATTTTTCTTAAATAAAACTTTTTGTAATTAAAGATCTTTTGTGGTATACTGGATTGGTGCCTGAGTTATATAAAAGAAACCCCAATGTTGAATGTCTTGTTTGTGGCAAGGAAATTTACCGAAGGCCTGTTGAATTAGAAAGAAGTAACCACAGGGCTTTTTGTAGCTCTGCTTGTTATGGTAAGGCAAATAGAAAAGAGACTCCTTGTGTAGTTTGTAGCAAGATGATTATGGCTGGGGCTAACAAGAAGACTTGCAGTAGAGCTTGTGCTAATATACACAGAACCGGCCTTAAATATAGGGTTGGCGGTTCTAAAAGTAAGGTCAAGTCTCAGAAGGCTCTTAGAATTAGGCTTTTGAAAGCAAGGGGGCAGTGTTGCGAAAGATGTGGTTATAATAAGGTCGGTGTTTTGCAGGTCCACCATAAAAATAGAAATAAACATGATAACAGTCTTGAGAACCTTGAATTAATTTGCCCAAACTGTCATTATGAAGATCACTTTTTGTTCGGTAAAAAGATGGTTAAAAATTAAGGAGGGTTGCGCCGAATGGTAAGGCACTAGTCTTGAAAACTAGCGGGTGAAAGCCCTTAGAGGTTCGAGTCCTCTACCCTCCGCCAATTTTGTTAATTATACGTTCTAGAATAAAGCTCTTTTACTTGAACGGCTCAACGACTTGAGCCGTTCAGGTTTGTTGGTTTTATTGGCCTAAAATGTGTTAAAATGACTTCAATCATATTTATGCGTTACCTAGGAATTGATTATGGACACAAGAAGATTGGTCTCGCGATAAGCGACGAGACGGGTTCTTTTGCTTTTCCTTATCAGGTTTTGCCTAATACTCCTAAGTTGCTAGAGGAAGTAAAAAAGATTTGCGAGCAAGAGAAGATAGAAAAGATTGTGATAGGGGAGTCGCTTGATCTCTCGGGTGTAGCCAATGAGATTCAGAAAGATATTTTAATTTTTAAAGAAAAATTAGAACAGGAGACTGGTCTTGTTGTGGTTTTTGAGCGAGAATTTTTTACCACGTGGGAGGCGAAGAGAATTATTGACGAGAAACAGAATGATAAACAGACCGATGCTCGAGCGGCCGCTCTCATTCTGAAATCATTTTTAGATAAAGATACTAGTAAAAATTCTTAATCTCTGTATCTTTTTGTAGATTTGCTTTGCTTTTTCTATTATAATTAGGGGAATGAAGCAGGATCTTTTTCTTAAATTTTTTCCGGTACCTAAATTTTTACTACAACCAGCTATTGGTTTAGATATTTCTGATCGCTCACTTAAATTTTTAGAGTTGCTTAGAGATGATGACAACTTTAAACTTGGTCGCTTTGGCGAGATCGATGTCCCGGTTGGTGTCATGGAGGAAGGGGAACTCAAGAGACCAGAGGACTTCCGCAAGATACTCTTAGATTTAAAATCAAAATATCATTTTTCTAACTTCTTTATTTCTTTGCCTGATGATAATTCTTATACCTTCCGTATTGATTTGCCAACTTTAAAATCAGAGGATATATATAGTGCTATCGAATTGCAAATTGAGGAGCATGTCCCGTTGCCAGCTCCAGAAGTTGTCTTTGATTATGAGGTTCTTGGTCGGAAGGAAAAGGGTGATGGCCTCTCTGTTGGGGTAATGACTTTTCCTCGTAAAATGATTGAGAGTTACCAAGATATTTTTACTTCGGTCGATCTTAATTTATTGGCTATTGAGACTCAGGGTGGGGCTCTGACGCGAGCCCTTTATGAAACAGAAAAAAAATCTAATACCGTAATTGTTGATATCGGTCGTAATCACACGGGAATATTCTGGATTCAAGGGGGAGTTGTTGTCCGCACCGCTTCTGCTCCTGTGGGAGGGATGGCCATTACTCATAATTTGCAAAAGTCTCTGAACATTGATTTAGAAGAGGCAGAGAAGATCAAGATAACTCAAGGACTTCTGAGGTCCGAAGCCAATCAGCCCGCTTTTGAAGCGATGATTCCTGTCGTCTCGGCTATCCGTGATGAGATTGCGCGTCATACTTCCTTCTGGTTTGGGCAAGATGACAACAAGGAAGCAAAATTAGAAGAAGTTATTTTAACTGGGGGGCAGTCTTCTCTTCCTGGTTTTGCTGAGTATCTTAGTAACCATATAGATTGCCCCGTTAATATTGGTAATCCTTGGGCTAAAGTTTTTCCCTCTCATCAGGCGGTGGGGGGTGGTCTACCTTTCAATCAAGCATTGCGCTATGTGACAGCCATTGGTTTGGCTCTCCGTAATTTTATTTAGATGATTCATATGGCAAATTTACTAACAATTGAAGCTAAGAAAAAAAAATCTCGGACTAGGCGATTACGTCAATTAATCGTAATTTTTGGTTTACTCGGAAGTCTATTCTTAATCGCTTTCATCTTCAATCTCGCTTTGTGGCTGAATTTTAATATTCAGAAAGGATCTATAACTTTAGAATCGGTTCTTGGAGACAAGTCGACTTTGGGAGTAGAAGAGTCTCAGCAAGCAAAAGATAAAATCACTCAACTCGCTAAATGGTGGCCAGAATCTGATTGGTCAACAGCCATTGTTAAAATTGGGGAGTATCAACCTCAGACAATAAAGATCCAGCAGATTGCTGGAGTCTATTCTGATAAAGATAAGTCGATGAAAATGATGTTAAGCGGTGAGACAACTAGCCGTCAGGATTTAGTAAAATTTACTGAAGAGCTTAAGCAAGATAATTTTTTCAGTTCGGTTGAGCTACCTATTGAGAGCTTGCTTGTTGGTAGTAATGGTCAGTTTAGCCTTAGTTTGGGTTTAAAAAATAATGATTAAAAATCGTTTAGGACAATTAACAATCACTTCTGGTTTAATAAGCTTTATTATTATTGCTTTGTGGGCTTCTCTTTTTTATATTATTAAACAAGACAAAGAGTTTGTTTTTAATGCTGGCCAGAGTTCACAAATGAATACTGTTCAAGCTAACGAAAATTTCTCTCTTAGCCAAGACAAATTAGACAAACTTAACCAATATTTTCTCAATGATAAGATGATTGTTCAGTTTATCGAAGAGTTGGAGAATACAAGTAAGCAAGCTGGGGTTAAGTTGGTAATTGGTCAGCCTGATGACAAGACAACCGAGCTTAAGTTGAACTTATCAACTTTGGGAACTTTTACCCAGACAATGAAGTTTCTTCAGAGCCTAGAAAACTTACCATATGCCAGCAAGGTTGAGCGTGTCGAACTGAGAAAAGGGGAGCCTCTGTGGCAAAGTGTCTTTATCCTAAGAGTTCTAAAAGATAAAAAATAATGTTTAAGTGGTTTAAAAAAATTAATTTGTCTGATCCCTCAACCTTTTGGCGTTACGTCGTTGTTGCTTTCGGGGTAGGTTTGGTTGTTGTCTTTGTGGGCCAGACTATTTTTCTCTTTGTTATGAGCGAGGTCAGTCTTGACGAGTCCCTATCTTTATCTGAAGAGGCTTTGTCTAATGACCTAGACCCCCAAATTGTTTCTCAATTAATTGGTGAGCTTACCAATCGTCCTAATCGGTTGGCTGATGTCCTGGCGACGACAACCACTTTTGTTGACCCTAGCCTATAATTTTTTGGTGCCCTCAGTAGGAATCGAACCTACATCAGCGGCTTAGAAGTCCGCAGTTTTATCCATTAAACTATGAGGGCTTTTTTGTTTTCCCAAAACAATTGTATTGTTTGTAGGATTTTTTTCTGTGACAATTAGCACACCTTATTTCACATTTGTTAATTTCGGCTAAAATTGAATCCCATGAATAATGCCCAGATAACATTTTTGCGATGGTTTTAAATTTGTTTTTGGGGTCTGTATGGTCAAATTCTAATACGATAGGGTCATTCTCTCCACAATCAAGGCAGGATTTAGAAGAAAGAAATTCTAGTAGTTTTTCTCTGACCCTTATTCGATGATTCTTTTGGGCTTTGTATAAGTCCTCTTTCCTTTTGTAGGGCATATAGGGATTATACCACAAAGCTCTAACCTTATACACAACCTAGTTTATTTCTGTAACTATCTGGGTATTTTGCTATCGTTTTCAGGCCATTTGGTAATATAACAAAAAAACTTAATTTTATCCAGGAGGAGAATGCCAGGATGAGATATTTTTATTAGTAAAAAGAAACAAAACGTGTTATAAAAGAGGGTGTTTGGGCGTTTAGCTCAGTTGGTTAGAGCGTCTCGTTTACACCGAGAAGGCCAGGGGTTCGAATCCCTTAACGCCCACCTTGATAGAAGATCCTAAAATTATTTATGAAGATGATAATATTTCGGTAATAAATAAGCCGGCTGGTTTGGCGATGCATGGCGATGGCTTCAATCACGACCGGACTTTAGTGGATTGGATCCTTGAGAAATATCCCGAGACCCGTGAAGTGGGCGAATCAATGTTCACTCAGAAAGGAGAGGAGATAAAGAAGCCAGCCATTATTCATCGACTAGATAAAGAGACCAGCGGGGTTATAGTCTTGGCCAAGAATCAAGGAACTTTTCTCTTTATCAAAAAACAATTCCAAGATCACGAAGTTAAGAAAATTTATCGGGCAATTTTGTCAGGTAATGTCAGTCTATCTATTGGGGAGGAGAAGGTCTTAGACTGGCCCATAGGTCGGAGCAAGGCTGATCCTCGTCTGCGAGTCGCGCGCGCTCATGGCAAGGGGAAATTAAGGGAGGCTTCGACAACCTTCCGTCTTTTAGAAAATATTTGTACTAATTATGCCTATGTAGAAGCCGAACCTCAAAGTGGTCGCACACATCAACTCCGTGCCCATTTCAAATCTTATAGCCACCCCATAATTGGTGACAGTTTGTATAATCCCAAGGATAATGGTGACGGAGCCATCGGACGAACAGCCCTGCACGCTTACGAGATAACTATTAAGCTCATAGGAGGAGAGGAGAGGACTTTTGTCGCGCCTTTGCCTCCTGATTTTACCCAGGCGCTTGAAAAACTAAAAGCTTCGTGTTAAACTACTTCGCGTTATGGCACAAATGACACAATTCACAATTTCTCCCGTCGATATGGCCAAACGCCAGAAACTTGGTATCAAGCCAGGTTGTACTGTCAAGGTTTGGCAGAAGGTTCCCGATAAGGGAGGTAAGTTTCGTCTACAGGCTTACGAAGGCTTGGTTATTGCTTGTAAACATGGCACTGAAGCGGGCGCTACTTTTACTGTTCGTCGTGTGGCTTCGGGTGTGGGGATGGAAAAGATCTTTCCTCTCTACTCACCAATGATTGATAATATCGAGGTTCTGCGCGAAGTTAAGGTTCGTCGTTCTAAGTTGTATTATATCCGTGAGAAAGCTGCTCGTGAGATCCGTCGCCGAATGCGCAAAATCATCCCTGGTCGCAAAGAAGATGATGAACTTGTCGAGATGGTGACAGAAGGAGTAGAACTAGAGCCAGCCGTTGAAGAAGCTGAAGAAATTACCTCAATCCCAGAAACAACTCCAGAGATCCAAGAGGAAAACACTCCCGAAGAAGTAAAAAAAGAGGAGCTTGAAATAAAAGAATAAACAAAAGACAAAACCGGCCGTTGACTAAAGTCAACGGCCGGTTTTTCTGTGCGCGGGAGAGGATTTGAACCTCCACACCATTGCTGGCTCTACCACCTCAAGGTAGCGCGTCTACCAATTTCGCCACCCGCGCGCAAATTCTACTTATCTTGATAATCGTAGAATTTAGCGTCCCGCCGTAGCCTTATGCGAAGGCGGGACAATAAGTATATTAAGGCAAAAGTAGTTATTTGGCAAACTTTAAGTTGACAAAGATATTGTATATGCTATAATTAGGGTAGAAAGGAGGTGCTCTTATGATTGAAGTAAAAGTGTCTTTGCTTGACGATGACCAGGGCTACTCTTTGGAGTCGATTATTGTCCCAATAGCTACAGAGGCTTCAGTCAGGCACCTTGAGAAATTGGGGCGGTCGGGAGCTGAGGCTTCGATTTGTGGGCATGTCCGGCGAGGTCACCCAGACTTCGATAACAGATATCCGGATGCTCGTTGGGTCGTATCCTGGCCCAAAGGGGGTCCCTATGCGTAGGTTAGTTAGTAGGCGGGTTGTTAGCAGTAACAGTAACCCGCCTTTTATTTTTCCTTTTTTTGTGGTAAAAATAGGTGATGCTCTACACAGGAAAAGGGGATGATGGCAAGACGAATCTCTTCCATTGTGACCAACGTTTGTCTAAGAGTTCGCTCGTGGCCGAGGCTCTCGGCTCGCTTGACGAGCTAAATTCTTTTCTTGGTTGGTGTAAAGTTAAGGCTCCAGATTTCGCCCCCAAACTTGAGAAAGTGCAAAATAAACTTTTTGTCATTCAGGCAGAAATGGCGGGGGCGGAGAAGTTTGTTACTGAGAGCGATGTTAGTGAGTTAGAGGCTTGGATTGGGGAGATTGAGAAAACTTTGCCCCCGATAAAAAGCTTCATTGTCTCTGGAGGCAGTGAGTTATCGGCAATGTTAGATTACGCCCGAACTCTGGCTCGTAAAGTAGAACGAAGAGTAGTTGCGATAAAAGAGTCCAGAGAGGTTGATCTTAAGCCCGAGACCCTAGCTTACCTCAATCGTCTTTCATCTTTTCTCTATGCTTTGGCGAGACAAGTGAACAAAGAAGAGGGGATAAAGGAATCTGGTCCGAAGTACAACAATTAAATATATATGGTGCCTATGGTGTAGTGGTAGCACAGTTCCCTGTGGAGGAATTAGCTCGAGTTCAAATCTCGATAGGCACCCAAATGACCCGTAAAAAAACTGGCAAGAATTTGCCAGTTTTTTTACGGCTTGTCATTTGGAGTGTGCTGGGAGGAAAGCCTTTTCCGAGCAGTGCAACCCGAGCTGGTGACTATATTTTTGGAGTGTGCCCGCATGGGTGCACCCCAATCAAACCCCTTGACAAGAAATAGTTATGGGTATATACTCATAATATAAACAAAAGGTCGTATTATTTATTTCTAAAAAATAAAAATTATGCCTAGATTAGATGGAACAGGCCCTCAGGGTCAAGGACCAAGAACTGGTCGAGGAATGGGCAATTGTCAGGGTTGTGCTTATTGCCCGTTCACTAATGCGACTAAAGAGGAAAGAATCAATTTTCTCAAGGAAGAGGTCGCAAAATTAGAAAAGGAGTAACTATCTTTTCCACAAATAAAATCGCCCTTTGTGGGTGATTTTATTTGTGAGATAATAAAAGTATGCCAAGACCAAGATTATGTCGTTGTGTAAAATTTAATCCAAGTGCTAAGTATTTTAAACCGCAAGGAATACCGCTTAGAGATTTGGAGGAAGTAGAACTAACCTTAGAAGAGTTGGAGGCTTTGCGCTTGAAGAATATTGAGGACTTAGATCAGGTGGAGGCAGCTAGTAAGATGAAGACTTCGCAGAGCACTTTCCAAAGAATCTTAACCTCAGCTTATAAGAAGATGACTGAGGCCTTGGTAGAGGGGAAGGCAATCAAGATAAACGAATAAATTATTAGCAGTTAATTTTTAATATTATGAAAGAGTTAATTATTTCACAATTTATCATTCTTCTTCTCGGGACCGTCTTTGCTTGGGGTAATTTTATCTACGAATTCTATGGCTGGCTTAAGATAGGGAGTTGTCAGACAGGTTGTGCGGTTGGGGCGACTAACCCATTCCTAACACCGTGTTTTTATGGTGCCTTATTTTTTACTATCGCCTTTGTCTTGAGTGTAGTTATCCTTAAGAAATTTGGAATATAATAATGCTTACTAATATTATTTTACTTATAATTTCTTTTGTCGCCTTGGGGGTTACGGCTGATTTGGCGGTACGGAATATTAAATATTTAGGTGTAGCCTTGAAGATGAGGCTCTTTGTCTTCGGCATTATTCTTGGTTTTATTACCACTCTGCCAGAATTATCTCTGGGACTTAATGCTCTCATTGAGGAAGCTCCGTCTCTGCCTATCGGCAACCTCTTGGGTGGTGTAATGGTTATCTTGGGTCTAGTTCTTGGGGTCAGTTTAATTCTTAATCGAAAAATTATAACGGATGGCCGGCTGATGAAGTTGATCCCTACTTCGCTTGTTATTTTTTCCCCAATTCTTCTTGGTTTCGATGGGCGCTATGACTTTCAAGACGGACTTCTTATGGTTTCTTTTTATTTTGGCTTGATACTCTATTTGTATTACTCGAACCATACAAGAAAAAAAAGCGCTATTTCTTTGCCTCATAATCGACAGGGGATCGCTCAGGTCATATTCCTCGCTTTACTTGGAATAGTCGGTATTTTGATTTCTTCTCATTGGGTCGTAAAAATTACTTTAGACTTGCTAAATCAGACTCCAATTAGTCGTTTGGTTATTGGTTTAATTGTTTTCTCTTTAGGAACGAATCTCCCCGAGATCAGTATTACCTTTGTCTCTTGGCGGAAGAAAGCGTCAGAACTTTCCTTAAGTCATCTTCTTAGCTCGGCTTTTTCTAATGTTTTAATTCTGGGTATTTTGGCTTCAATTCAACCTTTAATCTTCAATGTTGATCTATTCTTCTGGTCTACAGCGATTTTTCTCGGGTTGATTTTGGTGATGTTTACTTACTTCTATCATAGCGAGAAGAAAATGGACCGCCAAGAAGGCTTTATCTTGTTGGCTACTTATCTTCTTTTTGTTCTTGTTAACTTTTGGCTTTTATAGAGTAAACGGCGTAACTCGAAAGTTCGAGTTACGCCGTAAGTTCTAAGTTCTCTTCCAACTCTTGGCTGGTGGAGAGAAGGGGATAGTCTTTCCCCAGTCAATTTCGTCCTCGGTAATTGAGATATTGAGCAATACTACCCAGTAACCTTTGTCACAATTCTCAAACTTGTTAAGTCTAACAAAGATCCCTTGGTGGCATTGTTCAATTCTTAATTCGTGAGTTGGGCGATATTTTATCGAGTTTACCCCAATCCCTAGATTGAGTCTGACAAAGAGAGAATCATTCTTAATCTGGTGCTCATAACAGCAGATTGCCCCATTCTTTTTGTTAAGAAGAACAATTGACCTTACCACACCTTCACCTCCGACCTCCTCTAAACGATCATTGAGATAGGTTATAATTCTATCACGTTTGTTTTTCTGAGCTGGGGTCTCACGCCCGGTAGACTTTACTAGCCCCGAAAGTCTTTCCAAAAGACTATTTTTTTTGGTGATTTTCAATTAGACCACCTCCTTTCTATCTTCAGCCTAGCACATTAATTAATTCTGTAAATGACATCCTTTCTCTCAACGATAATTGACCACTTGTTTAGTTTGGCATAACGATATAATTTTTCGTTGGGATTAAAGCAGACAGGCTTGGCTACAAGCTCGAGCATTGAGATATCGCTCTCGGTGTCACCAACCCCAATAGATCCTTCGAGAGTTAAGTTTTCTTTCTCGACAGCGCGCCTAATGATGTTCGCTTTGTTGGCAATGAGGTGTTCGTCGACGACCTGGCCAGTAAATTTGTCGCCAGGGCCAAGCTCGTAGAAGCGTCCATAGACTTTATCGAAGCCGAGCTCTTGGCAGAAGCTATCTAGGGCACCCTTGGGGGAGTGGGAGATAGCGAGCAGGTAATAACCACGTTGCTTGAGTGAACGGACAAGCTCACGGGTATAGCGATATGTATGATTCTTTTGGCCAGCGACAATCTTCTCTACTATCTTGGCGAAGTCGCCATAGTAGACTCCCTTAATATTTTTATTGAAACTTTCGACAACGGCCATAATATATTTGTCATAACCATCTACGCGGTCAAGCCATCTCTGCCAAGGTATCTCATAAGTATCACGAGCAGTAGGGGGGAAGAAACCATCTTCGATAAGAGCTTCTGTCAATTCGATAAGCAAACTAGAACGGAAGATGGTCCCGTCAATGTCGAAGACGGCAAATTTTTTTGGCTGTTCACTCATAGTGTGAATAATAACATATTTTGCTATAATAATGACGTGAGACAAAAAGTAGAAAAATGGCTTAAGAAAAACGTAATCTATCTTGTCTATGCTCAAGTTTGGGCTGGTTTTTTTGGTAGCCTATATTTTAGCGAGATTCTTAATTTGCCCCCCTGTGTCCTCTGTACCGTCCAGCGCTTGCTGTTATACCCTCTAATTATTGTCCTTACTGTGGGTATTTGGCGTCGTGACGAAGACTTGCCTTGGTATGTCTTACCCTTCTCGATCTTGGGGATTATTGTTGCTGTTTATCATAACCTAATTTATTATCATATTATCCCAGAGTCATTAACCCCTTGTACCGTCCAGTTGCCTTGTACGGTAAAAGATTTTACATTGTGGGGCTTTATCTCAATCCCGACCATGTCCCTTGTCGCCTTTATCCTTATTACTATTGGGATTATCCTCCACGATCGCCTTCGCGCCTATCGTGATTGCTAGTAAAATTTTTAGTGTTATTATAATAATTATGATAGAAAAGTTCATTAACGATAATCTAAAAAAAGCCAAATTTAAAAAATTGGCTGACGGCACTTATTTTGGTCAGATCTCGGGTCGGCCGGGGGTTTGGGCTAACGCCAAGAGTTTGACCGCTTGTCGTCAGGAATTAGCCGAAGTTCTCGAAGACTGGTTTCTCGTCAAGGTTCAGAGTCGAGAAAAAATTCCTGGTTTTAATCTTCGTATTGGCTCGCGCGTTTGCGCTTAGTATGTTAAAAAATCTCTCTTGGCGTCAACTCGTCCGTAGTTTAAGCCGACTCGGTTTTACTGGTCCTTTTTCTGGCGGGAGACATTCATTTATGATTAAGGGAGATCTCAAACTCCATATTCCCAACCCACATCGTGGCGATATTTCTAAAGAATTGATTCGGGAAATTCTGCGTCAAGCGGGGATAAGCCTAAAGGATTGGGATAGTCTACGGTAATGGAGGCGAGACCTCCATTTGCCCTTATTTTAAGCCATATTTCCCCCACGAGGCTAAGCCTTGTGGAACAGTGTCTCTTGCTATTGACATAAGAGTAATTTGGGTGTATAATTAAAAAGAATTGAACATTGAGTCTAATACCAAAACCTGAGCAGGCTACATGGTTAGCAAGCTCACAAACAGAAAGGAACATGCTATGAATAGCGAGTTCGTGTTAAGTCAGGGAGCAGGCCAGAAGTTGGAGTTTGCCGTTGTTCGTAATGATGGCACATCGGAGGATATAGATTATCTCTCCACTGGCGAAAATTTCCGCGCAGTCACACTTTTGCGGACAGGGAAAGCGAAGCTCGCCCTTGTCACCGAAACGGGTAATGGGGAACTTGTTATCTCGACAGCCCCAACGCCCATCGCGTGGACTCTTGACGATGAAGGCAACATCCACTTCACAGTCACCAGCAATGGTCTGACCCGTGAACAGTGGGAGGAGCACCTCAAGCGTCGTGGCTTCCGTCTTGGCGATTGGACGCGTAATGTGTTCCGTCGTGCGAGTGATTCTCCGACCAATGGTGTTACCTACCATGTCGTAGTGCGTCCAGGTAAGAAGATTAAGGATAGCGACCGCATCACGAAGAAGATTCGCTCCGACGCCAGCAAGAAAGGTTGGCTCAAACCTCATTGGGAGGTTGCTTGCCTGATCCGCGACACGTTCACCGACGAACAGTTAGAACAGATGGACTTGTGGTATATCGTCACGATGCACGAACCCATCAAGGATTCCGGTGGCGACCCGCGCTTGCTCAACTCGAACCGCTTCGATGGTGGCCAGTGGCTCATTGCCGACTTTGTCAGGCCTGGCAGCGAGTGGGACGGCGATGGTGGCTTCGCGTTCGTTGTCCCGCAAGTTAGTGCTCAGGTCTAGGTTACTTAGGATTTTTTGGTCCTTTGACCTTGGCCCTCAGTTCTTGACTCCAGGTTTGCTTCGGCAGACTTGGAGCCTTTTTTTTGTTTATGATAAAATAAATATGGCGGTAGGTGAATATTAGCAAAAGGTTACGGCTTTTTGCCACCGAACCTAGTATCCATACGTCGAGAATATTTTTGACTAAGGTTTAAGATAGTGTGATGTATGTAGACACTTCATAAAAAATGAAGATACTTGGCACGAGATTTTAAGGCATTAACCCAGTAGGTCATTCTGTTGAATGAGATGCCGGATTCAATGCAATCCTGAGAGTATTCGAGGGGTGGTGGCACAGACGATATCTCGTGCGATTCCGATGGCGACCCGAACTTGCTCAACTCGAACCGCAACGATGATGGCCAGTGGCTCAATGCCAACTATGACAGGCCTGACAACAAGTGGAACGACAATGGTGGCTTCGCGTTCGTTGTCCCGCAAATCTTTTCATTTCCCCACTTGAATAAGTTTTCTAGTGGGGTTTTGTTTTTTCTCCAATTTTCGTTAGTTGCCCGTTCCACCCACCAAGCATTTTGCCAATTTCTTCTAATTTTAAAGAGATGGCCAAATATTTTTTATTATCCAAAGACTTAGTTTCCCATAGAAG